>Ga0181553_10004986_pt1 | contig 11175 bp, 12 predicted proteins | sample 011ome_17_FD_133753 | JGI IMG/M metagenome (GOLD analysis project Ga0181553, IMG submission 133753) | Coastal salt marsh microbial communities from the Groves Creek Marsh, Skidaway Island, Georgia - 011502XT metaG (megahit assembly) | ecosystem: Environmental > Aquatic > Marine > Intertidal...
ACCAAGGTTCAAGGTGGTGGGATGATAGCAGAGAAAGAAAATTATGCTCCCAACAAGAGTAAACTCAATAAGAGAGCAAATACAATTAAAAATCTCACCAAAGGTGCGACTGTGAAGATGCCATCACTGCCAAAGATGATGTCTCAACCAAGTACAACGTCTATTATAGCGATTCTTCCAGAGATGATAAAAGAGGTAATTGAAGGTGATAATTCAATTGAGGTGAACAGTCAACAATTCTTTGGTGGTGATTCTAATCAGAGCAATAGAATTTCAATTAATGCAAAGCAAAATAAAATGAATGTCTCTGGAACTCAAATCCAGAGAGCACCTATTGGTCAACCAGTAAGAAGACAATCATCAGTATCTTACTTGCCAGTAAACATGGGAGGAGGTGGTGACACCCAGATGGTATCTAATAGTTCTAGTGCTCCTCCATCCATACCAAACTTTAGTGCAGCAACCTCTGGGTCAAGAAACAAACTTCAGACTCTGGGTATAGGATAAGATGGCAAAAATTTCATCTGCAACTTTCAAACCAAAAGTTTCTCAACCTGGAGCAGGTGTTGGACAATCTCCATTGTCTGAAGGTCTTTTGAATGTCAAAAAGAAAGTCATAACTGTTGATGCTCTGACCCGACATAGAATAAAAAGAAAAGAAAAACAACAAGCACAATTAAGAAAAGAACAGGAAAAAAAGAGAAGAACTAAAGCAGAGGATAAACTAGAAAAGAAACCAAAGGAAAAAGATTTAAAGAAAAAATCTCTCAAACTACCTGGAGGAGGTTTTTTAGATAAGGTTAAAAACTTTATTGGAAAAATAATATTAGGATACTTTGCTATTCGTCTAATCGATCATGCACCCAAACTACTAAGATTCCTTCAGGGAGCAGCAAAAGCAACTGACTTTATTATTGATTGGGGAGGAAAGGTCTTTGATGGATTGGTATTCTTTCTAGACGAATCATATAAAATGTATGATGGTCTTAAAGTAAAGGTTGAGGATTTATTCGGACAAGAAGGAGTAACACAACTAGAGAACTTCGCTGCTTCATTTAAAAAGGTTGCCAACTATACTCTGATTACAGCGATGGCATTCGCTGGGTTTGGTGAGACTGCTGCAAAGGCACAACAAAAAATGGTAACACAAGCAATAAAAAGGCAGGTAGGAATAGTAAAGGGAATTACCACTAGTAGTGCTAAAGCAATCGTTGGTATTTTTGGTAAGAGAGGTGCTAGGATAATAATTCCTGCAATAAAATTATTAAGACCTGTTATAAAAAGAATACCTCTCATTGGTTCTTTAATTAATTTTGCAATTAATTATTTCATTCTTAAAGAACCATTAGGAAAATCAGCATTTATGGCATTTGGTTCTGCGATAGGTGGCGCTCTTGGTGGTGTTTTGGGATCTGTAGTTCCCGGATTTGGAACTTTTGTTGGTGCTATTGCTGGTGGAGCAGTTGGTGACTGGTTAGGTGGTTTATTATATGATACTTTCTTTGCTGGAAAGAAACCTTTAGAAGGAGATAAAACACAAGAACAAAGACCATCACCAGGATCAACTCAAGAAGTTACAGGGGCACCTCCAGTTGCTGGTAATCTTCAAGGAACAAAAGAAGAGAAGTGGGCAGCGATTGCTGCGATGGCAAAGAAAGCAGGTGCCAAGTATCCAAATCTTGTAGCAGCACAGTTTGCATTAGAATCTAATTGGGGCACAGCACTATCTGCACCTAATAATTTCTTTGGTATTAAGGCAACAGAGAGTGAAGCAGGAACAGTTTCAGCAACACAAGAGGTATATGGTGGAGTCACCGTCAATACTGCAGGTAAGTTTAAAAACTTTGCTACTCCACAAGATGCAGTTAATCACCTGGTGAAGCAATGGTATAAGAACTATGCTAGTTATCGAGGAGTGAATAATGCAGGTTCTGCCGAGGCAGCTGCTGATATGCTTAGATCCCAGGGTTATGCAACAGACCCAATTTATGCAAGTAAACTAAAAAGATTACTACGTCAATATAAGAACGTAACGATAGTAAGACCTACTCCTTCTTCTGGTGCATCTACTGGTGGAGCGAAGGTAACCAGTGGAGGTTCTAAACTAGCAGGTGACCTTGGAAGATTTATGAAGAAGAAAGGTGTTGTCCCCGGAAGTATCCACAGACATCCAGAGCATCCACCTTATAGTTTAACCAGCGGACACAGTGCTAACTCTCTGCACTATCAAGGTAGAGCGATTGATTTGGGTGCATATTCTTATGAACAAGGACCTATCTTAAATGCTGTTAGAGAGTTCAACAGAATGAAGGGAATCAATTCAACAGAACTTATTCATGCAGGTAATGATCCTAGAGGTGGACATGATGACCATGTTCACGTTGCATATAGAAAAGGTGGTGTAGTTCCAAAAGACACCTATGCACTTCTGCATAAAGGTGAAATCATTGTTGATGCAGACAGTTCTAGATTTAGACCAATCAAAAGTATGCTCCTTGCTATGAACCATGCAAGTTCATACACTGGAGTCCTGAAAGCCATTGCAGATTATGCACCATATGATGAAATCTTTGGACCACAAGTGGTGGTCATGCAACAGTCAAGTGGGTCTCAAACATATGCCATGAATAATGGTGGTGCTGTGGTTGGTGGTGTTTCAATGGGTGAACAGTCTAGTCCCATGGACATTCTTTACAAAGGGTCTTAAATAGGATAGAGGTAATAAAACATGGCATTAAGACAAGTAGAAACATCTTCCATATCAAAGTTAGAGATACTCTCTAATCAAGGTGGTAAAAAAATTAGTTTACTAGGTGGCACTGAAGCACCTGGTCCACGTTTGGCTACCTTGCTATACTATGAAAGTATAAGACAAGATACAGTAAAGGCAGAGGTAATCTTTGACGATACTGGTGGTGCTGTGGATGATAAGTCAACCATTGAAGGTTTACCCCTAATTGGAACAGAACAAGTTAACCTTACGTTTGAAGATAACAAAGAGAATAAAATTAAGTTACAACTCTATGTTAATAAGGTTACACCAATAACTCAAGACACTAGAAAGATTAGAATCAAATTAGATTTGGTATCAGAAGAATATATATTGAATGAAGAGACGAGACTCAATACTCGTTTTGATGGTAGAATATCAGACCATGTTACTAAAATATTAAAGTCACTCAAGACCAAAAAGAAACTTGATATTGAGAGTTCAAGTAATAATTTTAACTTTATTGGCAATAATAGAAAACCATACTATACTTTGAACTGGTTATCGAGGTCAGCAATTTCGGAAAAGGATGCACAAAAAGGTTCTTCTGCAGGATTCTTTTTCTTTGAAACCTCTGATGGATTCAAGTTCAAATCTATCGATGGTCTTTTTGCACAAGAAAAGAAAAAGTCATTCATCTATAATGAAACTATGGGAGAAGTTCCATCTGGATATGATGGAAAAATTCTTTCACAACAAATAGATAACAACATCAATGTGCAACAGAAATTTCAAATGGGTGCATATAGCACCAGGTTAGTTGTCTTTGATCCTTTCAACTGTGTTTATGAGGTGATAAATCAATCAGCAGATGATACAAAGAGTGGAGCAAGACTTGCTGGTAAAGATTTGCCCAAGTTTAATTCTAAATTTAAATCGGATTTTACACGAACAACTTACATGTTGACTGATAAAGGAACTCTTCCTACAGGCAATTCTCAACAGCAAGTATCAAAGTCAACGGAACAAAACTTTGAAACACAACAAATTTTGAACCAGTCAATCCGTAGATACAATCAAATTTTTTCTGCAGTTCAAACAATAACAATCCCAGGAGACTTTAGTTTACATGCTGGAGATGCTATATTTGTGGATAGTCCTGAACTAAACCCACAAAAAGATGATAAAATTAATCGGGAGTATGGAGGTCTATATATTATAGCTGACCTATGTCATTACATCTCTCAAAAAGAAACCTATACAAAATTGAATCTTGTCAGAGATTCTTTCGGTAGGAAAGGTAATCACACTACTAATATTCAACCATGAGCGAAAAATCTATTCAACAACATATTAACGATGACAAGGATCTTTTAGAGAATCCTACACTCTCCCCACAGATGCGTCGTCACACCGAGGATGAACTGGATCATCTGGAGAAATATCAAGCAGCACATCCGGACGATGACCATGATCCAACTGCATTTGAAATGTACTGTGACGAAAACCCAGAAGCAGACGAATGCAGGATTTATGAGGACTGATGGAAGGAGGAGCACTATTTAATCCAGGATTTATAGGAGGAGATTTTCTTTGGTGGATCGGTCAGGTCGCTGATAAATCGACTTGGCAAGAAAATCAGAAGGATAGTAAGCATCAAAGCTCTAGTGAAATCCCAGGATGGGGATACAGATATAAAGTAAGAATCATTGGTATTCATGACCAAGGTGAAGGTTCATTGGAATCTGAACAACTGCCTTGGGCACAGGTCATGTATCCTGTAACTTCTGGTGGTGGACAAGGAAAATCATACCAATCACCTGCTATTCAGCAAGGCATGTTTGTGTTTGGATTCTTCCTGGATGGGCAAGATCAACAAGTCCCTGTCATTATGGGAGTTCTTGGTGCAAATCCTCAAGTTCCAAAGTCAACTCTTACTGGAATAACTGGAGGTCAAAACTTTACCGCACAGAGTGGCAACGCAGATAAGGTTGCTGATGATGACTTATTGACTGAAAGACCTGCTGGTAGAACTCTAACTGGGCAACCCACTGGTGGTGATAATCCAAATAATCCACCAACAGATAACGTTTCTCCAACAAAAGAAAGTCCTGCTGCTCCTCATCAAGAGACAATGGCAGACAAGAGAAAGGATGCGGTGTTGAAAAAGAAGCACCCCCTATTTTGTCCTGACCCACAAAAACAGAGTCCTTTAAAAGGAATTCAAACAGTCATAGAAGATTTGCAAGAGAAGATAAGGAAACTTCAGGAGGGTATTGAAGGATATGCAAGAGCTATCAGGTCCGATATTAATATTGTCAATAGTCTGATAAATCAAATCAATGAGATTGATGCTCTGATTAGAGATGCCTCTTGTGAAATTGCAAAGTTCTTGAGAACTTTAATTGGTTTGGTTCAGGACTTTGTAACTGACTTGTTCACTGAAGTTCTACAACCACTATTCAAAATTTCTCCGCCAACAATTAGAATTGAAATTCTTGATAAGTTAGTGAAGGGACTAGAATTGATTGAATGTTTATTTAATGCAATAGGTCTTAAACTATGTGACTCTGCTGAAAGATCTATCAAAGGTTCTTTTGCAAGGAGAGCATCAGGCAGACCAGCACCAGCATCAGTTCAACCATTCTTAACTGATCAATATGCAGACATTCCTTGGTTCCCTAGTGATGGTGACAATGATACCTATAACCCAACACCAATCTGCTATGTTGAGGAATTGGTTGGTGAAATTTTAGGGGAAAACATAAATGATATTATCAATACATTTGACTCTGCTACATTGCCAGTCGTGAAAGATATTGAAACTGCTTTGAATAATGTTGGAGGTCCAGGAACATCAGCAGCTGGTTCATCAGGCACCAGACCTAGAGACCCTCTGCTGCCAACTATTCCAAACCTTCCTGCGATACCTAGTTTTGATCCTTTGGGTGCTCTTGGAGGAGCAGGATTCGATATTGCTTCTGCACTTGGATTCTTGAGTGCAATTTCTGGTATCTTTAGTTGTGATATCTCTATACTATGTTCGCCTAATAGTTACCACACCTTACAGGATGGTGGAAATGGCAAACCAAGTAGTGATGAACCTAGTAATGTCTCTGTTGCAAAGACAGCACAGAGGACTGCAGAGTCTCAAGAACCTGCAACCACATCATCTGCGAGTTATGACACGCCATGAATATAGTTCCTCCATCAACAGACCTAATAAAAGTAGGATATATCAGTAAGACTGGGGGTTACATGCCTGGTCTTACAATTGAGGATGCGAATGAGCATGAGAAATCATATCCAGGCACGACATATATTTTTGTGGATGCTGATGCAAATATTAGATATTTAAAAATAGATCAAGTCAGACAGTTGACCACTGCTAGTTTGCAAAGAACTCCCATTTGTGATATTGGTCCAAAACCTTGTGGTCCACCATCAATTGAGTTTATTGGTGGTGGTGGAATTGGAGCAAAAGCGAACCCAATTGTAGATGTAAATGGAAATTTAGTTGCCGTTGATATTGTTGATGGTGGATATGGATATAGAACTGTGCCAAAGGTGCAAGCCACAGACCCCTGTGACAATGGTAGTGGCGCTGTTTTAAGACCAAGAATAGAAAATGGTCGAGTTGTAGATGTAATTGTTCTTGACAGTGGTAGGGGTTACTTACCACCAGCACAAACAGTCCCACAATATCCAGCTAGAATTTGTATAAAAGAGATACTTGTCACAAATCCAGGTTTGAATTATAATTGTGGTGTGGATGAATTAGTTGTTACTCCAGATAATGGTATACAATTAACATATAACTGTGATTCTTTTGGTAGAATAAGGTCTGTCAATATTGTTTCTAGAGGTTGCTATTCTGAATTGCCCTCTATCACAATGAGAAGTAACACGGGTGTCAATGCATCCTTTGTTCCTCTCTTTGAGGTCACTCGTGACCCAGAAGTATCTGAAGAGATTCCATCAACAGGTGTTGTTCAGGTATTTGATTTGGTTGGACTAACTCTCCAAGGATATGTTGACGGAACAGAATACTATGGAAACGTAGCATTTGAAGATGGAATCAAATATGCGGGCACCAGAAATACTGGTGTAAGAGTCTATGAGACAAGAGCACAAAGCATTGGTGCAGCACCAGTAGAGTCAAGAGTTCTTCCCGATACTGATGTGACTGATACGTTTGTCACACCAACGGTAGATACAACTCCTACTACTACCACCACTACCACTGTTACGCAAGCGGCACCACCACCTCCAACACCCGTAGCACCACCTCCACCACCTCCAGCAGCACCTCCTCCACCTCCTCCTCCACCACCACCGCCGCCGCCAGTGGCACCTCCACCACCACCTCCATCATATGGTGGTTACTAATAAATATTAGGACAATCCCTTAAGTTATGGCAGAAAAGAGAAATTTTTGGACGCAAGTTATGAGTGCCATGAATGGTGCTCTAATTTTTGGTGGGTTGAGTCCAAAGGGTGATGTCACATCAAGCGTTGAATTAAAAGGCATTGATGGTAGACACTTTCTTGATATGACTGAAGATGGTGTCCGCAAAGGGTGGACAACCATCAATGCTCCTGGAGCATTTCAGGTAAACTGTGGTGAAGATTTAGATAAAAAACAAGATGGTGTTTTTATCAACGCAGAAAATGGTGATGTAATTCTTCGAGCAAGAAACGGAAAGATTCGTATAGAAGGTCTAGACGTAGAAATATCTGCCATTGGAGCAGGTAGAGAGGGATTCGCAGCCATTCATGCAAATGAAGATATTAAGGTTACTGGTAAGAACATAACTATAAACCCTAGAAACTCACTCAAGTTAGTGACTAGTGGTATACTTACTTTAGAGGGTAGATTAGGAATTCAAATTCTAGGGTCTATGGTCAATGGTGCATCAAGTGCAACAAATGCAAGAAAAAAACCAGGACAAATAAAATAAGGAGGCAATATGTCATTTCAATTTGATGAAACACATGTTTATGACGGACAGCATCTTGTCTGTCCAGAGAATAAAGTTCCTATTGCATTGGGAGTTGCTCTAACAAAAATTAAGGGTTCTCAATATGTACAAGGACCTTCTTTGTTTGGTGCTGACAAGAAGTTTCCAACTCCATATGCAACGGTGATGATTACACCACCAGCTCATAGTGGACTACCTACGTTGGTTCCTGGTGCAAGTGCATATGGTCCTCCTAGTAATCCATTTTCATTGGCAGTCACTGGTTCATCTGCTTTTCTTGGTCCTGTTGAAACGAGTGCCCATGTAATCGTTGGTGGTGGTTTGGGTGCTCAAGGTGATATCATGTCCAATTGTGGAGTTCATGTTCTCTCTGCTAAAAAGAATTTTGATATTCCTCACCCAACAAAAGAAGGTTGGAGACTTCGCCATACCTGCCCAGAAGGACCATCAAATGATGTATACTTCAGAGGTAGAATTGTTAACAAAAATAAAATTTATCTACCAGATTATTGGAAAGAACTTGTTGACCCAACCACAATTACAGTTAGTTTGACGCCAATTGGTTCTCACCAAGATGTAATCGTAAAAAGAATTGGTGAGAACATTGTCCATCTACAATCAAATGGTGGGTTACCAATCAAATGTTTCTTCCACATCTATGGAACTAGAGCAGATGGAGAAAGACTCATCCCAGAATATGAGGGAGAGTCACCTGCAGACTACCCCGGAAATAATGATGAATATTCTATTTCTGGATATCACTACGACGTTAAGGAGAAATAATCATGGCAGAAGATCTATCATTTATACCAGAATTTGATAATGGTAATTGTAAAGATGTAGGTATCAGTGGACTACCTTCAACAAAATATGATTACATTCTCAAAGCAACTAATGGTGGTAAAAATTATCCAAGCACAGGAAGTGTAGGAGATTTCACTACGTCTATTTGTAGACCATATCTTCACTACAATGTGAACATGGGTAATCTCAAGTTAGATGAGGACATCAAAACTGTTGTTAATATTAATGCCATAGGAAACGTTACTGTGGCAGGGACAGGTAGATTTGGTGGCACAATAACTGCACCTACTTTTATTGGCAATCTTCAAGGAGTTGCTAGTGGAAATAAAGTATCATTTGACATCAAACATCCTAAAGAGAAAGGGAAAAGAATCCGTCACATTGTTGCTGAAGGACCAGAACCAGGAATTTATGTTAGAGGAAAACTGAAGGACTCAAACGTAATTGAGTTGCCGGAATACTGGAATGGATTAGTTGACCCAGAAACAATCACCGTAACTCTTACACAGATTGGATATTCTCAAGACCTTATCGTTGATAAGATTGAGTGGGGTCAAAAAGTGCATATTAGATCTGGTAGTGGAGCAAATATCAATTGCTTTTATGAAGTATGGGCTGCTCGCTGGTTAGATAGAGATAATCATGATGATAAATTGCACGTAGTTTATGAAGGAGAGTCTTATGATGACTATCCGGGAAATAATGATGTCTTTTGGAAGTTAAATGAAACTCAACCACAATTTAGTGTTAGTGGAGGATTCTGATGACATATAGTGTTATTGCGGGAATTACCAGTGACCTGAGTGCACTGCAAGATCAAAACGCTGAACTACCTACGTTCAGAACCCAAGCAACCACAATTGCAGATGAATATGAGAAACCTGCAGAGGAAATTGATAAACTTGCAATAGCACGATTTGATGAAATCATTGTAGAACAAAATAATTTAATAGCAATTAGTGGTAATACTGGACTAGGTTCTGATTGTTACTCTGCAGATACAAGTTATTTCACCACCCACTATGGTTCCATGGTGACTGGTATCGGAACAACAACTGGAGACAATACGGCAATTATAGGTATTGGATCGACACAAGTAGTTGCAACCGCTTCTCTTGCTCTGGATACTTTGACCGTATTTAGATATCCAAAAGTTGAGGATGGAACTCTTGATACATCAACTGATAATCCATTTGTTGGTGAGGGAGCTGTCAATCTAACAAATAGTAATGCTGGCATAGGGAAGACCACAATCTACACACAGAGAGCAGGAGCAGCAACGACAATTTTTGCGTTGGTTGGTGTATGTCACGCTGGTTCAGCCACCAGTATCAGCAATGGTGTGTCTGCATATAATACTTTATCAAGCGGGATAAGCACATTTATTGATCCTGTTAATTTAATCAAAGAAGAAAAAACACAGAACAGATTAATTGCCTGGTCATTGGGTAGAAAAATTGCCACTAATACAGTTGGTATTACTTCTGCAGAGAACGTCATAGACGAACTGGAAGACCCATCACTTGGAGGTCCTTACTAGGGTTGACACCCACCTCTTTCCGTCGTATAATATGGGGGTAATCAAGCAAAACACATGCAAGAAGAAGACTTCCTTTCACGTTGCGTCGTTGATCCTGTGGCACGCAAGTTCTATCTGTACTCTGAACAAGGTGATGAGAAGGTTGTGGAGTGTGAAACCGTAGATCAGTTCATGTCCGTGCTTGAGTTGGTTCGAGACAGTTGCAACGAAGACATCCTAGCGTATGCTGACCCTGTGTAAGGGAAAATCGACTTTTAATTCCAAAAAAAGGGGGAAAAAAATCCCGGCAAAATTTTGACCCCTTTACTTTTTTGCTCCTTTAGCAATCTGGTGAATGCACCGAACTCATAATTCGGCTGAGGTGAGTTCGATCCTCACAAGGAGCACCTTATGCGAGTGTGGCGGAATCGGTAGACGCATCGGACTTAAAATCCGTCGAACATTGTGTTCATGGGGGTTCAAGTCCCCCCACTCGCACTAAATAATCGAAAAAACAGAATATTATGAAATATCACATAACAACCGCATATTGCTGGTATAGTCGAAAAAAGACTATTGTGCTTATGTATTTCATAAACAACATTCCATTTACTTTCGATGAATTGCCTCATCATGCACTTCACACCACTGAGGTTGTAGAGGCAGCAAATGCGGAAAGAGAGTTTGAACCAGAAGACCTATATAAAGCGTCTATGTATTTGATTGCAGAAGAGTGTCATCCGATGCTTTTTGAGTTAGAATTAGAAAATCCAGAACTATTACCTGTAGATTGATTGCCAACTTAGCTCAGCTGGATAGAGCAGGGTTTTTGTAAAGCTCAGGTCATCGGTTCAAGTCCGATAGTTGGCTTATTATAGAGGTGTTATGAAGATTAATCTTTGGTATTCAAAAAGTATGAGTCAGTGGCGTTGGACTCTTGTTGAAGAGTGGAAAAATGGCGTTACTAAGACAGAACAGCACTCTGGACAGCAACCATTCCTTCGTGATGCAATGGAAGATGTTGCTAATACCGTAGAATATATCCTAACACAAAAATACGATTAGGTTACCCTTCGTTGGATGCTAAATAATCCATAACAGAACTTATAGTGTTTAGATAAGATGGGTCTTTCAAGATTAGAGAATTTTCTTAAGAATGC
>Ga0181553_10004997_pt1 | contig 11162 bp, 31 predicted proteins | sample 011ome_17_FD_133753 | JGI IMG/M metagenome (GOLD analysis project Ga0181553, IMG submission 133753) | Coastal salt marsh microbial communities from the Groves Creek Marsh, Skidaway Island, Georgia - 011502XT metaG (megahit assembly) | ecosystem: Environmental > Aquatic > Marine > Intertidal...
CTTTTAGATTTTCAACACTCTTTAAAAAATATCCCTTTTCTGACAATTCCTTTTTGATTTTTTTCCAAAATAAACTTTCTGGGTTAGCCATGTGATTTAATTACAATAAATGTTGTAAAAAAACAACACAACTTACACGAGAAATTAATTTGGGGGTGCGACAACTTTGACGGTATTAAAAAAAATTGTCTTGGTTTATCTTATCTTTATGAGAAAAAATAAGACAACAAACAAAGGAAACACAATGAACACAAAAAAAATAAAAAACAACGATATGAACAAAGACACTTACACAAAAAGAAGAAAAGTAATTGATCTAATCTATGAAGCAAAAAATTTTGGAATTGATCTTCCTAGAATTGATGTTCGAATTGGAACAGCAAAAAAAGGTCATGAACAAGTTTTGGGTGTTGGTAGAATGTCAGATAAAAAAATTTGGATAACTGAAAAAGCTATCAATGAAAGTACAAACTATTTAAGACATGTGGTCTTTCATGAAATTGGTCACGCGGTTTTTGGTCTTAACCACAGAGAAGACTGTCCGCTAATGTGTTCAGAGTTGGATAAACCAGTGACTAAGAAACAAGCGTTGAGCATACTTAAAGAGTATGCTCAATTAATCGATAAACTAAACAATCAAAAAGTAGCATAAGGAGAAAACACAATGAAAAAACTAACACTAAAAAGATTAGAAAAAATAATGATCAAACTTGTAAAAGATAATCAAGAACACGCTGAAAATATTAGAGTACAAAAAATTGACGATAAAAGATTTTATGTACTTTGTGATATTCGATACCCGGATAATATTGCAAAAGAAGATTATAAAAAATGGGTTGATGATGAACATTACACTGGTTGGATCGAATGGAAAAAAGGGGACAACCTAAAACAAACAGATGAGTTTGGTGTTAAATGGGTTCAGTTTGGAATTGATGAAAATTACAACAACAAATTTTACTACTCAATAGACGGATTGCCTTCACAAGATTATTTTTTAGACAGTACGGGCTACGGGGTATTAAATAAAGAAAAGGCAATTGAGGGCCTTCAAAAAGATATGGAAACTTACGGAATGTATTTTGAGCCATATCACTCAATGACTGGTGTGTGTGATCATGCTAGCGAACTTTAACAACAACGGGGGCGCAAGCCCCCACAACAAAAGGGAAAATATGGAAACTATAAAAATAAAAGAATTTCTAGAATTGATTGAGGATTACAAAGGCCCAATTAATACAGAAATAAAAGATGATCAAAAAGCTGAAAAAGTTTGGTCAATAATTAATGACTTAGAGAATGAACTGGAAGGATTGGTAAAATAATGACTAGAAAAATAAATGATCCGTTTGGATTTACAAAAGCTATAAATTTTCAAAAGCTTAATGATCCAAAAGTTTTAAAAGAATTAGAGAAGATCTTCAACAAAAATGAAAAAAGATCGGAACTAAGGAAGGCCCACGATTTAAAAGGTTCAAAAAAATTGTGGTAAATCAAACAGGGGGCGCAAGCCCCCATAACAAAAGGGAAAAGAAAATGACAAAAACATATTTAAGATCAACTAGAAATTTATATTTCAAAATGGAAGACGGAATAAAAGTTTTTTACTCTTATTCAACACCCGTTGCGTTCCAACCTAAAAACTCAAGTGAGGTCGTTGTGTGTGAAAATGTGTGGTCGGTTACAACAGCTAAACATTTGAACTGGATTGAAGACTGGGCCGGATACCCTAGAAAACAAAACAGACTAAAACGTGATGAGTTCAAAAAGGCCCTAGCGAAAGCTAGAGGCCCTGAGCAAGAAAACTCAAACGACATGCTGAAAACTACATCAATGGTTTCAATGATGTTTGGATTATTAGCAACAGACAAAGACAAAGAGTTAGCCCAAAAGAAAAGATTTTTCGAAATTGCGGGCCTAACTTTCCCGGAAGATTGGGACAGTCTAAGCAATGAAGAAAAAGAAAAAAGAATAAAAGCGGTTGAGCAATTCGGTCTTAAAAATGAGGGGGCAAGAGCATAATGAAAATAAACAAAGATTTAGATTTTTTAAGATTGCAATGCAAAAAATTAAAAATGTGTAGAAGCAATCGAAAAATTTATTTCAAAAATATACGTCAAGATATGGGATCAGATCCATTTTTAGACTGGCATAACAGAACACTCAGTGTGGTTATGACTTATGATAGTTCAACTGTAGGTTGCAACACTGGAAGCGTTTATGAGGCGCTTCCAAACCTAAGCCAACAAGAAGGGACATTTGAATGAGAACAGAGGAGGAGGCATTGGACGAATTTAGAAGATTGTTAAATGAAGATTCAGTATTTGCGGAATGTTGGAACGATTGCGATCCTGATTTTTATAAATGGTGTAGCAATTATTTAGATTACAAACATATAAGAAGGGAGGAATAAATGGAAAAGGGATCAGCAGAAATAAAAATAAAATTGTGGAATGGTAAAATTAAAGTCACTCACGGGACATGTAAATCAACTCTAGCGGAATGGATCGCGAGCAAAGGGGATTGGGATAAGCTCTGGGCCACAATAGATAAAATGGTAAAAAAAAATAATGGAAGGCGGGCCGGGTGGAAAGATTTTTCAGAGGATTAATTTAGAATTATTCTAAAGTAAACATACACGTGTAGGTAGAAAAAAAATGAAAAAAAAATTATTTTATGTATTGACTGTCTTATTTGTATGGGATATGGTGGGTTATGTTTAATAAATTAATAAATATAAATACAGGAGAAAAAACAATGAATGAAAAAGTAAACTTAAAAGAGCAGTACGGAAGACCTTCAGAATTTGCGTTAACAATTGCAATGGAAGGAATTAAAAACGAGATCATAAAACTTAAAGAGCAAATTGATAATGAAGAAATTGTAGGGGATAAGAAAAAATACTTACAAGCATTATTTAATTTAAATAATAAAATGATTAAGGCTTATGATAGCAAGGGTGGTGACGCAACGGGTTACTACCTGGAATTTGAAGAAGATAAAAACGACCCATACAAAATATGGAACTGGACTTACTAAACAAAATTCAATTGGGGCGGGTCACCCGCCTCATTGAGCTAACAAAAGAAAACATAAAAAAAGGGAAAGAGGATAAATATATGATGGATATAGAAACAATCGTAGCATTAAACAAAGAGCAAGGAAGAAAATCAAAACGGAATGCAGTCAAGCCCGTAAAGTTTGAGGAAGAAGATATAGAACAAGCTAAAGAGGGATCTGTTACACCGTTGCAAAAAATCGTAAATCTTGGGGATTATGTTCCTAAAGGTTGGAAAAGATTTAACACAAAAACAATTGCGGACAAATTAAATCTTCCGTTTAGTTGGAAAATTTTAGACAATGGAGGTTTGTTTGTGGACAGCTCGGGTCTTGGATCAGACAACGAACCCGCTTTATCAGTAAAACAATTTTTACAGATGATTTCAAAACTTTATGATTTTAAAAAAGATTTGGGTTTTGCAATTTGTTCAGAGGGTCAATTCCAATTAACTGTTGGAGTATATGAGGAGGGTAAATAATGAAGGCAAAAGATTTTACAACAGTAAAGGATTTAATAGCAACAAGTACAAAAAAGCCAAATCATTTTGCGGTAGAAAATATTATGTTTTACGCAATGGACGAAGACAACGAAATAATTACAAATGAAAAAGGAGAAGCCGTAATGTATCAAATTAAAGACGGTGTACGATTTAAACCTTTAGAATATTTGTGTGAGGACATGGACTGGGAAATAATGGAGGAGATAAAATAATGGATAACTTTACAGCAACAGGAATTGCAGAGGGTTTTATTGAGTGTGATGATCAAGAGGAAATATTGGAAGCTTGGCAACATTTAATAGATACTGGCCTGGCCTGGAGTTTACAGGGTTGGTTTGGAAGGACCGCAGAAAATTTAATTGAGCAAGGTTTATGTAAACAGAGGGAGGATAAATAATGAAAACAACTTTATTGATAACACTATTTTTATCACCAATTTATTTAATATTTTGGATAGTAAGAAAATTAGATAATTTGGAGACAGATAAGTGGAGACAAGAGCAATTAGAAAAATCATTTAACAGAGCAAAAGGGGAGGAGGAATAATGACAAAAAAATATAATTATACTTATGAGGAGTATTCACAAGACACTAGGAGCTATGAAATAGCGAGTGATGTAATGTTAACGGAGGAGGAAATTCAAGACATTGCATTAGGTTGTAGCTTAACAGACGGATACACTTATGAAGGAGGTGGGGCCGGAAAAAGATTTAAGGCTACATTTAAAGGAACTGAATTTGGTGATGATAGTCAAACTGAATACGGTGGAGACGAAATAAAACAAACAGATGAAGACGGGGAGGAGGAATAATGGCAACAATATTTGAACCGCTAACTGATAGCAACATTAAACAAATTAATAAAGACGGTTATTACTGGGCGCAAGGTAATTGTGTGATGTGTAATTTCGGGGACACAAACACTAGAACTTTTTGTATGTGTGTTAATCATAAAGAAGCAAAAAGGGTAGCCAAAGCAATTAATTTATTAGAACATTTGGAGGAATAATGAGCAAAGAAAAAACATGGCAGTGGGATCGAACGAGAATAATATTAAAGAACCCAAATGATGAAGATGTTGTTTTAACAAGTGAAGATTTAAATGATGAAACTATGAACTGTATTTTTTCAGATATCGAGGAGTATGTTCACAAAGAAGGAGGGAAATTAGAATGAAACATAAAATAAACGTAAATGCTGAGGATATAAAAAAAGGTATTCCGGGAGATTGTGATGCGTGCGCAATTTCTCAAGCATTGAAAAGGCAGTTTCAAACTGAGGAGGTTTCTACAAAAGTTGACGGTGGGGACGTAATACTTGAAATTAAAAATAAAAAATTTGAGGTTAACCACATGCAAGAAGGTGATGTTTTAAATTTCATAGATATGTTTGATAATTATAAGGATTATCTTGTGCTTGGTGGTGTGGATTTGGTGGATCCAAAACCAATAACTTTTGAAATAGTGGAGAAGACACAATGAACGATCAAACAAGACATAGAATTGCTGAGGTCATATCGGAAAATCACGCAAGAAGATATGAAAACGAAACACGGAAAAAATTTGAAACATGGTTGGAAGATTGTCCCGTCATGTATGCAAGTAGGGGAACGGACGACCCTAATTACGTCCAATACATATTTAACTTACAAAGAAGGAGGAAATAGATATGTTTTTAATAATAAGAGAGCAAGAGTTCGAAAGCATGGAGAGTAGTTTTAGAATTGTTGGACAATATGAAACTAAAGAAATAGCGGAGGAAAAAAGATCAGCTTTTCGAGTGATTGACGATAAGGGAGATGTACATTTTTATATTTGTGAAACCCCTTTAATTTTAAAAGACGAAGTAAAAAATTGAATTAAATAAAATTGGCTCAGTCGAGGGGGTCTGGTATTTTATCCTGAATGCCTATAAATGTTCGATTACCGCTTTTTGTTTGTACTCGTTGTGGAGTGGATAATTGTAAACAAACATTTAACCTCGACTAAATTTTTTGTATCTTTACTATAACACTGTTTGGAATAATTGTAGTATTTCCTATTTCTTCAATCTCACCTTTTTCATTTGCAGAATAATCACCAAAAATTCTAGTAACCCCTTTTGCTTGAGATAACAAGTGGCCCTTAGTAACACAAGTTGCTAAATTAGATTTTAATAATTGATCAATAGATTGCCAGGAACTATCGGATAAAATATCAAGCCATGTGCAAGATATCATTGGATATCTGTCTTGCCAATTTTTAGCTTTTTTATTTACTGTTATTTTTCGTTTCGACACTGACTACCCCCACACTTGTTTTTAAATGTTGGTTATGCTTTTCATTAAAAACTTTTACCCAATCACTAAAACTATTAATTTTCAATTTCTTTGATCTCGGTTGCTTCCGCTTCAATTGTTTTAGCATTGTATCCGTCTATTTTAGTTGATAATTCTTTTAATTTATTTTCTAATTCATCACGGCTCATACCCTCAAGGCCCGAAACAGTGACCTCTCTCTTATCAACATACATACCCGCTAACTGACCGGATCTATACTCAGCTTGGACAGATACGTTAAATTGTTTATTTTTCTCAGCTTCTTTTGATAACTTATCTAATCTTCTAAATCTTTTTAATTTATCTTTTGAAAACTTATTAACTTCTTCTTCGTATTTTTTATCTAAATATTTTGCTATATGAGGATTTAATCTTCTGTTTAATAACCTTGAAGCAATTGCAGAATAATCTGTTGGATTTTTACACTCATACTTTGCTTGTTTGCAAGCTTCAGCGTAAGTGATCTCGCCCCAATTGGCAACGAGTATATCTACAAACAATCTTTGTTTTGGTGTTAAGTCTTTATCGGATCTTTCTATTTTTTTTATCTGGGCCATATTTCTACTATATAGATTATTTTAACACATTAGAACACCTCTAAAAAGTTGCGAAGGGTATCTCTTTAAGCAATATTAATTGTTAGGTGTCCCTGAGGGACACCATAGGGACACCAAAGGGACACTATAAAAACGTACTTAAAGCATTGTTATTATTGTATTATTTGATTAGAGGGACACGAGGGACACCATATTTACCCTATGGGGTACTTTTTCTTTATCAGGGGTCTGTATAATCTATATAAGAGAATATTTTTCGGGGCCTGGGGAGGATAAATTTTCGGGGTCTGGGGAGGATATTTTACCCCATTAATCGCCCATATAACCCTTTTAAGCACTCTCGGGGCTTGGGGAGGATAAATTGTTTACTGATCCGTTGTCCTGTGTTATAAATCACTTAAATAGTGTTTATCATTATTTGCTCTCTTGCCCCCGAGGTTTTTTTTCATTTATGTTTTTTCTTATCAACCTTGGGGGCTTTTTTTATACCTTCAATGCTTTTAATCTCTTTTAAAATTCTTCTACGCTGTATCTTATCCTTGCTTGCCCGGTATTCCTTATACAACCAACGGTATCTTAACCATTTTAATTGAACTTTTGTATATTTTACATGTTTGTTTGTTATTAACTCATTGAACTTGGCCCGGATTATCTCAGGCTCAAAATTAGCGAACCAACAAACATCATCAAAATTTTTTGTGTCATTAGTAAACCAGTCATAACTATCCTGTTTACAGTAAGCGTCATGCTTATGTTCTCCCATACTCAAAGCATCTTCAAAAGCTTGTAATATAATTGCTTGGAACAACCGTTCCTCCGGTGTCCGTTTTTCGTTAAGCAGTTCTTTTGCTATATTAGTGCCCAAAATCTTTAATAAGTTTAGTGAATAATTCACGATAATGCCTTAATACTTTTCGATTAGTTACAATATTCATGGCAAAATAATAATCATCCAAATGATTTTCTATAAACTCAGAACGTTCCTCTCCTGTAAGGCCACGACAAATTTCTAATTTTTCTTGAGTTATACTATCTAGATCTTCCATTATTTTACATGCGGAGGGGAAAAGATATGGAATGGATAGTCTCCGCATGTAAGTTTCCCAAATAATCGGGAAATGTCTAAAAACAAAAATATCGTACCCATACACCTTTAACCTCTCAAAAATTAAGTTAATTAAAGTTTTTCGTGATTATTGAATGTAAAGTGATTAACCCCACTTTTTCATTTAGGTGATTTGGAATACGATATCTTACTTTATAGGTGATTTGAGAACTTTGCAAGTATTTAATTGAACGGGCCCAGGCTACCGGGCACCGCTCAACATGGCCATTATTTACCGTTCAACAGCTTGCGCCCTTGAGATAGTAAACTTTCTTTCGTCTTCTCGTACGAAACATTTTGCTTTTTAGCAATTTTTTTAACTTCATCATCGGTAATTTTAGCAATCATCGATGCGGGTTTCCTAAAGCCGTGACTACCCATTGCACGTAAAATGCAATAAGTATCAATGTCAACGGCACAGGATTTCCATTTGTTTATGTCCATTGGTGCCCTTTCTATTCTTGGTCTTCATCTTTTTGGTAATCCCTATCAATAAAATATCTAACAAAATTTATTTTGTTATGAACATTTCCATTATATATTTTATCAAATACTCTAACAAAATCTTCTGTGTTTGTACCTCGCAACAATAACGCAGACTTTGTTTTCAAAGCATTTTTAAATCGGTCCCATTTAAATCTAGGATGCTCCGATACCACCGCATATGCAGTGATGAAACCTCTAGTCAACTTAATGTTAAAATTATTTTTTAAATACATCAAAGAAGACCCCATATCATTACATCTTTGTAAGTGAGTAATTTTAAATTTACCAGATTTAAAATCATCTCTTGTTTCTCTCCACATAGAATAACCGCCCGCTAAAATAAACAAAGCACATTCTAAAGGTAAAGAATATTGTTTTGTCATTGCTTTAACGATTTGGTAATCTTTTTTTCCATTCTCAATGTGGAAATTTAAGTAAGCAGTCATCGGCCAATTTTTTCTATTAGCATTCATAACAGCAACATCAAATTCATTTTCGAATTTACCTCTTATGTATTTAATAGGTTTATTTAACTGTTTACGTGCCTCTAAAGTATGTTGACCATCAACTACTTCATCGTTTTCATTAATGAAAATTGGGAGTTCTAAATCCTTCTTTTTCATTTCTCTAATCAATCTCTTGACGTGACTTTCGTCAATTGCTCGATTACCTTTTACGGTTTTAAACATACCGTAGTCTCTTGTAACGTGTATTACGTTATCGTCTTTTATTTTTGCTTTAGACATTATTCATTCTCCATATTTTTTGCATCAATTTCACTATGGACTAAATCAGAAGTAGTCCACAAATTAAGTGGGTACACAGCCTGATCATCTAGGACTAGCGGAACTTTTGCAAGTTTATTTATTTGTGATTTAAAATGATCATCAGATGCTTCCATCGGTTGACCATCTATTGTTATAGTTTGAGTTTCAGAAAGTACCTTGTCCATTTCGTTCACCCAATCATTAAAAGCTTCAGATTTTGATTTCATTATTTCTGCTCGCTTTCAATTTTTTGTAAGGCAAAATTTAATTTTCTTGCCAAATTTTTATCTTCTTCATCTAGATTATCTGATAGCATTCCAACAGAAAATCTATTTAAAATATTTGTAATTTCTTCTTCAGTTAAAATTACATGTATCTTTTTCTTAGCCATTTTGTTTCCCTTTATTTTTGTTTTTATTTATGATACTCTTATTCATTACCCCTGCTTATATATATATTTTTATGGGATATGCAAGTAAATAATAAGGTAGGATAATATAGGATAATGAAGTATATTTTAGTTTTACATCTTTGCAGTATGATAACTGGTAAGTGTATTGATCCACATATTCCAGGATATCAGTTCACAAGTCATTATGATTGTGCAATTGCGGGTTATGCAGTCTCTCAAAAAACCCTTAAATTACTTACTGAGGATGAAAATTACGGTTTAGAACGAATAAATGAGGAAAAATTAGCCATCAGATTTGAGTGTAAACCCCTTAATTCAGCATAGTATTGCAATATCATCACATTTTGATATATAATAACACATGAAGCTATATCGAGTCCAAGCAAACTATAAAAATATATATGTCGATGAGATGCTTGAGGCTGAGAACGATAAGGCCGTCCTTGAGGATTTTGTAAAGAAGGTTGACTCAGGTGACGTAACAGAGAGAGAAGGCCCTGGTTTCCATGATCCCAATGTCCTTTTCTTAACCTTTGAGGAGGTAGACCGAAATGGCACTACAAAAGTTGATATCGGAAAAACTTCAGTTGGAGTCCAAGTGGGCAACACAAGCGTTAGCGCAGGGTAGAGTGACTACTGATATGAAGTGGATGGATATAAAAATTAAAGATCTTAGAAAAAAGATCAATGATCAAAGTGTGGAAGACGCAAAAAAAGGTCTTCTAGACGTTGCTAGTTAAAAAAACTAGCATTTTTTATTTTTTTCAATTATTCTTTAGGCTATCTATGTCTCAAAAAAAAGTTAAAGGTGTTAAAGTTTATTTGTCTGTTAAAGATATTAAAATAATAGAAGATCTAATTTCAAGTAAAGCTCATTTTGTTGGTGGTTTTAAAAAATTAAAAAAAAGTGAAATAGATTTATGGCATTTGTTCGATGATATCTGCCAAGATTTAAAAAAATCAAATTATAAATTTGAAAAAAAAATTGATAAATTTTTACATTAACTAAAACAATTATTCTTTAGCTTCACCCCAAGATTTACCTAAGGCAATGTCTACTTTAGATGGAACTTTTAATGTATCAATTGCATTTTCCATAATTTCTTTTACAGCAGTAATTTCAGATTCTTCGTTAATTGAAAAACATAGTTCATCGTGAATTTGTAATAATGGTTTAAAACCTGCCTTGTAACAATTTATCATGGCTTGTTTTGTTTGATCTGCAGCAGATCCTTGGATTAATCTATTCAAAGCTTTGTATGTGAAAGCCCTCCTAATGTTGTTTCCATAAATCGCCTTAGCCTCCTCATACTGCATAGCCTTGTTCATTCCAAAAGAAGCAGGTTCCCACATGTCGAATCTGCATTTACGACCCCCTACTGTTCGAATAAAACCAAATTTTGAAGCACTATTCGTTACTTCAGTTGCTAATCCCTTAACAAAAGGCACTCTTTCTCCATATTTTCTAAGTAATTCTTCAGCTCTTTCTTTGGTAATACCTAATTCTTTTGATAATTTGTTTTTTCCCATTCCATAAAATAATCCAAGGTTAATTGTTTTTGCTTGAGATCTGGTTATGCCCGCCATGTCAGCTACAATCTGGTGAAAGTCTGCTTCTTCATTTTTATAAGCTTCAACAAATTTCTCTGCCCCGGATCTTTGAAATGCATTATTTACAGAAATTGCGTAATGAGCAACAATTCTAGGCTCCTGTTGTGAGTAGTCGAAACTACCCCATTGTTTTCCCTCTTCAGGTAAAAACAAGCTTCTAATTTTATCTCCGTACTCTTTATTTCTTGCAGGAATCTGTTGCAGGTTAGGATTTGAGTATGATAAACGTCCTGATACAGTTCCGCCTTGGTCAGATCTTAGTTGATTTATTTCAGAATGTATTCTACCTTTGTGGACATAACGTTGAATGGAGTCAATGAATGTTGAATGGAATTTATTTATTTCTC
>Ga0181553_10004999_pt1 | contig 11159 bp, 10 predicted proteins | sample 011ome_17_FD_133753 | JGI IMG/M metagenome (GOLD analysis project Ga0181553, IMG submission 133753) | Coastal salt marsh microbial communities from the Groves Creek Marsh, Skidaway Island, Georgia - 011502XT metaG (megahit assembly) | ecosystem: Environmental > Aquatic > Marine > Intertidal...
CCTGCGTGCTATATAAAGCGGTATACCACTCATGCTGCCTTTACCGGGTAACCCCGCGAGCAGAGGCTAAAAAATTTGTAAAGTGGTCGAAATACCCGGGCATTTTTGAAATGCCCGGGAGATAGTTGATGTCGACGATGAACAACTCGGACGGGTTCTCCCTGTCTCGAATCAAGTCGAAATTAAACAAATCCAACCCGAGTTTGGCGTGCAAGCGCAAACCGATGTCGCGCAATACGGCATCGTCTGGTGGAGGCACGTGCTGCTGCTGGTCGTGACCGTCGCCGTCGTCGTCGTCGTCGTCGTCGTCGTCGGACGCCGACTGCGTAAACCGCGACACGCGCGGCACGACGACGGCGCCTTCGTCGCCGTAATCATGATTACTACTACTTGTACTACTACTGTGTGCGACTAAATCTGGTAACGACCGTCGCGTCGCCGACGTCACCGACTCGCCGACGACGTACACCTTGAACAAGCACCCGCCGTGGTTGACGTACTCTTGCAACACGCACGGAAGCTCGATGCCAGACACTCGGCCTTGGCGCAACGCCTCAATCCCACCTTGATCATGGATGATTGCCACGCTATGCGAATGCTCGCTCCCGTCACAAATCAACGCCTTGGCCAAATACGGTGGCTTTAAACCCGCATCACTGATAATTTGCGAAATAGACGCCGCGTCGTCCCGAGGCGTCAACACGATTTGCCTCGGCGCCGAAACATTCGCCACGCCCAACGAGTGCACCACATCTAACATCGTCCCTCGATTCGTCACGCGCTTGACGAGCTCAGGCAAACCAACAATACGCGCGAGCGGTTGTGCCGTCGCATATTGACGCAATCGCTCGTCCCAATCCGCCTTGACGCCATCCGAACCGGGAACTTTTTGTAAAATCACGTCAAACGGATGCCCGCGCTGCGCGTCGATATCAATCGCTGGATCAAGCGGATAAAACTCCACCCCTCTCGCGCTGCGATGCGATGCAAAACAAAAACACCCGCGAAAGCATGCATACAGCATGCCGAGTGCGTGATTCGTTCGTCAGTCATCCATTCATTCGTCCACGCCAGCGCGTCGAGCCCCGCCTCCGTCCCGCGCGCGCGAAATGCGAATCACCCCTCCTCGTCACGCGCACGCATCGCGCGAATACGCCAACGCGCGCGCACACACACACACATCGCTCGAACGCTTACCTACACCGCGCCACGAGCGCGTCGCTCAGCATCCGGCTCGCCTTTTTCGCCGTGAGCGCGTAGCCAACCTTGATGATGTTGACGTGCTCCACATCGTCGTTGACGTCGTCGTCGTCTGTGACGTCGCCGTCGTCGTCGCGACGCTCGCGCGATGCGGTGGCGTCGGCGGCACCCATGTGCGTCGTCGTCGTCGTCGTCCGCGACGTCCGCGACGTCGCGCTGTGTCGTCGGCGTCGGCGTGCACGTCGTCCGCGGCGTCGGCACCCAGACCGCGCGAGGGCTGTGCCGAATGTCCGAACATGGTGAATTATATAGAGGGTTAGGGGGTTATGTAGTGGAGAGGCCACACACCGTGTGTGTGTGTGTGTGTGTGTGTGTGTGTGTGATCGGGGTAGATGGGGTAGAGTATGGGGTGGTGTGCCGAATATCCGAACATGGCCCGTGCCTAAACCCTATACCCTAGGTCCACGCGCGCGCGACACGCGACACGTGACGACGCCACAACACCGCGTCGTGGACGACCGACGAGCGACGACCGACCGATCGGCCGATCGGCCGACGCGTTGGTTATATATATACGCCGAACACAGTCGGTCGTCGACGACGACCGCGGCGGTGTCCATGCGCGCGATGATGTCATTCACGGTGCTGTGGATGGTGATGTGCGTGGGTGTCGCGCTCGCGACGACGACGTCAAAGACGACGTCCACGATGGGGAGACGTTCGTTGTTATTCGCCGCGCCGTCACCGTCGTCGTATGGTGCGCGGAGACAAGAACGATCGGACGTGGATATCAGTAGCGTTGTGAGGCTGACGACGACGACGACGACGACGACGACGACGCGGTTGTCGAGGTACGGGGACGGCGATACGAAAGGGTACGCCTCGGTTGGGATCATCCCTCGGCGTGGTGCCTTGAATGGGATGGATTTAGAAGTTGATGATAATGTGTTACGCGCGGCGTACGAGCGATCGTATAAAGGGGAGTTGATTTTAATCAACGCGAATGCCGGCGGGTCGACGATGGCGCGAAACGCGGTGGCCAACGCGCGCGCCGTCGGGATTGAGCATTTTTTGCTCTACACCGAGTCCGAAGAGACGTGTCGGGAAATAATGGCGATGTCGGCAAAATCACACGGCGAAATCGATTGCGCGTGGACGTCGTACTTGAAGGGACATCCGAGATTGGAGATGTTTGGCGTACAGAGCGATGACGGCGCCGACGCGTTTCGCCTGTGGTGGTCAAGGTTTTATTATATGTTCAAACTCTCGGGGGTTGGGTATAACGTCATGTACATCGATACGGATGTGTCGTTTAGGTTTAATCCGTACCCGGTGTTTAAACGCGCTGATGCGCCGCTGAAATCATACACCTTGTTCGCCCAAGCGGAAGGGCAAACAATCGACCAACTCAACGTCGGCTTCATGTACATACAAAACGCCAAACCAGACGGCGTGGCGCGCGGGATATTAAACGAAACTATCACTCGCATGCTCGCGGTGTTGGAATCGAACCCGCCGTTGAAAGATTGGCGAGGTGAAGTCGCCGCGGGCGCCAAAGAGTCGCTGTGGGACCAACACATTTTCAACGACGTCGTGCTGTCGGCGGTCGTCGGACGCGCGGTGAATCCTCGACAAGGCCAGCGCGTCGTCGAACCGAGTCAGCGACAGGCTTGGGTCGCGTCGCACGTGCCGAAATTTCCATCCGAAGCTGAAAAGCGATGGATTGTAGAACGAAAGGAAGTCGACGAGCGGTTGCTTCCGCCGGGCGCGCGGCGAGCCACCGTGACTGAAGTGTACTATCGCGAGCTCGCGGGCCTCAAAGGATGGACCTCGTACGACGACGAGTACGTCGCGGCGCCGCCGTTTTGGGTCATAGACGGATGGACAGGCGCGGGATGGTCGCCAAAGACGCAAGGGGCGAATAACGCATGGGTTGACAAGGATGACATGCCAGTCGTCATGACGCACTTTGTCGGCGGCACGGATAAGCCATTGGAGATGAAGGCGCTCGGGTGGTGGGATTATCACGTCGAAGACGACGACACGAATACCAATACCAATACCAATACCAACGCGTTCATCACGGTCAAGGGGTTGAAAATCGACGCCGCGACGAGCGCTGAGGCGTTGTATAAAATCAAGCTCCAAACCTACCGACTCATCAAGCTCGGGTTGTCGCTCAATCGACGCGTCATCACTCCGGCGGTGTCGTGCGACGAGCCGTACATTGAACGCAAATCCGACGCCAAATTCGGAGTGTGGAGCCAAAACAACTTTGTGTTGAGCACGAAATGCGGCATCGACGCCTCGCGTACGTGTTGCTTGCCAAAACGTATGTCGTGTCCAGGAATCACGTTGGGATGGATTGATTTTTTCAACGACGTGCGTTACACGACGTTACATCACGAAGACACCCAAACGCACATCTCCGTCGACGCCATACTCGAACACAACACAGACAACGACCCACAAGAGCGTGTCGCATTCATCGACGTCGACCGACTCAAAACCATCGTCGGCGACCAAAACGACGACTCAAGCGTCGACGCAAACGCCGGCGCGCATTCCGCCGCCGCCGCCGCCGTACACGACGTCCTCATCATCGACCTCGCATCCAACGACGGAGAAATCCCCGACGTCCGTCCAAACGCACTCCCTTCGCACGTCCTCCGCGCGCTCGCCGCCGCCGTCGATCAATGTCCGCGCGGATTCTTTTACAAAGACCCGCCGGCGCCCGACGCCGTCTACCCGTGGTAGCGCGCTTTTGTAACAGCAGCGGCGACGACGCTCGCCACACACATAGACTCGCGCCAATCGCCGCGATGGCCACCGTGCGCGCGATGCCGATGATGACGACCATGACGCGCGCGTCCGCCTCCGCCTCCGCCTCCGCCTCGTCCACGCACCGGGCGTCGTCGTCGTCGTCAACACCGTGCTTACGTCACCAATCATCTTATCCAATCATCCGCCGACGCCGCACCGTCGCGCGCGCCGCCGACGACGCTGAGACCGCCACGGCGACGACGACGGAGTCTGCGGACACCACCGCGCCGCTCGCCGCGCTCGCCGCGCTCGATTGGCGCTACGAAACCATCGCCGGAAGGTGCGCGATGATGGGCTACGCCGTCGGCGCCTCGCGCGAAGTCACCGAACAGCTGTCGTACGCGGACCAGCTCTTCGCGCACGCGTTTGGCACCGTGGTGGTGTGCGGGGCGATTGCGTGGGCGAGCGTGAAGCCGTTTGAGTTTAATCCGCAAGAGTACGACGCCGATCCGCGGTCGTTGGATGGGAAGAAGGGCATGAGCGGGTTCTTGGCGATGGATGAGTTGAATTTCAACGTCGACGTCGAACGGTTGAACGGGAGAGCGTGTATGGTTGGGATTGTGGGGACGATGCTCGTCGAAGCGGTGTGTGGATGCACGATTTTCTAATTTATATGGTTTTGTTATGATACGTTTCTCTATGCGTGCTTTATTCGACGCCGCGCGCTCGTTTGAAGCGGTCTAAAGCGCCGAGCGGTTCGTCTTCGGCGTCTCGCTTGGTGTGCTGCTGTACGCCGCCATAGACTGTAGAAGGCACAGAGGTGCCTAGTAAATCGATTTCGGCGTCATCACCACCACCACCACCATCGGCACCACCACCGATGCCGTCCAAGTCGATTTCATCCGGATTGGCTTTGCCCGTCGTCGTCGCCGCGCCTTCGACGTGCGAACGCACAAAACCAGGCATGGCTTGCTGCGCCGCTTCGAGACGCGCCATGGGATCCATGCCGCCGTCGTCCGCTGTAGATGCATTATTCTTACCAGTAGCACCCTCGGCAGGCTCGGTGGGTGCGTCCACGACGGTCATGTTGAAGTGCATATCCGCAAACGCCGCGGCGACGGCGCGCTTGATGCGCAACATTTCTCTAAACGTATCCTCGTTTCCGTGTTGCACTTCGAACGCGTGCCACGTGGCCCAAAATTCAGGATCTTTGACTGGATTGCTGAACTGCGACGCGTGCACGTACAATGCGCGCGCACGTTCGAGTTCGCCGAGCTTGCGCTCGAATTCAGCGAAACGCATGACGAGCGTCTTGGTGACGTCGCTCGGTAAATCCGTGGCATCCGCAGCGGATTCAAACACCGCGCGCACCTTGGCGACGCCAAAGAATTCCATCGCTCGCGCGACGTAAATGTCATACACCGATAACCGCTCATCCACGGGCACGCCAACCACCGCGCGATCGTACACATCCATCGCGCGCTTGCCCAACCCGTACTCTTCTTCGAGCTTGGCGTACATCAAGTAGAACGTCTTGGCTTCTTTTTTAGGCGCCTCGGCGAGCACTTGCTCAAACAAATCGCGCGCGCGTTCTAATTTCGTACCCTTGAACCGCTCGATGAATTGCGTCAAATATGACGTCCATATTTCACGAGAATACGGAAACTTGAACGCGTTGACGCCGCGCTCGTAAATTTGAAACGAATCCTCGAAAAACTTGTGCTCTTGTAAAAAGTGCGCGTAATTCAATATGATTTGCGGCGTCGCCACACGTAACTCGAGCATGTCGTTGTAAACCTTCTTCGTGCTCTCCATGGACCCGAGAGATTCTTCCAAATCGCAATAAAACGTCCACAATTTAATCGACTTGTACACCTTATTCGCGACGGGCATCGCGTCGTATTCGGCTGGAGTGATGTTTTTACGCGCTTCGCGCGCGCCTCCCGGCGGCGTCGTCGCTCGACGCATGATATCCAACGCGTTATTGTACTGCTTGTGTCTAAGTTCCATCTCCGCCCACTCGCACCACACCGTGGCGAGATCATCGACGGTTTTAAACGTCGCCTGCGTGCCCTTTTCAAACACCGTCCGCGCGCTCGCGACGTCGCCGTGCGTCTCGTAAAACTTGGCAAACGACGTCCACAAGTTACACGGACGCCCCGTGGCGAGTTCAGCATCGACGGTTTTCACCGCTTCAGTATACGTCACGATTTGCTTCATGGGCTTGCCTTCAAATAACGCAATGCGCTTCTCCCACTCGTGCACGTTGTGTGGATTTTGCCTCAACACGACTGAGCTCAACAATTCGGGCCGGCGCTCCATGAGGTGTTCTAAACGTTCTAAACGAAGCTCTATGTCGTCCCCGGATTCCTTCAACACAAAGTCAATACCATCGTCGTCATCTGCGTCGTCGTCGTCGTCGTTCTCATCGTCATCGCCATCGCCCGCCTCCATCTTGGCGCTAATCACGGATTCTTCAAACTGCGTGTAGGCGTCGAAAATCAACGAAAAGTCGCGCACGGTGTTTACGCTCTCCAATCCTTCCTCGTACACATCGCGCGCCTTTTCAAACAAACCGCGTCGGATGTAAAAGTCTGCAAGTGCAGTCCATAATCGCCCAACTTCATTCGTAAATGTCCGTATGCCGCCCCGTAAAATCGCATCCACGTCCAACCCGCGCACCTCCGCCGGGTGCTTGGTGACGACGTCGCACAGCTCCAACCACATCGTATGCTTTGACTTCCCAGCGAGCGATTGAAACGAATCATCATTCACCAACTCGGCAATCTTCGTCGCTACCTCACCCCAATACCCTCGGCTCTTTAAGAACTCCACGTACTCCTCAGCGTGGCCGGGTTCAAATTTTAGGTATCGTCGATACACCCGCCGCGCCGTGTCCCCGGGCACGCCCTCCGCCCGTATAAAATCTAAATACAGAACCCATACACGCTCATGCTGCGTCACCGGCAACGACGCCAACGCGCGATCACACGTACGTCGCGTCGTCGTCACCAATCGCAACGACGTCAGGTATTTAATGTACAGTTCCCAAACCTTTGGCATTTTATGCATCGTCACCAGCGCGCGCTCAAACGCCGCCCTCGCCCGCGTGTGCTCGTCATCATCGCACCTAAACTTTCTCGCATACTCCACGCGTTCGAGCAAGTAAAAGTACCACATCTTATACGAGTTCGGTAACGCGCGAACGGCGCGTTCGTACACCATCCATCGTCGTTGTATCGCGGCAGAATCATCGTCATCGCCATCGGTGTCCCCATCGACGCTGCGATATACGGCGTGTTTCGTGGCGTCCAAGTACGCCTGCCACGCCTCGACGTCGTGAGGCGTGCGTAACACGCGTTCTTCGTGCGCGAGTACGTCTCGAGAGACGTCCATCGCGGCGCACGTCGATGAATGACCTCGAATGCATCGATGATGAACATGCATTGGCGGCCGAGAGGGAGAACACGCGCATGCGAATATATAGGCTAAACACGTGCACAGTATGTACATGTAGGGTTTACGTAGGTCAACGACACTGGGACATGGATTTTGACTGCGCGCGCATGGGTGCGTGGTCTTTACTTGTCGACGCGCTCGGCGTCGGTCGTCGGCACGGCTGCCACGCATCGCAACGCGACGGTACATTCGCGTCGTCGTCATCGCCGCTACGGCCTCGTCGTCGTCGTCGTCTGCGTGGCGTCGCCAATAGAGAGCTCTGACATTTGTGACATTTGACATGTCCGCGCTGGATGGCCGACGACGCGAGACGGTGCAGCCGCGCGTGGAGGGCGCGCGCGCGCGGCGTGCGACGACGAGTTTAGGGTTTTATTCTCGTCCCGCACCGCGCGACGTGGCTCGCCCGTCGTCGTCGTCGTCGTCGTCGTCGATGTCGATGTCGACGTCTTCGCCCGCGAGGAGGCTTAAAATATCATCACCCGAGCGACGCGGCGGCGCGCGGCGCGTACCGGCGAGTAGACACGGGTGTGGGCGGAAATCATCGATCGGGACGACGACGATACGTGCGTGTATGACTCGGGATGGTGCGAGGCAGAGACAGGGTGGAGCGGCGGCGACGACAACGACGCGCGTGACGCTCGTGGAGGCGCGCGTGGCGACGACGGCGAAATCGTCTCGAGTCGGCGCTCGGGCAAAGATTTCGACGAAACGTGGCGGCGTGAACGGCAGCACGAGTGCACACAAACACCATGAGCACGCGAAACAACCGCCGAGTTATGAGACGCACTTACGCCGCGCGCTCGAACACGCTGCGGAAGATGACGGCGTTGACGCCGATTTCATCCAACGCGCCATTCGGCAATCCGTATCCCGCATGGCGAGCGAACATCGCGACGCCGCGACGACGCTTTCAATGATCCAGCGCTATTACGACGACCGCATGGAAGAAATCAAACGACATGAAAATGACGCTGATGCGCTGCAAGATGAGAGAGACGCGCTAAAATCGGCGTATGAGCTCGTGGTGTGCGAACGCGACGACGCGTATTCCATTCGCGAACGCGCGCGAAATGCCGAATGCGACGCAAATCGACGATTAGAAGCGTTACGAATCGAACGAAACGAACGGATTGGGGATTATAACCGCCTTGCACACGTCATACGTCAAGTCTACGACGGTGATTTAGCGCCGGAGCAATTAGAGGACATCGTTCGAGGGTTGGATGAGGACGACAACGCCAAGCGCCGACGAGGCAAAACGGTGACGTTTCGCTCGAGCGGCGACCTTCGCGATGACGACGACAGTGGTGGTGGTGGAGATGAGGATGACCGCGGCGAACGAGGCAAAACGGCAAATGATGACAATGCCAATAACACGCACCGTCAGGGCGTTGAAGACGATGAACTTTCGTAGGAATTTGACTGACTGACTGAATTTGGCTGACTCACGCGCAACCCGCCTCACTTCTCGACTCTCCACTCTCGACGTCACTCTCGGGTCCACGTTCGGGTCGGTCATGATGTCACAACGCGCTATGTTAGCACCGTCCACGGTGTTATGCGCGCCGAACGGAGGCGCGCGTCGCTGTACGCGAGCCGTTCGAGCGGCTTCGCGAGGCGTCTCCGTCGTTGCTTCGGCGAGCGCCGAACGCGTAGAGAAAATCCGCGCCTCTGGCCTGACGTTGGACGCGTTCGCGAAGACCGAAGTCGCCGCGGGTGTAGCGACGATGCGTGCGAACGATCCAGACGCGTTCAAGGATGCTCCGGACTGGTTATTGGAATGGTTTTTACGCGATCGTAAGCTCGACGCGGATAAGGCGACGGAAAAGACGAAGAAATATTTACAGTGGCGCATGGAGGACGGGTACGATGCGCTCGCGAGCGCACCGGATGTCGCCGAAGAAGCTGCAACGGGTAAGGCGGTGTTGCTCGCCGAACGTGACGTGCTCGGTCGACCGGTGGTGTACGTCACGTTGACCAAGCACGACGTCGAAACGCGCGAGTTGGCGAGAACGTGCAAGTTGTGCGTCAAGCTCGTCGATGAAGCCTTGGAGGCCTTGCGCGCCGAAGGTGATGGCGCGAGCGAGACTATAATGTGCGTCTTTGACTTGCGTGGGTTCTCCATGAAGAATGCAGATATTGATTTTGTCAAGTTTTTCATCAAGTGCATCTTTGATTATTTCCCAAAGCGCATTTCGCAAGTGTTGTTGATTGAACCCCCGTGGGTGTTCACGCCCGTGTGGCAAATCATCAAACCTTTGATGGGCAAATACGCGTCTTTAGTGAAGCAAACCAAGGCTAAAGAGGCTAAGGAATACTTTGCCGATGAAAGCACGTTGTTTTAAACGATAAAATCAAAACGACGTCACGCGCGCGCGCGCGAATAAAGTTGAAGCAATTCAAAATGTTGTATTACAAAGAGTTAGTAGCAGAAATAATATCAGATAATACGAATATTACCAACCCATCGCCGCACATCTCGAGATGTATGTCCAAACATCATCCTCGCGCCGCTTACAACAAACGCAACTTGCTCTCGACACCCGCCGCCGACGCCAACGCGCGCAACGCCTTGGCAGCACCACCATACGCCGACTTTGCCCCAGCATCGTCCCCATTCGCGCATTTTCCCTGTAACGCGCTCACCGCAGATGCAAAACTCTTCGCCTCGGACGCCGCGCCCAACGCATCCGCGCCCGCTTGCGTATCGCTCACCCAGCTCCCGCTCAGCTCCCCGGCGGCATCCGCGAGCGCGCCGCTCTCAATCATCCCACCGCTCTTCGAAAGCTTATACACCGCCAATTGAATCTTCGCCGTATTCTCATCTTGTTTCAACCCCGTATCGTTCACATACGCCTTTTCCTTGCTCACTTCGCTTTGAATGCGACTCGCGCGATTCTCCTTGGCCCTTTGCAAAAAAGCTTCATCCTCGTCATCGTTCCCGGGCAAGATGGCCCACGCGCGATCACCCGCGGTGCACACAGACGCGACGAACGCCGCGTTCAACGCGTGTTTCAACGCCTGCCGACGCGCGATCGCTTGGCCTTGCGGTTTCGCGCCGTCGTTCGCGCCGGACGCGCGCACGCGAAGCCCTCGCGGGTGACGAGGACGCGCCTCGAGCGTCGTCGTCGTCGTCAACGCACGCGTCGTCGTCGCGGCGAACATGGTGCGGTGATGTATGGGATCGAACGCGTGCGTCGGCCGTGTGCGTGTGTGTGTGTGTCCGTCGAGCGCGGTCGTCGACGTGCGGGCGAGGCGCACGCTGGCGCGACTCGGCGATCGATCGCCGATGACCCCCGAGGGTGAGGGTGATGACGTCGTACATAGTCAAGGACGATTGTGTCTATACGATACCCGCGCACGGTGGGTGTTTGGGACATCTACATAGGCGTATGGTGTGTGATGTATGGAGAGTGGGGGGGTCTGGGCGCCACGTGTCCGAATGTCCAACCGACCGTGCGTTTTCGGTGTTCTGTGTGGTGCGCGCGCGTTTGACTGGACGGCATTGGTTGACGCGCGCGGACGACGACGACGACGCGAGATGGATGCGCGCATGGATTACGATTGCGGTGGTGGCGGGGATACCCCGTTACGAAGCGCCATGCGCGGCGGCGGCGACGATGGCGGCGATGGCGATGTCATGAACACGGATGGGTTCGAGGCGTCATTCAAGGCGTTTTGCGCGCAGCCGGAAAACGCCAAAATCATGGCGGAGCATCAGTTTAGAGAATTACGCA
>Ga0181553_10005000_pt1 | contig 11159 bp, 19 predicted proteins | sample 011ome_17_FD_133753 | JGI IMG/M metagenome (GOLD analysis project Ga0181553, IMG submission 133753) | Coastal salt marsh microbial communities from the Groves Creek Marsh, Skidaway Island, Georgia - 011502XT metaG (megahit assembly) | ecosystem: Environmental > Aquatic > Marine > Intertidal...
ATTTCATCATGTTTGTGATTTGAAAGATTACGTCAAATCTTATACATTACCAGAATGGATGTTAGATGAGGGAGAAGACGGGACTCGATACACTTTAGATGAGACAAAACTCCTCCTCGAATGTGTTCCGGAAAAATTCGAGTATCTAAAAGAAAGGCTGCTGCGAAAATTTCGTGGATCAATCCCGGAACCAGTAATTTATAGTGCCGACAAATGGCACAATGGAGATGAATTTCTCACTTTCACCGACGAAAGTGCTTATAGTTGGGCTGGACCGTTTGAACAAAATGGTAAATTGGGTGCGTGTGCATCTATTAAAAGCGAGCAATATGATGAGAATTATAATCTGATGGATGAAGGTGTTATCAATATCCCCATCATCGACGCATCCTCACAATGGTCGTGGTATGATTTACCCCCCTCAATTCGGAAAGAGTCTGATGAGTTTGCAAAAGAAATGGGGGTGACAAACGGGGACCATATGCTTTATAAAGGTGATAAAGATTATAAAAAGGCATTATTTGAAACATTTTCAGTTGAGGAGAAACACTATATCTTCAAGAGGATTTTGGGAAGATGTGATAAGGAATGGATTCAATCCATATTGCCGTATATGTTGTATTTATGTGGAACTGATGACTGCTCATATACTAAATGGTTTGCAACTAGAGAAGAAGCTGAGTCGGAGTTGCAGTATCTCAGAATGATGCAACCCTTGGATATGGATAGGGATATTTACAAGAGAGATTACGTTTTCACAAATTAAACACTAATACAAAGTTTGACTATGAACATAGGAGATTTAGAAGATTTGAGGGAGGTTGTTGACTCCGTATCAAACAATTTCAATTATATTGAAAGTTCCGGAATGTATGATCTAACACATACATGTATATTCTGTAGGCAATATAGTCTAAATTCCATTTCAGATATTAAACATGATGAGAAGTGTGTGAGTAAAAGACTTATCCATTTGTATGATAGTTTGTCGAATGAAATTTATAAATTGGAGGGTGAAGATTGATTATGATTAAAGAACGTGCGAGATTGGTTTTTTCTGACTTGGGAAAACACTCTTACAAATATTATGATATAGAACTACACGAAGATGGAAATGTTAAATGTGCATATGGTGTAGTAGGTGCATCCAATCCACAACAAAAGGACTTTGGCTGTGTTGGGAAATCATTCTATGATAAAAAGATCGCGGAGAAGGAACGTAAGGGATATACTCACGCCAAGGTATTGGTGGAGGGAACCTCTAATATTGTAGTCAATAAATCATCCCTAGCGGATATTGCTCTTTCACAAATCAAGTTCAATAACGATTCTCTCAAACCTCTGATTAAGAGACTTGCCGATAGCAATGTCCATAAGATCACGAATTCGACCAGCATTAGTTTTGATAACGGTGTATTTCAAACACCTCTTGGTATTGTTACCAAGGAGGGTATTGATGAGGCGAGAATTCTTTTGGATTTCTTTCACAAGAATATCAAGAAGAATGGTAAGGATGAATTCAATAAAAAAATTGACGAATATTTGAGAATCATCCCCCGACCAAAGGGTAATGGTCTTCAATATGAGAGAATTTTTCCGACATTGGACGCTATTCGGAAAGAATCTGATGTATTGGATGCTTTGTCGAATAGTGTAGATATGGCATTGAACACCAGTTCACCAAATACACCGATTTCAGAAAAGGTATTCAATTTGAATATGGAAATTCTCGAAGATCTCAAGGAAATTAAGAAGATCAAGGATTGGTATGAGAGAACCAATAAGGCAATGCATCATTATCAAGATGTAAAAATTCGAAATATCTACGCTGTGGATATTGTGGATTATAACAGTAGATTTTTGAAAGATTCTCCTAATATTAAAGAGGTATGGCACGGTTCAGGACAATCAAATATTCTCTCAATTTTGAAAAGTGGATTATTTTGTAGTCCCCCAAGCACTGCCGCAATTGCTGGCAAGATGTTCGGAAACGGAATTTACGGATCAGAAACAGCATCAAAATCCCTAGGTTATACCATGGGGAGATGGGGTCAAGGTAAGGGAGATTCTGGTTGGCTTTTTATATGCGACTTTGCCATGGGAAATCCACATTATCCAAGACATAGCCTGAGCAATATTCCAGCGGGTTATGACTCCTGTTGGGCGTTGCCAAAAAATACAAGTTTGTTAAACGATGAACTGATCGTTTATGATGAAAAAAGAGTGAAGATAAAATATCTATTAGAAGTAAATTAAATATGAAACGTATAACATTAACAACAGCAATCCTAATGGCCATTAAAGCCTTTGGCAACCTAAAATTTTCGATCCATAATATCACAACATGGATTAGAGATGAAGTGAATAACGGAAATTTTGAGGTATATTATTTGGGCGACACAATTCCCCACAGTGAAGTAAAGGAAACCTTTGAAGAAATCGTGGATTGTGGTCTATTGGATGATTATTCCAAGGGATACGAAAATGGTTATCGTGTATATTCCAAACAGAACGATGAGGATCAGGGAGATGCCAATACACCACAAGCATATACACCACAAACAACTATTCCCACAGATGTCCAATTAATCATCTATAATTACATGAAAAATAATGGACCTGTTACGATGAAGCAAATTCAATCTCGTCTCAAGGGTCATCCTTACACATGTGCTGAAATTGCGGACTTTCTTGATAAAATAAAATTGATCGATCCAGTTTCAAAGATTTTGCCGATCAGTAAAATGATGACCGCAAAGATCTGATAAAACACTAGGATATAATCAGGCATGATTACTAAGATAAATGAGGATTTGAAACAGGCAATGCGTGACAAGGATGTTAATAAGCTTAATGTCCTCCGCGCTCTCAAGAATGAGATTACAAACACTTCCTTGAGAAAGGGTAGTGTTAATGAGCCAGTCACGGATATTGAGATTACGAATTTGATTCGTAAGGAAGTCTCGAAGCGTCAGGACTCGATCAGTTCATTTATCAATGCAAAGCGTGATGATTTGATTTTGAAGGAAACCAATGAAATCGAGATTCTTAATCAATATCTGCCAACGCCTTTGACATTTGGAGAATTGGATGAATTGATTGATCAGGCTATCAATGAAACCATGGCAATTACCAAAAAGGATATGGGTAGAGTCATTAAAAGGGTTCAGGAATTGGTTGAGGGTCGTATGGATAATTCCACCATTTCGAAACGAATCGGTGAAAGACTCTCTTGACTATCCCGCGAATTGAGGTAAAATCTAGACATGATCAAGAAAACGTTGGCGGTTTCGCAGAGTTGTGGGCCTTGCTCCATGCTAAAATCCAAATTGAAGAAGTTGGGACTTGAGGTGGATATTAAGGACTTTTCGGTGGATGAAGATAAAGAATTCTTCATTAAACACCAGATTAAATCTGTTCCAAGATTAGTGGTGGAGGATAATGGTGGGGTGACAATCATTCAAGGAATGGATGATATTATTGAAAAGATTAAAGAAAATGTTTAAGATACTGAAGTATAAGTGGGATGATAGGGATAATCACTTCTGGGGTAGTGATTTTCACAATTATCACGACCCCAATTGGGATGTTCCGATTTGGAAAGCTCGTGGATACTCTTCAAAAGAAGAGTCTTTCAACGACGTTCGTGAAAAGGTGAACAAGAGGGTTGGAGAAAATCAATACCTTTGGATGTTAGGGGATAGTTTCCTATCGGCTACTGATGGGGAGGTTATTGGTTGGTGGAATACGATCAAGTGTCAGAATATCATGATGCTTTTCGGTAATCATGAATCTCAAATGTATCGTCTTTACAAGAAAGAATTGTTCAATCAATTTGGAAGAGACGATATTGAAGTATATCCTCTAAGAATGGGAAATGTGGTTTTTCTTGGAAATCATCAAGAAATCTGGATAGGGAAACAACAGATCATCATGAACCATTTCCCCCTAAGAATTTGGCACGGGGATGCGAAGTCATCTTGGATGTTATCAGGACACTCCCATCTACAAGATGCTGGTCGTAGGCCGGAATGCCCAGTGCAAAAGGGATTGGATTGTGGATGGGATATTAGAAATGATATTTGGTCTTTTAGTGAAATTGCTGATGTCATGTCCACCAAAGACGTAGCGATTTTGGATCATAACAGATCCCATTGATTTTATGACAGAGGAAGAATACAAAATGTATGACGAACAAATGGAATTTTTGAAGTCTCGTTTGAATAAGCGAAACGACAGGATTGCGTTTTACGAAAAGAGGTTGGATGAATTGAAAATGTTGGGAGACCATGACGAAATAGATCGATGCATTCCAGAGCTTGACAAACTGCTCAAAGAGTGTAAAATGGATCAAGAGTTGAAGGAAGACATCGTGAACATGCTGGAAGTTGAACACTTTCTCGAATTTGGAAACGGTAGAACATTCGACGTAGAATACAATAATTGATATGAAAACACAGACAATGAAAGCTAAACAAATGAAGAATAATCGCAAGAACAAGCGTTGGATGAGAAGTCGGGATCAACTCAAGCATCCGAAGATTTATAATGTGCAGATGATCCGTAATAAAGACGGTAGTTTCCACATTCTAGGTGGTGGTGCCACGGTGCAAATTCGAAAGAATCAACATTCATCTGAATGGTGTAATGTGGATGTTCGTGATTTGGCTTGTGAAATGCGCAATAGTCCAATCAGAACATTCTAAAAATCTTATCTTCACAGGGTAAGTTCATCGTTGATGTCATAGCTAACGAGCAAACACTCCCAGAAATGCCACTTGTCTGGATAAAGGGGTGCCGTAAAAGTCGGTGAGTGGTTCCATTTTATAATTTTTCAGGGTTTCGGTCACCTGAAATAAAAGAAAAGACCGTCCAATTTCAATAATTATGAATTTTTTGATCAGAAAAGCAGGAGATTCCGCGAGTAAACACCCAGAGGGGTCTTTGGAGATTATTCCACATACAATGGAAGAGGCGTTTCAAATGGGTCTTCTCTTTAAAGAATTTCAGAATAATGATTTAGAAATCACTAGGGGTAGTCATGATATGATAAGAATCTTAATACCCTTGGAAAAGGCTAAACTTCGATTAATTCAATAAAAATAATAAAACACTAGAATACAATAAACTTATGAACATCGCAAAAGGACTTAAAGAGAAGAACAGAATCAGTGGCAAAATCGCCAAACTACAAAATCAGATTAATCTGGTTAATCGATTTGAGGATGGTAAAAAGCAAGATTTCAATAGTCGAGAACTTTTGACCCAACTTCAGGAAGAATGGGCGCACTTGATCAATCTCAAGAATAAGATTGCCGCCGCTAATATTGGCATTGCTGATAAACTCATCAAGTTGACCGAAGCAAAAGCAGAATTGCAATTCTGGAATACATTTACAAATGCTGGTCAAGATGTTGAGGTATCCACCAAATCGATTTATAAGAATCGTGAGTATGTTGAAGTCGAAGTTAAAACATATTCGAGTATTACCTCAAAAGAAATTTTCGACAATCGTGAGCGTGTACAAAAACTAATCGAAGACCTTCAGGATGAGATTGACGATTACAACGCCAAGACTCAGATTTAAAAAACTTTGATAGAGAAGGATGTTGGCTTAGAAGTAGCCATCATTTAAAGAGTAGTGACATTGCTATCTCGCGCCAAATGCTAACTAAGGTGATAAGAGTCTATGTTAGTGATGTGCTGATAGGTAAACAATAGTCGTCGTAGGGATGGACAGCCCAACCACTAGGGAACATAGGATAGTGGCGACAAGTAGGTTCCTAAGCCTCAAGCTTTTGGTGTAATAACACACTTCTCTTTCAAAAAATTTCCCGGTTTCAAATGGATAAGATTTGAACACTACCTCTCGGGTTCGCCCGAAATCAATGAATAGATAATGTTAAAGTTAATGAAATGAATATATTTCAAAAACTTAGTTATCAAAACTTTGTGTCTTGGGAGTTAGTTATCAAACTTCAAATCTTAGCTTGTTCAATGATTTGAAGTTTGAAACCGGGTATTCTTTTTATTATGAATACTGCAAATATAGTTAAAACTAGCAAGACATCGAGATTTGTCTCTTATAGAGATAAGAATTTTATATATGAAACCGATCAAGGATTTCAATTCAATATTCCACTTGAAGATATTTCTGGAGCAACCTTGTTATCAGAAGACAAAACCATTTTCTTCATGCGATGGATTAGGAAGCAAGTTGAATTGATGAAACACTACAATACAATTTGAGTATGAATTCGATATTTCTATTAGAACCGACACGCAGCAAATTTGGTATCTGGGCATTTGATGATCCCTCTAGGGGTCTTGTTGGAGAACCTTTTGTTGGAGAAACTAATACTTTGATTGATCAGATGGCAATCGAATCGGGGTATGAAATTATTGAGGGTGTTCAAATTCCCTTGGCATTTTCTCTAGAGGAATATCCCGGATGGCAAACCGAATTGCAGTTATTGGTGACAAGTCCCACAGGTTCTACATATTACTCCCCGGAGTATCACCTAGATCCTTGGCTCTGTCCAGCCTTTTTCAAGTATTTTCCCAAAGCACCTGAACGCTTCTATGCTTCGGTAATTAAAAAGTCATGAAATTCCCCACATTATACAAACGAACATCCACAGGGGCCATTCAAGAATGGACAATTGAGGTAATTGGCAATACTTTTGTCACGAAATCTGGTCAAGTTGGGGGTGTGATTAAAGAGAGCAAACCCACCACATGTATTGGGAAGAACATTGGTAAGGCGAATGAATCAAGTCCCGAACAACAGGCTCTTATAGAGGCACAAGCGAAATTTGACAAGCAACTTAAATCGAAGTATAAGTTGGATGTCGATGATATCGATACACAGACTTTTATAAGTCCAACCTTGGCAAGTCCTCTAAAGGCTAGGAAAAAACCTATCGTATTCCCAGCATTTGTTCAAATCAAATATAATGGGGTTTGTTGCATCATCGATAATGAGTTTGGTTCACGTAGTCGTAATGGTGAGATCTTTTACAATATTAAACACATAAATAAGGAATTAGAATCTTTTTTTGAAAAAAATCCTGATGTTGTTCTTCATGGTGAACTTTATAATTACGACCTAAGAAGAAATTTAAACCGTCTTGTTGAACTCGTCGCTGTTACTAGAAAGGAAAAGGATTTGACACCTGAATTGATTTCTGAGTCTAAGAGAATTGTTCAATTTTGGGTTTATGATGGATATATCAAGGGTAAGGAATCTGAACCATATAAGAAAAGGATTGTGGATATACAATCTTTAATTAGAGGAATGCGATACATATTTATTGCACCAACTCACGTTGTTAAAAACGAAGAAGATATCAAAAAACATTTCGATGCTGCTTTGGAAGATGGACAAGAGGGTGTTATTGTAAAAATGATCAAGATGCCCTATCTTCATAAAAAAAACACGGACATTATCAAATACAAAGAAAAGGATTCTGCGGAATATAAAGTTGTAAGATTTATTGAAGGCAACGGTAATTGGACAGGATGTGCTAAAAAGGCGACTTGTTTGCTTGAAAATGGAGAAACATTTGAGAGTAATATTTATGGTGATATGCCTTTTCTAAAGTATGTCTTGGAAAATCAAGACGAATACCTGAACAAGATATACACAGTGGATTTTCAATGTCTATCAGAATATGATGTTCCCCAATTGCCTTGGGTCGATATAACTCTTCCGAGAGATTATGAATAAACTTCTCAAAAATATCTGTCATTGTTTCAATCTAAAAGAAACTCATTTTGATGGGGAATGGGCATCGTTTGATGCGATAGATTATTATACCTTATCACAGGCATGTGGATCGGGTTGTAAATTGATAATCACCAACAATACACAAAAGATAATCACAGTATTGTCAGAATATTGGAATCTCATGTGCTTCGGGAAGGTTTCAAAGCATGGTGAGATTGTTCTTTTAGGAATAACAGGGTTTCCGAATAATGATGTGTGTGTTAGATATTTGAAAGATATTTCAGAGGGGGCTAGAAAGAAAAAAATCGAAAACAATTATGTCTTTGTCGAATGGTAAAACACTAGAATAATATAAATACATGAAAACATTTTATAGAGTGTGTAACGATGGATCATCCCAAGGACTTTGGTATGATTATGCGGGAGAATTTACTGGATTGATTCATGGAAGATTTAATTTTTGTAAAAACAATGAATTGAAGATGGATTTTGATCCCGAAATCGTTGGTTGGTTGTCCGCTGTCGAAAATTTGGATGATTTGTATCAATGGTTTACTGTTGATGACATTAAAAGACTTCAGGAATTTGGTTGGTTTATTCACGAATATGAAAGTTCTAAATGGTCCTTTTATGAAAGGTTCCAACATTCCATCATTAGTCAAGCACACAGCAAACCAACAAAAAGAATTATTTTACTATGAAACTAAAAACAAAAGAAGATATTCCATCCGATTGGAAGGTTCTGACCGTAAGAAAGAAAACATCGGTGAGGATTCGTCCTTGTAATGGAGTTGAGCGATTTAAGGTATCATGGGCAGACCATGATCTTGTAAGTGATCCAGAAACCGATTTGATTGTTATTGCTAATGATGGATCAGAGTATCCACACAAGTCTGATATTTTCTTTGTAGCTTATCAACCGTTACCCCGTGGTCCCGGTGGAGCAAAACATTGGGATGTGTGGGATTATGAATATATTAAAAGTGCTACTAATCAAATCGTAGAAATTCCAGAAGGAACTGAACCATTTGAAGTAGAAACTCTTGAAGGAATTGTTGGTGATGTTGCCTATCCTGATTATGTTGTAATTGGAGTTAAGGGAGAGCTATATGTCAACACGAGGGAATCGGTTGAAAAGAATCTGGAGATCATCGGTTAAACACTGGTTTATATTAACGATATGGAATATATCGAAGGTGAAGGATTTAGACTTACAGAGGGTGACAGTTGGAAAACCGAATCAATCGTTTTGCAATTCGTAAATCCCCAAGGGGCTTGGATGGATGAAGTTTCTATTATTAAAAATAGCTCACTCACCAATAATGATATTCTAGACATGATTTCTAAATATGTCCCACATAATCAACCATATAGAATTTTAAAGAGAGAATCTGTTGAGACAATTGCAAAAATTCTCGATTAAACACTATAATATAGTAACAACATGATATACGCTTACATTACTGGTGGTGGCACCAAATGGATTTATGATAGCCTTAAGAATGGGGGTGCATCCGAATGGTTCCTAGGTGCTAGAGTTCCTTATTCGAAGAAGGACTTCAATGAAATTCTTGGAAGTGAGCCATTTGATGGAAAATATGTTTCTGAAAGAACAGCCGCGCAATTGTCTGTGGCAGCATGGAAACATGCTGAAGAATTGTGTAGAGGTGAATTTTTTCATGCGACGGGATTGGGAGTCACGGCAAAGCTGAAGGCTAAAGGACAAAGAAAGGGTCGGGAAAATAAAATCATCATAGCGGTCACGAAAAATAGTGGAGATTATTTGAGAACATACATCGGGGAGCATATTCTTCCATCGTGGATGCCGAGAAAGCTACAAGAGATCCTGTGTTCATATCATATCAAGAATTTTCTCAATGGTAGTTATGAAAAACAATATAATGCTTGGACACTACCTCATCTTACAGATCTAAGATTTAAGAATAGTGGACTTGTGGTGTATTCGGGATCTTTTAATCCTATTCACAATTCCCACCTTGCTATTTTAGAAGAAACTGGAAAGTTATTCACATATCATGAATACGTGGTGGAGATTTCCGATAACAATTTTTCCAAAGGTTTAACGGGACCATTTGAACTATTTCATAGAAAAGATCAGATTGAAAAGGCTTGCAGAGCCAAGGTAGTGTTTTCGAAATGTGCTACATTTTTAGAGAAGGCGAAACTACTAAAATCCAATGGTTATACATCGATTATATTTCCAATGGGTGATGATACATATGAACGTATAACAGAAGAAGAGAAAGATGAATTAGTGACCCTTGGTGTATCCATTCTACTTTTCAAAAGAAAGTATGATACGTTCCAAGACTCTCATCCCATCATTCACGAATTTTCTTATAACCTCCCGAGAGTCCCCGCACTCTCAAGCACAGAAATCAGAAAAAATGCAATTCAATAATACAGAAAATAAATGCCTTGAACTCAAGGACGGTGGAAAAATTTGGAAATCTAGAAATGTCGCGGTTGTTGTTGTAATACTGCACGGTGATCAATTTTTCAGTGATGAGGTATATTTGGTCAAACGTGGTCGTGATATGACACATTCCAATACATGGTGTTTTCCATGTGGATATCTAGATTGGGACGAAACCGTTCAAGAGGCTGCAATCAGAGAGGTGTATGAAGAAACCGGGTTGATTGCTAATATTAAAGATTTGAAATTTGTTGGTATCGATAGCGATCCGTCGAAATTCAGTCAAAATGTATCGATTCGTTTTCTTCTAGAAAATGGGAAAGATTTGGTAAAAGATCCAAATCATAAAATCGATTTGGGGGAAGTATCTGACAGTGGGTGGTTTTCAATTCAGAAACCTCTACCGGATATGGCCTTTGACCACAAAGAGATTTGCGAAGAAATGCATAAAACACTAAAACATAATATGGGACTATGAGACATTTTAAAAGAAATTTCATTCTACTGACAGACAGTTATAAGCACACACACGATCCTCTTTATCCTGATGAAGTGGAAACAATTGGATCTTATATGGAGGCTCGGCTTGGGGCAGTATACGACTTCATTCTATTTAATGGGCTTCAGGCTCAACTCATGAAGTATTTTGAGGGTGTTGTCATTACTCGTGAGGATATTGAAAAGGCAGCGGCTAAATGCGCATGGCATTTTGGTGATGAGAGTAAATTCAATCGTAAGATGTGGGAATATATTCTAAATGAATGTGGTGGTAAGTTACCCCTACGTATTAAAGCGGTGAAAGAGGGGACTCGTCTCCCTATTAATAATGCATTCATGGTGATGGAGAACATTGGAGGTAAGATCACCCGTGGTCTTGTATCACACTGCGAAACAATTTTGACACACATATGGTATCCAATCACTGTGGCGACTAAATCGCGCTATATTAAGGATATTCTTGAGAAGTATGGGAATATTTGCGGCTTTCAAGAC
>Ga0181553_10005016_pt1 | contig 11145 bp, 3 predicted proteins | sample 011ome_17_FD_133753 | JGI IMG/M metagenome (GOLD analysis project Ga0181553, IMG submission 133753) | Coastal salt marsh microbial communities from the Groves Creek Marsh, Skidaway Island, Georgia - 011502XT metaG (megahit assembly) | ecosystem: Environmental > Aquatic > Marine > Intertidal zone...
AAGTATATAACTCTGACTGGGCTAAACAAACTCCTAAACGTGCTGAGTATTTAGCTAAAGCTATTCAAGAAGGTAGTCTACAACAAGCTAAGAGTGCTGTTGAAGGTGAAATGCTTGCTGACGTAGAACAAGAAAGAGGTCGTATGATTCCTACAGGATATCTTAATACAGATATCTTTGATAAAGGTGGTAAGTTTGGTAGCTCAGGTGTACCTCCTGTTCCTCAATCTGGACCTCAAGAAGAACCTACAGTGCTTGATCAGATTTCTAATTTCTTTAGTAGAGCAAATGAAGAGTCTGGTATTGGTCAAATTAGAAAACAAAATGAAGAGATTGCAAAGCGTAGTAGGACTCCACAAGGGGGTAGAGGGAGTATTGTAGAGCAAGCAGGAGAACGTGCTGATGCTTTACGATCAACATCTGTTGACCCTTACATGGTTGAAGATATGCCTCCAGTTTTAGGTGGACGAGGTAATATAGTAGAGCAAGCAGGGGAACGTGCTAAAGCATTAGATGTTCCAAAAGGAGTTGCTGTACCACCAAAGCCTACAGTAGTGGGGGAAAGTGAAGGTGGTGAAGGTGCTAAAGTTGGTAGTTACACTTTACCTGAGTGGAATGAATTGTTAAATTCTGATGAAGCTGTTAAAGGTGATTTTGAAGAAATTATTAATAACCCTCAAGCTCCACTTGAGTTACGCAAAAATGCTGCTCGTATGATGCAAGATAAGTTTGGATTAGGTAGTGGTAGTATTGTAACTAACTCTACTATTGAACAACTATTAACTTCTAAAGAAGCATTAAAAGATAATAAGCTAAGCCAAATATCTGATACTGGAGCTTTTGGTCAAACAGGTAATGTATTATCTTCTAAAGATAGGCAACAAAATGTAGATGATTTAACTGCATTAGAGAAATCGTTGTCTGAAAAAGTAGCTGAAGGAAAAACATTAACTGATGACGAAAGAAAACAGTTAGAGGATTCTAGAAAAGCAGTTGCTTCTGCAACAGCAAATGACAGTAGACCTGCAATAGAAAAAGCAGATGAGTTAGTTGCTAAAGCTCAATCTCGTAATGCAGAAATTTATTCTGATTATAATAAGTATGTTGAATCATTAGAAGGAACAGGTATTCCTCCGCTATCTATAGAAGATTGGCAAAAGAAAACTGAAAATGAGTTAGTAGATACTACTTCTATTGTAGAGTCCACTAAGACTCCTCCTAACGTTAAAGAAAATACTGTTGCTAGTATTACACAACAAACTAAAGGTGAGAAATCTCCTGCAGATAATAATGTAGATCCTAATGCAGTTGTTAATAAAGGTGAAGAAATTGTTAAAACAGACCCTGAAGCTGCTAATAAAGTTAAATCTTTCTTAGATGAATGGGGTATTACTGACTTATTTAATAAGAAAGAAGTTGGTCGTATGATTGCTACTTACTTAGGTTCTCGTGCATTAGGTTATTCTCATGGTGGGTCACTTAACTTTGCAGCTAAAAACTATGTATCTGGTATTGAAAAGATTGAAACTACTTCTGATAAGTTGTTGTTAACAGATAAGTATACTCCGGAATCAGTCGCAGAGTATCGTCGTACTGGTGACATGGCACTTTTAAAAGCAAAGACTGTAGCTCCTAAAAGAGTATCTGGTAAGCCTCAATCTTACTATACTGTGGGTACTAACAAAGAAGTTAAACTTTATGAGTATGAAGACTCTAATGGTAAGTTCTTAGGTGATAAAGATGGTAATCGTATCAACTTAGATATGCTACACTCAGACGCTGAAAGAGTTCCTACAACTAAAGAGTTTGAAAAAAGAAGTCGTGAAAATGTTAAGTTTGTTTCAAGTCAAATTAAAGGTCTTCATGACAAAGCTAAAGAAGATGATGCTTTAGTACTTACCAATATTACACCAGAGGTTATGTCCTCTAAAGCAGGTCGATGGGCAACTATTAATGGAGTTCCTGTTGATGACATGGGTGGTATAGTAGAACAAGCTTATCGTGATATGGAAGCTTATGCTCAACGAACAGGTAAACAACCTGCTGATATTACACCATTCTTAAACCAGCAAGTTATTAGAACATACACTAGTAACCCTAATTTGTTTAATGATTCTGAGGGTAACCCTGTTGACGCAAATAAATTTTCTGAAGTAAATAAAGTTATTTCTTCTCAAATTTTAAAGAGTCAATATAAAGATGCTCCTGCTTCAGATATTGTTAATCAATACATTAATGCTATGGAAAGAAAATGGGAAAAGCTTAGCCAAGAAACTCTAGATGATGGTAATCCTAATCCTGATTATAACCCTCAGTTAGTTTCAATGTTTTCTGACGGAGCTAATGAAGGTGAGAGTGGCTTCTTGTTATATCTTCAGAATGATTTAGGAATAGGTGACGAGCGTTTTAAAGATAAGCTTAACGCTAAGTAAGGAGATTATATGTCTGAAACATTAGATGCAATCCTGAGTAACTCAACCTTAAACGGTACTCATACATTCATTGACGCAGATACTATTCGTGGAACTGATGGTACTAAGTATCGTATACAAGGTATGGATGCTCCAGAGATTTCTAAAGTCTTAGATGGGAGATATGGTGGTGCTACCGCTGGTGGTATAGATGCTACATCATCCATTCAAAGGCTTGCTAGAGAGCAAGGTTACACTAATGTTGTAGAGCTAGATCAAAAAGATCCGTTTGGTAGACCAATGGTTGACCTACAGGATAACAAAGGTAATAGCTTTACATCTCAAATCATTGCATCAGGTGCATTAAAATCTAATGCATACACTAAACGTGAAGACATAAACGCTGCTAACATCAGAAGTTTATTTGATGATAAGATAGAACATAGCAGTGGAGCTTTTAAAGAAGCTGCACAAGAAATTAAGTCTGCTATATCAAGAGAAGAAAGAGATAAACTCCTTTTCCGTGAAGCAGCTCTTAACGAAATGGATTATGTTCGTGGAGGAGGCAGTAGTCTTAGTGGCTACGTCTCTTCTAATCTTATGTTTGATGATCCTGATGTGGATCTTAAAGGTAATTCTTTAAGTCCGTTATCTGAATCTTTTGAAACTGGTTTAATTAATGTAGTTGAATCTGCATATGGTGTAGCATCTATTATTGGTAACGCTACAGGTGTAGAAGATTTAGAACAATGGGGAGACTCAGGTTCTGCTAGAGCTAGAGGACGTATTGCTGATCAAGCTGGTGTGCTTGTTGACTACAAAGATGTTAATGGTTTTGTTGATGCTTTAGAATTTTTAGGTAACAACTTTGCGATGTCACTACCTTATATGGGTATGACTGTTGCGTCTACACTGATTAATCCTGTCGTAGGTCTTTCTTCTATGTCTGCCTTGTATACAGGTCAAACTTGGAATGAGATGGAGGGAGAAAACAAAAGTGTTCCCTTAGCTATGGGATCTGGAATCCTTCAAGCAACTATTGATAGGTTAAGTCTAGGTGCTTTGTTTAAAGGTGTGGGAGCTTCTAAATTAAACATCAAAGATCAATACAAAGAAGTAGTAAAGGCTTACTCTAAAAAATATAATGTATCATCTGATATAGCTAAAGAAGCTGTAGCAAATGCTTCTCGTTTAGAGATTGCTAATCTATCTAAAGATGCAGCATCTCTAGCCAAAGATCAATTAGCTAAACGTGCTGTCGCTTTAGATTTTCTTAAGCGTACTGCTGGTGGTGTAGGTATGGAAGGTACAACCGAAGCACTCCAAGAGTCCATAGGTTATATCTCCGCCCACACTGCTGATGGTTTTGATTTTGGTGAGTTACAAGAAAGAGCTGTTGGAGCATTTGTTGCAGGTGGTGCATTAGGTGGTACATTTGGTACTACAGGTGCAGCTATTAACACTGCAGCTTGGGCTGATGTAGCTTATGGCTCTAGCCGTGAAGACCCTGCAGATGTAGCTGATGCTACTCGTTACGCTCGTGAAGCTGAACAGGAATCTTTTAATGCTGAGTATGATAAGTTAATTGCTCAAGGTATGTCACCAGATAATGCTGAACGAGTAGCTAGAGCTAACGCTAAAGTTCAAACTACAGAAGAGATTGCATCTGATTACAGAGTTAAAGCTGAGACATCTCCATCATTTGAAAAATTAAATAGTCGAGCTGAACGTGAAGAAGCTCGTCGTAAGAAAAGATCTATTGGTGAGACTGCTGAAGAAGCTACAAGAGATATCCCTGCATTGTATAGGGGTCAAGTAAATCATTCATTTTCTCAAGAAGTATTACGTAAGTCTAAGACTGCTCGTAAACTACGTGATATGTTTGGTGGTTCATTACAACGTATTCATGGTGGCACTGACTATGAAAATAGAAAGCATCATCTAACTACAAGCTACAAACAAACTATGGGTGTTGAACCTCAAGATTTATTTAAAAAGTTAAACAATAATAAAGTAGCCCATACAAAAGATAAAATACGTATTAGTCGTCAACTATATGATATTGTAGATCAGAATGGTAATATTGATCAAGCAAAATTAGATGCTCATCCTATGAAGGCTGACATTGAAAATCTTATACAAGAATTAAATAAGCTTGCAGATAAGATGCACTCTGATCAGCAAAAGTATAATCCTAAGTTAGGTAAATTAAATAATTACTTACTACGTTATAAAGCATTAAACAAGTTAGCAGTTGTAAAAAATCGTGCTAAGTTTATTAAAACATTAAAAGATGAATACAACATTAGCGATGATGATGCTGTAAAAATTACAGATAATATTATTAATAATGACTATGATCTTGATGAAGCTTTTTCAGTTGTTAAAGGTGGACCTCAACCTAAATCTCACAAGAAAAGAACACTAGGTTTGTCTACTAAAAAGACAGCTGATGGTAAACTAGCTTTTGATGAATTCTTTGAACAAGATTTATTTATTAACGTATCATCTGCAGCTAAGAGTGCTGCTAGGTATGTAGCTAATGAGGAGTTTATTGGTCAAGATGGTAAGATTATTTCTAGGATGCTTGATGATATTCAACGAGAAGGTGTTTCTTCTGAAGAAGTAGATAGGTTAGCTTTTAGATTAAAAAATTATTTAGATTCTGAATCAGGCAACTACAAAAGACCTACATCTGAGTTTGGTAAAACTCTTGAGAAAGTTCAGAAAAACTTTATGCTATTCACTATGGTTGCAGGTTTACCTTTATCTACTATATCTTCTTTTGTAGAAGTAGCATTAGGTTCTAGAGGATTAACTAGGGATCAAATTTTTGGTACTAAGGGAAGAGAAGGTGGTTTATCTTTGTTAGGTAAGGAGTTTGCAGCAATGCTAAACTCAGGTATGACAGAGATTACAAATGCTTCTAGGTTATCAGATAAAGATCAACTATACGAAACACTAGGTCGTAAACGTCTTAAGGCTTCTGGATTCTATGAGTGGGATGTTGGTGCTGCTTCTACTACAGGTGTACTAGAAACACATTCATATCACCAGAAATTAGTTGAAGGATACTTTAAATGGAATGGTCTACAAGGTTGGACAAACTTTAACCGAGCTACTCGTGCTGCTATCTTTGGTGATTTCTTATTAGATAATATTGAGATATTAGAAAAGCGTGATCCTGAATTAGAGAACCGTACTAATCGTGAAAGAGAAGCTGAAGAGAAACTCCGTAACTTAGGGTTAGATGTATCATATGGTATGCCTGTTAAGATACGTAAGTACTTTGCTTATGCTGAAGCTAGGGATGCTATGATTGCTCAAGGTGTATCCGAAGCAGAAATACTTGCTGCATTTGATCTACGAACAATTGATATGCCTAGAATAGATAGTATGCTACGTGAAGCACAGTATAGCTTTGTTAACGAAGCAGTGGCTTTACCTAAGGCAGCTAATAGACCTCTATGGTATCTTGATCCTAGGTTTGCTTTATTAAACCAGTTCCAAGGTTTCATGTCTACCTTTACAGCTAACCACATTCCTCGTTTATGGAATGAGTATATTAAACGTGGGTCTCCTGCAATGAGATACACTACATTTGCTATGATGACTACTATGATTATGCTAGGATTTGCGTCACAATATTTAAAAGATTTACTTAAATATGGAGGTAGCACTCCTTACTTAGATGAATCTGAGTATATTCGTCGTGGTATATTATCTAGTGGATTAACGGGTACATCTGAGCGTGTTATTGAATACATGTTTCCTATCTATGAGACTCGTTCTGATGGAGCAGGGGAATGGTTGTGGAACACTGCCTCTGGAGAATCTCCATCACTAGCTAACTTAGCTAAGTATGGTCAAGGCTTTAGTCATTTAGTTAAAGGTGAAGTACCTGAAGCAACTTGGGATATTAGTAAAGCAGCTATTGGTCCCTTAACAAACGTAGCAGAAACAGTTTATAAAAAGATAACTAAAGATTCTGATACATGGAATTATTAGTAGGAGTAGTTGATGGTAAATATTCGTGCAGCACAGTCTGTAACTAAAGCAACACCTGAAGGTGATGCGATTACATCTCCAGCAGAAGTACTTCAACAAAAACTGGAGGGTCAGCGTGTAGACGCTGGTCCTTCAGAAACTCTTAACAGTATTATTGAAAGCTCTTCTAGAGCTAGCTCTGAAGCTGTTATTGACCCTGAAGAAATTTTAGGGGAAGAGCAACCCACACAAGATAATGTTGCTAAGACATTACGAATGGAAGTAGATGAGCAAGCTGCAGAGAATCCTAATGAATTCATGCAGACTATGATGAGATCAGATGCAAATTTGTATGCTCGTGGTAAGGCTGCTCAGCTAGAAGAAGAAGCTGGACGTAATACTAGGCGTTATAATTTTAAGTCTAAAAAGCCAGCGATGACTGTAGATGGTGGTATATTTCAACGTGCTGATGACTTTGCCAACAACCTGTTAAATCCAGAAACATTAGTTGGTGTTAGCGGATTACTACATCCTAAGTTTGCTGTTGATCCAGACACACCTGCTATTAACACATCATCCAAAGCTAACATGGGTAAGTTAATACAAAAAGTTGGTGGTGTTACTACTGATCCTAGAACAGGTCAGTTACTAGGTAACCCTGAGTTTTTTAGGGTAGCTTCTTTAGTAGCTGAAGATGTAATAGCAGATCAGACTATGGGTGAGTCTCGTATTCAAAGTCAAAAGGAAAAGAAAGCTTCTAAGAAATTTGGTGAAGACTTTGATCCTTTTGAAGACATGAGGGGTGAAGAGTTTAGATCTGATTTATCTAACTCATCATACTTAATAACTAAAGCCCAAAGGAATAAAGAGTTAGGTAGTCGTATTTTAAAAGAGTGGAACTTAATATCTAATAATGATATGTCTCAAGTGACAGATCAAGATAAAGAGTTTCTTGGTGATGCTATTAAAGAATTGTATTATGAAGTTAACAAAGGTCCAGAAGGATCTCGTAATATGATTCGGAGAGAATTACAAAATGGGCAAGTAGTCTTTGAAGTTACTAGTCATGGTCAATCAGTCTTTAAACAATCTGAGAATATACGTAAGTTATATTTCCCTAAGCAACATAAAGATGCATTGGAAAAACCTAGATCTGATAGATCTCGTGAAAAGATACGTTACTCAGGAGATAAAAAGCTACCATTACATAGTGATGATTTAATTGCTGCTGTTAAAAACTTAGAAAGTATTCCTAACTTAGTTATTCCTCGCAGAGAAAAAATATTGTTAGCTACATTACTATCTGCTTTATCAGAAAATAATGCTTCACCTGAAGTTATTGAAATGGCAAAAGCTATTAACGGGTTTGGTGCTGATAAAGAAGCTCAGTTTATGGCAACAGCTAAGCTTGCTCAGCTACGTAATGAAGAACCTTTTGATATTCAAGAAAATTTAGACTTACTTAAAAGAAGTATTGCTCAATCATTATATGGTATTGCTAAGCATCGTAATAAAGAGTTTTATTTAACGTACTTTATCCAAGCTTTCAATGGTAGGATTACACCAGAGCAAACTCATATGAACCCTACGGTATCTAAACAAGCTCGATTTGTTACAGGTAGTCCTCATCCAGCTCTTTTAATTCCTGGGAACAACAGTCGTATTGAACAAAATCTAAAAGAAATGTATTCAATGATGATTGTTAAACTAGAAGGCAAAGGTAAAGCAGGTCCAATGCTTCGTAAGCAACGTCTTGAAATGTTTGAAGAAGCATACCCTAAGTTAATTGAAGCAGGTAGGGTTTTAAAAGAAGCATTAGATAATACTAACATAGACTCAGATAAAATATCAGAAGCTATTCTTAAAGGTGTGCCGTTAGACAATGTTAACTTTCCAGAATTTCAAGGATTAAATCTTGATCCTTCTAATGGTTATCACAAAATGTTAATTGACCGTATTGCTGAAAAAGGTGAAGATGGTCTTTCATTAATAGATGGGTTGATAGATATCTATGAGTATGATCAAGTCTTGCAATACAATAAAGACAACCCTAACTCACCTCGTCAGTTTGGTACATACTATAATGCGTACATTGATGGTAAAACTAATGGTTTAGCATCTAATGCTATGCAACTTGGTATTGAATCTACAGGATATAGAACAGGTGTGTTTCGTAAAGAAGGGTCTAACTATGCAGTTGATGGTGATAAAGATTTAAGAGATGCTTTGGCAGACTCATTAGTTGAAGCCTTGCGTAGTGAAGGATTTAGAAATAACTTAACAGAAACTGTTGGTAATAATGCTACACCTTTAACTAAAGTTGCCTTTGCTTTGTTTACTAACAGGTCTTTAAATAAAACTACTACCATGACTTTTGGTTATGGTAAGTCTATGACTTCATTTAGAAATGACTTAGTTAATTTCCTTGTTTTAAACCGTGAAGAAAGTATAAGAAGTGTAGAAACTTTAAAAGGTAAACCTCAAGATCTATTAACAGAAAAAGAAAAAGATTTAATAGAATTAAATTCTTTTTATGAGATTTTAGAAAACTCTAAACCTTATATGGATGGAGGCCCAGACTGGGCTACATCTGTTGAAGAAGTTATTGCTGCTGACTTATTTGATTTATACGCAGATAAGTTAATAGAAGTAATAACACCAGTGGGTATTAAAGCTAGACAGCTTATGTATAATATTGCTATGGCTCATGTAGTCATGGATGAAATACTTGAGTTAGATGGTCCAGTAGGTATGCCATTATACTATGGTGGTGTAGAGACTTACAGCACCCCAGATACACCAACGACTAGCTACTCAGTTTACTCTGATGACCCATCTGTTAGAGGTGGTAAAAGAGATGTTAAGACTATTCATTATGAACTTAAACCCACAGCTGCTGCTATACGTGGCACTGGAGATAGAGGTTATATTGGTGGGGCGGCTTTAGGTGGTGCTCTACCCGGACCTGTTCAAGCTCTAGATGCTGCGACAGTAGCTCTTACTGCTACAGGTTCTTCTTTTGAAAAATTAAAGCAAGCATCACAAGGTTATCCTTACATGCATACTATCTATGATGCATTTAAAACAGATGCTATGGGGTTTGATGTTATTGTAAATGAGACTAATCAGAATTGGTTAGATGCTAACTTTGCTTGGAATTATTTAGAACAAGCTAGAGATTCTTTAAAGAAAGCTGGTGAACGTTTTAATAATAACCTTCAAAAGTTAGATCCAAGTATACCAGTAGACATTGGCATTAAGTCTGGGTATAGGAAAATTGGAAATTTATTATCTGTACAAGAAGTTAGAGATCCTTCATTTCCTGATGCACCCCCAAAGAAAAAGAGAACTAGTCTTACATCTTTTGTTAAACGTAATATGCCAATTGGAACTACTGACAGTGAAGTTTATGCACAAGTAGATATGTTTATTAATAAACTAATAAATGCTGGTGTACTAAGCAACAGGTACGATAACCCTACTGAACTTAAACCTGCTCAAATTAAAAAGTTTATTATGGTATTTGGGGATTTCTTTAATCTTAAAGGTGGGAAGGAAGGGTTAGATAGCTTTATTCAAAATGAAGTTAACCCTGCTAGAAAAGCTTTGAAGAGTAAGGTTATTTCGGAACAGAAAGCAGGTCGTATGGTTAGACAGTTTCATGATCACTAATAATTATAATAAGTAAGTGTTAATAATAATTATAATAAATATAATAATAAAAAAAATAACCCCCTTGGAATCCTTTATAGGAAACCTTGGGGGTTTTTTTTATTTACATGTATTTTTTAAGATCTTTCATAACTTGATCATGTAACTTCGGATCTACATCTCGATCCAGTTGTGCTTGAATAATATCTTTAGTGTATGCTAAAGATGTGTCTAGACCTAGTGTCTCACAGACATCCATGTCATCATCGTTAGTCATACCACGTAGTGTATTAATATTATAATTCTTACGAGAAGAAGTAGTCACTGTTCGTAACCTCCTGTATATTTAATGTACCTAGCATAGGTTGCTCTATAATTAAACCAACATCATTGATAATACTACGTTCAATCATGTTAAAATAATTAGGATAATCGTACATATCAATAAAGATATGTTTAGTTAATTGACATAACTCATCTACATCACAGGAGTGTGTAGAGAAGCTATCATGTACTGCACCGAATGATCCATCCCATTCAGTAATTACTTTAGCCATATGACTAGCGTCAAGGCTATGAATATAGTTAGGGCTAATACCACAAGCAAATCCACGAGGGTCTGGTTTGTCTGAGATGATTAAACCTACATGTCTTACCTTATCTCTTTTACCAACACCAACAATAGTCCCCTCTACTTTCTCTTGTCTCTCATAAAACTTCTCATAGTTTACAAAGAAACCAGATGGAGTAACCCAAGAAACATTTGACTGACCTTGTGCTAGAACCTCCTGTGCGATCCTCTGCAGGTACTTCATTGTCTCAAGCGGTCCTGGGCATACTGCTGCAATTGCTTTGACTAGATCGTGTGAGAATCCCTTACAGTGCTTCTCTGTAATACCATACTCAATATCATAACCTTCTTTACGTAGATCATTGTACATATTCTCTGCAATCTTTTGAGCACCAGCTGAGTAAGCTCTCGTCATACTACCACGTTTACTAATACCTTTACGTATATTCTTCATGGGCATACGACTAAGGATATCTCTACGTCCTTCATCTTTGGTGATCTCTATTAGCTTCTTTGCAGTTTCTA
>Ga0181553_10005025_pt1 | contig 11141 bp, 10 predicted proteins | sample 011ome_17_FD_133753 | JGI IMG/M metagenome (GOLD analysis project Ga0181553, IMG submission 133753) | Coastal salt marsh microbial communities from the Groves Creek Marsh, Skidaway Island, Georgia - 011502XT metaG (megahit assembly) | ecosystem: Environmental > Aquatic > Marine > Intertidal...
AAAGATAAAAAATTAATTCTCTCGGCATTGGATAATCAAAATAAATATAATGAAATAATCCAGTCTCTCAGGGGCGCCCTCAATCAATCTTGCGACCTGGAAGACCAGGCATAAGTGACTTGTCCGTGTGGGTTGCCGTTGACAGAATCCCTAAAGGCACCCTTGCTAAATGCATTAGTACCAGATGCAATTGCTTTTTTCTACACTCGTATAGATTATTACTTGCGTTAATACCATTCTTTTAACCAATCTTTCTATTAATAATTAATCCTCTGCATTTAATTTAGACAATAAATAAACGCTATAGTAAGACTCATCATTAGCAATTATTTCTTCTAATAATTCTTCTGTATCTTCTATAAAGTCATACATAAGGTCAATAATTGGTAATTCCTGAAAGTACTTATCAATTTTCAACCCCACACGCTTAGCAAGAATTTTCATACTATTGTAGGAATAATAACTTAAGTGACTTCTTGGATTTATTGTAGGCACTGTAATGCCCAGAATGCCAAAAGCTCTGCTACGAATATTTGGGACAAGTATTAATATATTTCCTGTTTTTGTAAGAATTTTTGAACACTTTAGAAGCTCTTTATATGGGTCACTTATATGCTCTAAAACTCCCCAGAGCGTTATTACATCAAACTTATTTCTTCCAAAGTCTACTTCTGAAATACTTTTCCTGTAAAGACGATTTTCTCCAACAAGATTTGTCAGGTGCTCTTTACTATGATCTGAAAATTCCATTGCATATAGCTCAAAAGGATGCGGGATATCTTTACACATCTCAATAAACTCTCCACCTCCAGCACCAACATCTAATAGGTTTATTTTTTTCTTATCAGAATGTTTAGTAGTTAATAGTTGTAAGTACTTTGCATACAACAATACCCAATACGTACTTAAATCAGAATCCCCTTTTTTTCTTACTTTGGCTTGTTTATCAATATCAGAGCTAGAATATAGACTCTCTAACTTTTCTGGTCTTATTTGGTTTTTTACAAATATATGTGAGCACCCTGCGCACTCCACTATTTTAAAGCCCCATTTAACAAATAATTGTCTATTTTGAGTATCTTCGCATACTGGACAGTCAACTTCAGTTATTAAATTAGTATTTTTTATAACGCCATTTTCTTTTTCAAAACTATTAGCCTCAATCATAGATTGCTCAAAATAATTTGTTGTATTTTCTGTTCTAAATTCTCTATTATCCACATAAATAGGTTTATCGAAGTCATCAATATTAAAAATATCTATACCTTTGTATTTCATTTTTGGCCCTTAATTTTTATTATATTCAGGTTTAGTTGGTGTTAAAAAATTTTAACTCCTTCATTATATGACAAAAAGACATCATAGTAAGTAAATCCTATTAGGTAGTTACAACCAGTAAAAGTTGACACCTAGTTCCATCAAATAACTTTCAACAATCCAAGTGTCAGCAAGGGTTCTTATGCCAGTATCCATAGTGAATACTGCGCATGTGTTTACAATATTTTTAATACCTACGGACTCTTACATTTATATTTTATCTTTTTGAATATCTGAATAAAAATCAGAAACCTTTCTGAATACTGGTCTTAAAGGAATGCACTCAATCAATCTTGCAGCCTAGCAGACCAGCAGCTCTCGTTATAACAACAACCTTGTTACTTAAGCTAAAAAATCAACTGGATAAAGAATCAACTCCTAAAACAACTCATCGAAACATTCTTCATAAACTTTGAGCCCCTCGATAAGTGCATCATCAGGAATTGTTAGTGGAGGTCCTATTTTAAGTGTTCCTCTGCCTGTGCATATAGAAAATACTCCCTTTTCCATCGCCCTCTCGCAAATATAGTTAGTTAACTCGGAATCTAATTCGTTAGAGTTTTCTTTGGTAATAAAAACACCGTACAGTAGACCATTGCCAAGAATTCTGCCAATTCTTGATGGATACTTTTCCTTCCATGAGTAAATTATATCCCTCATAATCTGTCCCTTGCGCTGAGACTCTGCAATCAGATCATACTTTTCAAAGGCTTCGAGGTTGCCTAGGCCTGCAGCACAGGACACTGGATGTCCGCCATGAGTACTCGTATAGCCGGCGTCAAGTTCAATAAGAGTAGCAGAACCAAGAACCGCTGATAACGGCATACTTCCAGAAATTCCTTTGCCACAGATCACTAAATCTGCATCCACTCCATAGTGCTCATAGGCAAACATTTTCCCCGTCCTGCCAAAGCCAGCTTGAATCTCATCAAATACCAATAGGGTATCATTTGATCGCGACCACTCTCGCATCGCCCTAATATACTCCACAGGATAAAAAACCGCGCCCCAACCTTGAAACGATTCGACAAAAAAAGCAGCAATATTATTTAGATCCACTCCATCTGCTTCAAGTTTGTCTAAATGTTGCTGGAATAACTCCCTACCATCTCCATCAAATTCCTCTAAAACCCAAGGGAATGGAAAAGGCATGTGTCTCATATTCGGATCTGTGTAGCCAATCCAACTCTTATCGCCGTGCTGACCGCCAACCATCTGTGCCCCCAGCGTTTTACCATGATAATTTCCATCACCACCAACGATAATATTTTTACCTTGCTTGGTTTGTTCACCAAATATTCTAGATATTTTGACTGCTCTTTCCGTTGCTTCTGTACCCACGCTGAGAAGAATTGCTTTCTCCAAGTAGTCAGGCGTCATTTCAATTAGCTTCTTCAGAAATTGAGCGCGAATTCTTGTCGGGTAATAATAACTGTGTAGAAGAGGCTTGGATATTAACTTATTTATTCTGGCAATAATCTCTTCATTTGCATGTCCAGAGTTAGTTACAAAAATACTCGCGGTGAAATCGATCCATGCATTTCCCCATTCATCAAAAATTTGATAGTTCACAGCACGATCCCATACTACAGGAAGTTGCTCCAGCGCATTTGAAGATTCATATAACTTAATCTCTTCGAGCAATGACAATGACTCGGGCACTGGTATTTTAGTCGCTATAGTTCTGTGGTCTGTATGGACTATGGACACATCACGAGGATTCATGTTAAATGTAAATTTGGCCATCTTGGGGTTCCTTAAATCGGTTTTTAAAACCTTGTTATGTCAGAAAAAATCAACCTCGGTCAGATACTTTAGTTTATCAAAAACAAGGGATTCTGATCAAGCATTTTAACGATGCACTCGATAGCGGGCTTAATTGAAAGGCATGTCATCACATGCCCATTAAATTCAAGCTCGGTAATTAATTGCTGTTTTCTTAGAGTTGGCAAGATATTAGTGAACCTATCGGATTCGCCAGGATATTTTTTTATCCTCTTAAAAATATTCTTTTGGTTTTCTCTTTTAAATAGTACGCTTGGATTATCTACTTTAAGGTAGTCTACATCTGCTATGTACTCTGCCAGATGTATCGCAGTAAATCGAGTTACACCGACACCAATCCCTAAAACCTTACCGTTGTTCTCATACAATCTTCCAATAGGGCTATCTAAACCTTCTGGTTCATCAAAGCTATGAGAACTTGTGTAAAAACTTGCTCTTTTCCCGAGAGCAGAAACTGAATTAAGCGGATGATCACTGCGTTTTACGCCAGCATAACTTAGAAAAGACTGGGCAATCACGCCTCTTCCACGCACAGGTGTTAACTTTAAGTCAAACGGGTTCATTTTTTCTTTTACAATCGCAATACTTTCTTTTTCCAACGGAGGACTCGACCATCCTGACGGATCAGACAGTTGGCCTGTATGTGCAGGCATCAATATAGTCCCTTCATCCAATCCAACTACCATGATAAGGGCATCAATGACATCAACAGCTCCGTTAACCACATAACCCAGTGATCTCATAGAAGAGTGGACCATTACATCGTCTGCAATGTTTAAACCAAGCTTACGAAATAACTTTAATAAATCTTCTTTTGTTGTAATCACGAAAAACCTTGCTTAAATAAGTGGCGTATTTTTCAGTTTTTCATATATAGAACTCGAGCTTTGACTCAAATAATATTCCACCCGCCTAATATCATCTGGGATATCAATTTCTCCTGTGTCAGGGGCTTCGAATCCGAGCATGCGCGATCCAAAACATGAACTTTTATCAAGTACAGTGCTTGATTTGACGATATCAACGTAACCATTACCGAAGTAAGCCGGTGCAAACTCCTGACGAGGAAGAGTAAAATACTCAGGTCTCGGATCCATAGGACAAAGCCCATGCAATAAACCATCTTGCATACCGAACATCTTGCCTGGGGTTTCTGCGAATTCATGAATAGAAATTAAGCTAGTAGCATCAGGGGTACCAATCATCTTATTTATAGCATCTTCTATAACTTCCGGCTCTCTAAGAGGAGTGGTAGGTCTGAGTAAGACCCAATACTCCGGCACATAGCCTTCATTTTCATCATACCAATCAATAGCATGTTTTATGAACTCAATATCGGTAGATGAATCGGTAGCAAACTCACTTGGACGCATAAAAGGGACATCTCCACCATAATGCCTAGCTACATCTGCTATCTCTTCGCTGTCTGTGGAAATAATGCAGTGATCCATATTTTTGACTAGCTGAGCAGCGACAATAGAATAAGCTATCAAGGGAAATCCGCCAATTTCCCTTATGTTTTTCTTAGGAACTCCTTTAGAGCCTCCACGAGCAGGAATTATACCTACAACCTTTCCATTTTTTTTCATGCTTCTTCTCTATACAAGTTAATAATTTTTCATCTATAAAACCCATGTGAGGTTAATTAGATGTTGCGTTACGTTCTCGAAGACCCTTAAAAACAGGCGCTCCAGGGACACATTCAAGAAAACTATCGATCGAGTTTTCACTATCAACCGCTTCTTTAATGACCTTGCAGGTCTTATCAAACGCACTGACTAATGCTGAGAGGTCTTTCTCAGTCAATGAGTGGGACAACATAAGAACGCCAGCGAAACAAAGAATTCCATTCCTAAACATTTCCTGCTGATATAAAGATGCTAATTTTGGATCTTGAATGCCATCATCACCGTGAGTGTTAACCATTAATCTGACAGAGTATCCTGCCAAAGATACATTTTTTGAAAGATCATATTTTTTTATCACTTCTTGAAAACTATGGTCAATAAAATCACCTTTTTTCCACAAGTCATCTATTACATCATGTTCGATATAAAAATCTATAGTTGCGGATGCAGCTGCTAGAGTTAGTGCCTCTGGTGCATAGGTAGAGGATAAGAATACTTTGTCAAAATGCTGCATGTATTCTTTTTTCCCAACTAAAACCCCTAAGGGCATTCCATTTGTAATCCCTTTTCCAAATGTAGCAAGATCTGGAGTCACTCCAAAATATTTTCCTGCACCACCCATTGAAAATCTGAAACCTGAGATCATTTCATCAAAGATGAGCAATGCCCCATTTTCATGCGCAATCTCTTTAATTTCTTCCAAAACCTTCTTTTGAGAACAATTGTTGCAAGGACCAAATGCCTTCTCAGGGTACTTGACACATTCATTGCTTGAGAGATTTGCACAAACCTGTCTCTGACCAATTACTGGCTCCATTACAATAGCCGCAACTTGTCCCTTATGTTCAGCGAACATTTTCCTTAATTTGTCTGTATCTTCATAGTCAAAAGTTAGCGTAAGATCTCTGACTGCTTGCGGAACACCTGCATTACGGTCAGTAGTTCCAATATACCAATCCTGGAACCCATGATATCCCCACTGAAAAATCATGTCCCTTCCAGTAATATGCCTTGCCAGTTTTACTGACGCTGCACAAACATCACTTCCATTTTTAGAAAACTTAACCATTTCCGCACAATCAATAACGTCGATTAACTTCTCAGCAACCTCAACCTCTAGGGGATTCAGTAAGCTATATAGAATGCCGCCTTTGTCCAATTGCGCCTTAATTGCATTATTAATTACTGGATGATTATGCCCGAGTGTCACTGGGCCACATCCCATGACCATATCAATAAATTCATTTCCATCAACATCCCATGTATGACAACCATCTTGTTTGTCTAAAAACTTTGGGGCTACGCCATCCGGAAAAACACCGGGAGCCCTGCTAAACGTATTAGTGCCAGAACCTATGACTTTTTTAGCTTTCTCATAGAGAATATTACTGTTTTTGATACCATTTTTTAGTCCAATTGAATTTCCCAAGTTAATCTCTCCTAGTTAATATTTGTAAAATTAATTCCAAAATCTTCTAAATATGGCTTTATCCAAGCCAGTTGTTTTTTAAAAATTTCCACTCCCTCATCATCTCTATATGCTTGCATTATAAATGGTCCTAAATAATTATAGTCCTTTAGTTTTGTGAAAAAAGCATCAAAATCAGTCGATCCCTGACCTAATATTACCGGTCCGCCGCCCCTAAGTCGATCTTTAATATGAATATCGCTAATACTATGTCCATATGCGTCTAACTCCTCCACTGGATCAAAGCCTAGAGCCGCGCTATTCCCAAGATCATAATTAACCGTTACTCGTTTAGACTTACAAGCATCTAACAGCTGTACAAAAGCATCTGGTGGCAAATCAGTCTCTAGACTTAGGTTGACGCAGAGATGCTCAGCAGCTGGAATAACGCATCTAATTCTTTTAACAAACCTGTGAAGGCTCTCTTCACAATTAAGACTCGCATTATCGACGCATGGTATTACTATATCTGTAACGCCTAATTGCGCAGCATTATGAATTAACTGAACCATGATCTCATGGCTCTGGTCTCCAATTACCTGATCTTCAGAGTGAAGGGGGGCTTCCATAAAATAATCTGCACATACTGTTTTTACTTGAACACCGGTTGATTCTGAAACAGCCTTAATCTCATCTATCCCGCCTGGTTTTAGCAAAGGATTAATATCCGCATCATTAAAATCGAGAATGAACTCGATACAGTCTAAACCCATATTCTTAGCTAGCTGGAATTCCTTTTGCCAGTAACCAACCGGATGAGCCTGATATCGGCCGTCATATTTAGCTAAGAGCCGTCCTTGCATCACACCTATTCTGTTTATCATTAGCTCAGTCAGATTTTGTATATAGTTTATTCATTATAATTATAGTTATGAGTAGAGTTTTAATCAGTTTTTAAGAAATAGGTTTTTGACATGAATATACTCGAGACTACCAAGCAGTTCTTCCGCCATCAATAGGAATAATTGCTCCATTTAAATAACTAGAGGCGTCACTCAGCATCCAAGTAACAACTCCTTGGTACTCATCTTTCTTCGCTAATCTACCCATTGGAATTTCTTTGCTAATTTTTTTTAGGAATGCCACTGGTTGATTATTCTCAATGCCCCCCGGGCATATTGCATTACATCTAACATTTTTATCAGCCCAGTATGTTGCAGTAAATCTGGTCAGGCCAATGATTCCTGATTTAACTACTGAATATGAGACTGGCTTAAAATTATTTTTAGAATAAAGATGTTGCTTGGGCCCTATCAATCCTAGATCAGAAGATACGTTGATAATAGAACCACCATTAGAATTTTTTGAAATAAGGTATCCAAAATATTTTGTACATAAAAACGAACCTGTTAGACCTACGGATAAATCATTATTCCATGCCTCTAAAGAAAAATTATGCAGCTCATTAGAAAAATTGCTACTGGGGTTTTCAACCTTGGGGTTATTTGCAGCATTGTTAATTAATCCATGAATATTTTTAAATTTCTTTTCGATTAATTTGCAGCACTCTATAACCTCGTTCTCAGATGTGATGTCCAGCATAAAAATATCTACATGAGAAGAAAATTTTTTATCTAAAGATTTTTTTGCCTTGTCCAAAAGATCCATGTTTTTATCCAAAAGAACTGGAATGCCATCATATCTTAGGATAGCTTCACAATGCTGCATGCCCATTAATCCAGCAGCACCTGTAACTAAAATAACTTTATTTTTAAGGCTAAAGTTTTCTTTCATATTTTCTAGGTAATTTTATTATCTCTTAATTGATTAATATCAAATTCTTCTTCACAGTCTTCATTGGAAAAGATTGCAATGACTGATTGTATTTTTGAGAACGTATCAAGCATCTAACCAATATTCATATCTTTTATTTAATTTAGTTAGATTATATGAGTCATTCCATTAGCAAGGCAATATTAGAGTTGGTATCCCTTGATAATCTCAGAGGCTGCAATAATATTTTTTGCCACATTGGTAGCATGTGAAGTTATACAATCATCGTCTGCGTTCAATAAAATATTTGCATACAGGTTCGCATTTATTCCAGCCATAATATCAGTTTCCTTATCTCCGATTAAAATTGATCGCGAAAGGTCTAAATTATATTTTTTCTTTGCCTGTATGATCATCTCAGGCTCTGGTTTTCTGCATGAACAGGACTTAGTAAATTCATCAATTTTTCCATCTATATGATGAGGACAATAATAATAATCTAATATCTCAACATCATGTGTATAAAGAAGTTTTATAAGCCCTTGCATAAAAATATGCATTTGATCAAGTGTAAAAAACCCTCTGGCAATTCCTGATTGATTTGAAACTATGATCAGTTTATATCCTAAAGAAGATATTTTTCTGAGACCTTCAACAACTCCATCAAGAATCCTAAGGTCTGATAGCATATATGTGTACCCATTGTCCTCATTAAGAACACCATCTCTATCTAAGAAAACTGCTTTATCCATGTTTTGTAATAACTGACTTTTAATTTACAGAACATTATCCAAAAGATCTAATGCTTTCCAAAAACCCTCGCCATCGTTTTTATGACCCTGCCAAATTTCAGGAATAAAAGTCGCTGATGGAGCCAAGGATTTTAAAATTTTACCAACTTTATCAAAATCAATTGAACCATCGCCTATTTGCAAACCCTCTCCATTTAATCCCTTTGCATCACCAATATGTAAATGTGCAGTGTAAGGAGCAATTTGTTCGCAAAAGTCATAGAAGCAATATCCAAAATTGTTAGAAGTTAACATCGAATGAGAAATATCGAAACACATCCTAATATTTAACTGTTTACACCAATGAATAATTTCATCTGGATGAACAAATAGATTTTGAAATCTTTGGCCTCCAAAGTGCCATGGATAAGGCGCCATAGTTTGGGGAATAAGTTCTACGCCATCTATATTAAGCTCATCAAGACTTTGACAAAATATTTTATATCCAGATTTTACCTCTTCATTTGTGAAATTTTTGTCCATTGAAAAACCTCCTATATTTGTCACAATCATGGGAGTTTTTGTAGAGGGAAAATGTTTTTTTAGCTTAAGAGTTAAGTCAATGACTCTTTGCATATTTTTGATGGAGCGTTTTCTATAATCATTATCCGGGGAAGCCAAATCAAGCAACTCACTATTCTCAAATAATTCTGGGGCATGGACAACAAAGTCACAACTATAATTCTCTTCTAAATATTCTGTTGGATCTAATAACATATCTTGATAAGAAAGATGAAATTCAACCAGATCAGGGTGTGACATTTGAAAGTATTTTATAAAATCATGAAATCTTACAGGTATGCCCCAGCTTCTACTAAACTTATATTTTCTAGGTAAAAATTTTTCAGATGAAATATCAGATTGATAGAAAAAGTCTTCGGCATCCATATCCCTAGTAAGGGTTTTGCCAATCAAATCATTATAATGCTGTGGCGAAATACCTTGTCCTGGGCTTTTTATAATAATGTCCTGAGAAGTAATGGTTGTTCCAGCTTTGAGTGATCTTGAAGACATTAAACTTTTTGCAAGATTCTCTCTGTTAATCATCTCGCCTTGAGACAAATATCTTTCCTTTGAGACAGAACCTAATGCAGACTCAACTTCACGGACTCCCCTAACAAGACTTGAAAACTCATCAAATTCTAAACTAGCTGCATGATCAGGACCTTCCATATTTCTATCTAGAGTAAAATGTCGCTCGATAATTGAAATACCCATTGCAACTGCAGCCAAAGTAATAGATATTCCTCTCTCATGACCAGAATATCCAACATTGGGGTGGATCTTCTTTAATTCTTTGATCCATCTAAGATTTATATCTTCAACAGGTGCTGGATAAGTACTATTGCAATGCAAAAAAGTATATTCAACATTTGATTTACTTAGTAATGACGATGTAAATTTAATCTCCTCAGTTGTACTCATGCCAGTGGACAAAATTAGCGGTTTACCCGTTTCGATTAAGAGCTCAATTAGTGGTATATTTGTTAAATCAGCTGAAGCAACCTTATAAGCTGAGACACCTAGCTCCTCTAGAAAAAGAAGGCTTACTGAGTCCCAGGGAGTGCAAAGATAAGTTATTTTTTTTTGATTGCAGTAATTAAATAAGTCTTTATGCTCCTCTTTGGATAATTCAAATCTTTTTAGCAAATCAACCACATACTCAGTTCCCAGATCCTCTCCAGAAGTTTTGGAAGATTGCTTTCGATAGACCTCATCAAGGGTTCTCATCTGAAATTTAACACAATTTGCACCAGCTAAAATTGCTTGATCAATCATATCCTTTGCAAGTTCCAAAGATCCATTATGATTATTTCCAATCTCCGCAATAATATATGCGTTTCCTGGAGAAGCTATAAAATTATTAATTTTCACAACATTTTTTCCTTAAAGGTTTAGCAAGATTTAAAGTCTAACCTTCCATGATTTAAGTCCATCTGATTCAAACCTAAATGGACTTGCTTTAAGACCTTCTTTTTCTAGGTGAGACAATAACAAATGTTTGGTTGAGGGTAGGACAAAGAATAGAAAAAAACCTCCTCCGCCTGCACCTAATAACTTTCCGCCAATAGCACCGTTCTTCATTGCTTGATCATAAATCCTATCAAGCTGTGGGTTAGATATTTCATTGCTTAAATCTCTCTTAAATTTCCAAGCAGCATCGAGGGATTTACCAAATTCTATGAGCGAGCCCCTAAGCAATTGATTTCTTAACTTGTAACATAGGTCAACATTTTTCTTAACAAGTGCTTGCTTATCTTTGTTACGCATTTGACCGCGTTGATCTTTGTGAATATTTCCAGAGTGATGTTGGACACCTGTATTACAAAGCACAAGACTTTCTTCAAGCTCCAACAAAATTTCTTGAGGAATCCTTAGGGGATGAACAACATTCTGATCCATTTTAAATTCTATGAAATTAAACCCACCAAATATTGT
>Ga0181553_10005026_pt1 | contig 11139 bp, 7 predicted proteins | sample 011ome_17_FD_133753 | JGI IMG/M metagenome (GOLD analysis project Ga0181553, IMG submission 133753) | Coastal salt marsh microbial communities from the Groves Creek Marsh, Skidaway Island, Georgia - 011502XT metaG (megahit assembly) | ecosystem: Environmental > Aquatic > Marine > Intertidal zone...
AGATGCCGGCGGTGTTGAAGAAACTGTTGGAGTAACTGTGATACTTGGAGTAACTGTAATACTTGGAGTTACTGTTGGTGTAGCTGACGGAGATGCCGGCGGTGTTGAAGAAGCTGTTGGAGTAACTGTGATACTTGGAGTAACTGTAATACTTGGAGTTACTGTTGGTGTAGCTGACGGAGATGCCGGCGGTGTTGAAGAAACTGTTGGAGTAACTGTAATACTTGGAGTAACTGTAATACTTGGCGTTACTGTTGGTGTAGCGGACGGAGATCCTGGAGGTGTTGAAGAAACTGTTGGAGTAACTGTGATACTTGGAGTAACCGTATTAGTTGGCGTTACTGTTGGTGTAGCGGACGGAGATCCTGGAGGTGTTGAAGAAACTGTTGGAGTAACTGTAATACTTGGAGTAACCGTATTAGTTGGCGTTACTGTTGGTGTAGCAAGAGGAGAATTCTTCGGTGTTGAAGAAGCTGTTGGTGTAACTGTAATACTTGGAGTTACTGTTGGTGTAGCGGACGGAGATGCTAGCGGTGTTGAAGAAGCTGTTGGAGTAGGTGATTGTGAAATTGCTGGTGTTTGACTGTTTGTTGGAGTTGGGGTGACTGTAATACTCGGACTAACGGTAATGCTCGGAGTAGGTGTAATACTTGAAGTGATACTTGGAGTTATTGTTACACTAGGTGTGTTCGTTGGCGTTGGTGTCGGAGATGGAGTTGGGCAGGGAAATTGAATTCCTGTAAATGTAGGATTTATGCACTCAACCTCACCCCTAACATTAACGGCTGAAACTTTATAATTATAATCTGTATTACAACCCTCCACATCATCGGAACCTGTAATTAAAACATTTGCTCCTGTACCAAAATCACTAGCTGTAATAGTTTTTATTAAACCATAGTCCTGACCCTCACCGTCCTGTCTATACACTCTATACTCATCAGCTAAATAAGGCGATTCATTTGTGTGATAAAAACTGTAGTATACCCTATATGACATAATATAATATATTATAATACACTTGATTTAGTTTTTTTAAAAAAAAAAATTAAAATGATTGATGTTGTAATTTTAATTGCTCAGGACTCTTCGGTAACTCTATATTTGACCCCAAAGTTAACTTCTTTGGAGGTTTTGGAAGTTCTATATTTATTCCGAGTTTTAAATTTTCTGGATTCCTAGGTAAATCAAAATCAAAAAGACTTAAATTTGATGGCGGATTTGGCAACTGTGGACCCAAAACTAAACCAAACGGAGCCATAGGTACAGATTGTTCTTTTGGTAGCCTACTTGGTTTTGGTTCAAAAAGCTCTCCCCTTGGGAATCGAAATGCATTTAATTGAAAGTCTATAAATCCAATATAAAGTCCTGGATGAGATTTTCTTGCAACCTTATCATTCAACTTAGAAACACCCACACGATCTACATGAAAAACACTTTGTGTATTTTCTCTATTGTAATATCTATCGCTCAAATCCTTATAATCGTAACTACCAAATTTAAGGTCTCCAAATTCATTTAGTGGATGCTCGTTAAACCCAACATTTGCAATAGCAATATTATTCAGATCTTTTAATATAGAAAATAATCCATCTAACTGAAAAGAACTTTCTGCAAAAACCACGCATCTAATACTAGAAATAGTTCTATCCTCTCCGCCAAAAGCAAAAGGAGCATTGTAGCCTTCCTCGTAAGATAAAAAAACTGCAGGAACTACTTGATCATAAGCTCGAACACCCCCAGTTACTTCTTGATCAAATCTACTATTTTTATCAAATTTAGTTTCAATTAATAACTCTTCTTCTGTTTGATCTGTTATATAAACATTAAAATCTTTAACTGCATATATACCTTCAACAGTATCTGCCTCTGAAGCTAATATCCTAGGTAATATTACCCTTCCGTTATTATAATCATATCTAACCCCTTTTTGATCTCGGTTTACGTTTTGTCCGTTAATTTTTATTGAATTTATTACTCGAGCATTTTTTATAGAAGAATCAGTAACCCATTGTTTGTGTGGTGATGCAAAAGCTATAAATTCCGGATCCAATCTTTCGTCATTTTGATAATAAAATGTTGACTCTATATTTTGAAATGCCTCTCCTCTTGATAATATCGCATGGTCAAGCCATAGAGCAAAGCTGGTTACTATTTGATGTTGAAATTGGGGCTTCATTTTAAAACGTTTTATTGTTTAATGATAATATATCTTTTTCAAATTCATTAATTAAGCTAGATATATATTTTACATTTTGAAATTTAGTTTGTTTAACTTGTTTTTCAACTTGAATCCCAGCTCCAGATCTACCAATATTATCTTTGCTTAAAAAATACCCCAAACCAGGCAAGCCTCTTTCTATGCCTTCTGCCCAACTCCTTGAATCAGCCCAAGGCAATGGGGTAACTGCAAAAATATCTTGAGCTCTTGGGTAAGCTATAAATGTACTTGATTGACCAAATTTATTTATGTTAATACTATTAATTCTAATGTCTTTAAATAGAGACCTAATTGGCTCTATAGGCTTATCCCCCTTGCTAAAACCTATATAAGAAAAAAGATTTCCATATCCACCCAAAGTTCCAGATATATTTCTAGAGTCTGGACCAGCTTCAATCTCTCTGGTTACCTTATGGTTATTGAAATTTCTTATAAATTGATTTTTAATTATTTCAAATTCTTTCGTCACAATGTTTTTTACGCCTCTAACGTATTCAGGAGACCTTCTTAAATCTATTTGTCCAGCTAATTTACCCTTCGATATTTTAGATATATACATACTAACCCTCGTCTACTGGTTTCAAATAAAATGTATAAAAATGCGGAGTGAATAAACCGTGAGGCATTTCATCACTAATTACAGAAAATTTTCTGCCATCAAATTCACACCTTTTTGTTCCTTTTAAATAGGAGTATCCTTCCGCATCAACTTTTATTCTAACCTCTCCCACATGTTTATCGACTTTAATCTGTGCACCAGCTTCTCCATCAAAAGAATCTTCGTTTTGTCTGCCTACATATAATATTCTCGCCTTAAATATTTTTTCTACAATTTTATATTTGACTGAAGCCACTTGACCTCTTACATTATTATAAAGGTAATTGTAATTCGGGTCTGTGCTTAAAATTACCCTTTTTGCATCTTGAATAAATTTAATATCTCTCGCAAATGTATCATGTATATCATCAAATACAGATTGAAATTTCTCCTTATCACTATCACTAATTAATGAACCCATGCTTTTTTTTACACACAAACCAATAATTTGTGTACTATTTGTTGGTAAAAGGTTTTATGGAAGCTAAAGATTTTCTTTCGGACAGGTTTAATGGTAGCACTAAAAGTTTATTTAAAAACTTCTTGGTTCTAATAGAAGACCTATACACAGAAAACCAAATCTGTTTTCATAAATTAAAAAAATCTCTCCCAGAGCATACTAATCTATTAAATCAAGCTAATTACTTTGATGAAGATAAGATGCAGTATCTTAGAAAAAAAATACTAGACATGGGAAACGAATCAATCAGAGGGTCTGAAAATGATTTAGAAAAATTTATTGTTGAATTTAACTTCAAATAAATTTATAATATTTAACAACCAAAGGAACAAGGTAATGTATACAAAAACAAACAAAGAAATATATCGTTTTAAAGTTTTTCAAGAAATTGAAGAAGAAAAAGAAATAGATGTCGAAAAAGAGATCGAAGTCGAAAAGCAAATAGAGGTTGAAAAAACCCGAAAAAAGAAAGACGGAACTGAAGAGAAATACAAAGATAAAGAAACCAGGAAAGTCAAAGAGAAAAAGCTTGTCAAAGAAAAAAGGCCAGAAAAAACAAAAATCGAACATACTTTTGTCATCAAGCAGCCTACTCGCCGCCAGATGGAAGAGGCTGACATGGAATATAGCATCGAGATGAGTAAATGTGTGAAGCAAGGTGTCCTCACTAAAGCCATGTTGATGAATAAGTATTCTGACACTGGCGGAATGTTAAGTGAAGCTGATGCTAAAAAGCTTAAAGAAATGTATGGCAGGCTTGGTGAAATGCAAACGAATTTTACCAATCTTAATATGCGTTCCCAATCCGAATCGAATTCAGAAAAATTAAAACAACTTTCAGAAGACATGGCTGAATTAAGGAGAGCTATTGCTACAGCCGAAACTAGTTTCAGCGCATTATTGAATCACACCGCAGACAGCAGGGCCCAGAATAAAGTAATTGCTTGGTATTTGCTAAATTTAACTAATATCGAAAAAGATGGTGAGCTGGTTGAGTATTTCACAGGAGAATCTTTTGAAGATAAAAAAGATTCCTTATACATCTTAGAAGAAGAAGAGGATGAACTCCTTAGTATCGTCTACGACAAGTTAACTGCTTTTATTAGTTTTTGGTATTTTAGTGTCAATCCTTCTTTTGAGGATTTTGAAGAACTTGCTCAAGACATAGAAGAAGGTAAACTGTAATGTGGAAACTACTGAATATAGAAAAATATTCAGAGATATAATTCGAGGCTACTCGGAAGTTTACATTCGGGACCAAAAATACTACATAAAACATTTAACATCTATAGACCAAGTAGCTATAGATGAAATTCGATCATCCTACTATGATAAAGCCATATCAAGAGGTATACCCCCTTTATCTGAGGTATTGGAAGATTTAAACAAAGAAGGATTATGGACCAACAAAGATGAATCTGAAATTAAAAGATTAGAACTTTTCATAGAACAAGCTCAGAAAACAAAATCAGAACTAGTTTTAAAATCTCAAATCGACAAGCAAAACGAATCTATACAAGAAACTCGCAAGAAGATTCAAGAGCTTCAATCTAAACGTCAAGAACTGCTTGGCGCAAATGCTGAAGATTATGCCGATAAAAGATCAAATGATTATTATATCATTAAAAGTTTTTATACCGATAAAGAATTAAAAACCAGAGTATTCCCAGAAGAAAAAGATTATAATGATTTATATGTAGATGAAATTTCAGATTTTGTTTCTTGTTATAACAATATATTTAAAATGTTTGAAGAATTAAAAATACAAGAAATGATTCTTCAAGATTTTTATTATATTTATTTTCCATTTAGTGATGATACAGTTGGTTTTTTTGGTAATCCAGTTTGTCATTTAACATATAACCAATTGAAGTTAATTGTTTATACTAAAATTTTTAAAAATATATTTGAGAATAATTCTCATATTCCAGAAAAAATAAAGAAAGATCCTCAAGCATTACTTGATTATGGTAGTGTCTCTAATGAAGCTAAAGAAAAAATGAAAAATCAGCTATCAAAAGACGGAGATGCGACTACCCTTTTTGGTGCTACAGCTGAAGATTATGAGTATGCTGGTTTAGAAAACCCAAATGATAAGCCAGGAATATCACTTCAAAAAGCCGCCGAAAAGAAAGGCGGATCTCTAAGCATGGAAGACTTGATGGAATTAAGTGGACATAGACCAAAATAAAGTGTACTTATCTGAAAGGGATAAGGCATGGTATTAAAATTAAGAACAGAAGAGGTAGGGCTTAGGCAGTCTATAGATTCCGTAGTTAATTCAGTTAATAGGCGTGGACTTAAGATTAGATTAAACGCTAACGACTTTAGTCAGCCGCTAGGTCGAATTACACAAAAAGCTGATGAGTTTACAAAATCTCTAGAAGCTTCAAATGCTCGTGTTATCGCTTTCGGAGCATCAGCAGCAATCATAGGTGGTGTAGCTAAAGGCTTCGAACAGCTTGTCGTTCAAGCTGTAAAGTTTGAAAAACTACTGACAGACATTAATGTAGTTTTGGGTACTAGCTCTACCAATCTTGCTAAATTTGGAGACAATCTTTTTAAAGTTGCCAGGAATACTTCTCAAGCTTTAGATGTAGCCGCAGAAGCCGCTTTAGAATTTTCCCGTCAAGGTTTAAGCATGGAAGAAACTTTAAAACGCACTAATGATGCCTTGATTTTAACTCGACTAACTGGAATTAAAGCGGCTGATGCCGTTTCAGGTTTAACTGCTGCAGTGAATGGTTTTGCTGATGCTGGTTTGACCACTACAAGTATCATCAACAAATTAGCTGCAGTCGATGTTAAATTCGCCGTTAGTGCTGATGACCTTATTAATGCTCTTGCTCGAGCTGGAGCAGTTGCTCAAGATGCTGGAGTAAATTTTGATCAATTAGTTGGTGCCGTAACATCTGCACAGCAAATTACTGCTCGAGGTGGTGCAGTTATTGGTAATAGTTTTAAAACAATATTTACTCGTATTCAACGTAGTAGCACTTTAAATAGACTTCAAGAATTAGGGATTGCTGTTAGAGATATAAGGGGTGCCACCTTGCCAGCTCTTACAGTTTTAACTAATTTATCTAAAACTTATGATACCTTAGGTAGCTCAACTAAAGCTGCAGTAGCGGAGCAAGTAGGTGGAGTTTTTCAAATCAACGTTCTTAAAGCTGCATTAAAAGACTTGAATAGAGAAAACTCTTTGTATGCTCAAGCAACTCAAATTTCAAACAATGCAACCGACCAAGCTCAACAAAAAAACGCCCAACTTCAAAAAACACTCTCTTCTTTAGCTACACAAACATCTTTAACTATACAAGAATTGTCTGCAAACATAGGAGATCTCGCTTTATCTCCTGGAATTTCAAAACTACTTGATGCCTTAAATAGTGTAGGCACTTTTTTAAATGATTCATTAGGTAAAAACTCAGAAGGTATAGGTTCCGACATAGGTAAAGGTTTAGTTAGGGGTATTGGTAGTGTTATAACTGGACCCGGAATGGTTTTGGCTTTTGGTATATTTGCTAAGCTGTTTGCAAATGCTTTTAAGTTTGCGAAGTCTTCCTTAAAAGACGTCCTTGGTATAGTGACCCAAAAAGATAAAGAGAGAAAAATTCAAGAGTCTATCGTTGTTGCTATGCAAAATAATAAAAACCTAGCTCAAGAACTTGGTCGATTTGCTGGTGATAAATTAAAACAGGAAGAATTAATTTTTGCGGTAATTAAACGACAAACAGAAAACATGGAAAGACAAGCTAATCTAGCCAAAAGCCTGGCTCCAGGTCTAGCTAGAAGAGGTGTAAACCCCGACCTCACCCTAAGCCCAAAAAGAGGCGGAGCTGCCTCTGGTTTTATTCCAAACTTTTCTTCCTCCGTGACTCCGTTTGAGAGGGCTAAAGAGCGAGGGGCTGCTGTAAAATCTGGTTATACTCCTGGTAACGTTTCAGACATCAACATCAAAGGAGTAGGCAGAGTAGTTTATAATACCGCTGAAACCGTCAAAAAATTTCCAGGCATGCAACAGCCAGCAATTATGCCGCCTCAAGATAGCGATGCTGGCAAAAAATATAAATATAAATTTGCTGAAAAGCATGGATTCAACCCTTACGCATTTAACGGCTTCGTTCCTAACTTTGCTGACCCAAGAACAAGATCTCAAAAAGTTCAAGACGCACTAAATGATCCCGCTAATAAAAACATTAAATTTAAAAACCCAAATTTAATATCTGGTAAAGGCATGGACTTTAAACTTAGATCGCCTAGCGACCATAGGTTTATTGAAATTTTCTTGAAACAAAAGGCTGGTGATGGTAGCTTATATTTAGATAGATTAAAAAAAATTAGTGGATATAATCAATCTGAGATTGATAAATTGAGACAGCTTAGATCTCATTATCAAAATGGACATCCAACTTTTTTAAACGGAAAAGAAGTACTTCCCTCTGGTTTTATTCCTAACTTTTACGACCCGATCAAAGATACTAAGCTCGTGGGAACAATGCTTAATTTACCTCTTGCTAAAATGTTAACTGAAACAAATGTTACATCTGGATTTGGTATAAAAGCAAAAAAAATGACAGGACTTCATAAAATAGAATCTCCAATAACCAACATCATTCCCCATGCAACAACTTGGGCAGACGAATTATCTGCTCTTCAGAGATCTGGAGTCACAGCGATTTCTAGGATGATGCAATTTTCAAATTATGATAGCTCTAATAAAGCTGCCCGAACGACTGGAAATTTTAAAAATAGAAACCCTCGAGCAAGTAACACTGCTGTTGGTGATAAATTTGAAGGAGAACTATATAAAAAACATTTAAAAGGTCAAGGTTATTCAATGACCGTACCTCAAGGTAAAGTAGACTTTATTAAACCTGGAGCCACACCCATTGAATCAAAGTTTAATAAAATTGAATCAGGCAACCTTATCGCAAAAAGCATAAGGTTATATCGAGATCGAGCAATCACCAACTATTTAAAACAAATAGGGTTAACTAAAGAGTCTAGCAGTTTTAAGAGGAAAAACTTTGAAGACTCCTTGGGTATGTTAAAATCTAGCGGCATTAATACTTCTGGCAGCTTAAAAGATCAAGTTAGATTAGTGAGGGATTACAATGTAGCCCAGGGTTTAATTCCTAGTTTTGCTGGATCAAATTTAACCCATGTTAAATTAACGAAAAAAGGTCAAATTGCAGGTAATCAAGTTTATGAATTCCCTGGAAACACAAGTCATTCCTACACCCACTTCCTACCAACAGCTGGCCAGATTTTACAACCCGGTAAACCTGGAAATTTAATCAAAGGTAAAACTAAAAATGCAAAAAAAGCAGGATTACCTTCTGGAAAACTCCCCGGATCAATACAACAGAAAACTTTATCTCAAATGATAAAAAGTGGAGATTGGCATTTATTTAACGCTAAAAGTGGTAGAGCTTATGAAGAAAAATTAACACCAATGCTTGGGCCGGCCGCTTATTCAGCTCCCCTTGATTATACCCCATATTCAATTAGGGCAAAGTACAAAGATCCTCAAAGTGATGGATCGAGGTATTCTTTAGCGTCTCAACATGACGGAGGGTATGCTGATGCTGCCATATCTGGACATTCAACCATGGAAATAATTAGTAAATTATTTAGAGCGGGTTTGTTAAATAATACAACAATTGAAAGTTACCTAAATTCAGGTCAAGTATACGATGCAACTAAACAAGATGGATTTAACGAGGTTGTTCAAAATTTATCTAGAGATAGAATGAAAAAACCAACTTCGGTTGCCTCATCAACTCTACTAACACACTTATCTCCACATGGTTTTAAATTTAGTAAAGGGTTTCATCAACAACAAAAAAATAGATTCGGAATCAAACAAAACAAAAGATTTAATATTCAATATTTTCAAGACGCATTTAATCCAACTGCGGACGGCCTTATTCCTAATTTTGCTGATAATTATGTTGTTCAAGCCTTAGCTCCAAAATCAGGCTTTTATAAAAATGGCAATTTTGTAAAAGATAAAAACCAAGCAGAAAAAATGTCTCGATCTCGAGCTGTAATGGTTTCGAATATATTGATGCAAAATAGAAAAATCAAATCCAGACTCTTTCAAATGAACGACGGAATGCTTATGGGGGATTCTGGAATTTTTGACCGCCAAAAACCTGGAAGAGCTAGAGGTTTTGTTCCCAATTTTACCAATCCACTAGCTGAAGCTGTACGTAGAGAAAAACAAGCTGGTCTACCAGCTTCTAAAATACGTATTGATCAAGATAGTCGTTTAAAATCTAAAGAAAACCCACTTGGACTAGCAGTAACTAATACCCGAGATGAACCACTTGGTGTTCAGCAAGGAATAGAAAGAGCTCGAGCCATGGGTATTGACCCAAAAACTCATGGAGCTAGCGGTGGATTTGTTCCTAATTTTTCAGGTCCTCAACAAGACGCTCATGTTAGAGCCTCAAAAGAGGCCGAAAAAGGATTGAAAGGCGTTGCAGATTCTAGCGGTGGATTAATGATGGGTATGTTTGCCTTGACAAGTATGACTTATGCATTAGAAGGAGCTATCGGTGAAGCTGAAAGTGCTGCCGCCAAATATACTAAAGTCTTTAATAGCAGTATCATGGGACTTTCTCAAAGTTTTATGATTTATAGCGGTTTAAGTATGGTTGCACAAAATATGAGCAAGGGTTTTGGCATTGCAACAAAAAGCTTGGGGGCAATTGGAGCTGTCGCTGGCACACTAATACCAATATATCAAGCCGTAAAAGAAAATACTACCTGGCTAGACAGTGGATTAGATACTCTGCGTAAATCTGCATCAAAAACTGCCAAAGGTATTGATGCTCTAGGAACAGCCATATCGAGCGCAGAAGGTATTGAAGCCACTCGCAAAGAGCTCGCCGAATTAAATACTGGTGCTATGGCTGGTACATATCAGGGAGAAATGCAGCGCTTAAAATTAAATGCACAACTAATAAAACAACAAAGCGAATTAGCCGCCCAATCTGGCAAACTGGGAAAACAGCTTAACTTAACAGAATCAGAAATTAAAGCGATGACCGATGGTACAGCTAGTGGAATGAAAAAACTACAAGAAGCTATGCTACAAGCTCAACAACAAATGGCTGTAACTAATGCTATGTCATCGTATGTAGGTGCAGTTGATAAAGAATTTTGGAGCGGAAAAACAAAAGACCCACTTACCGCAAGTTTACAAAAAACTAATTTAGCCGCAATGGCTGCTGCATCCAAGCAAGGAGACTCAACCTCACTCAATAAGGCTTATGATGAAATTGATTCAATCCTCAAAGAAACACGAGAAATAAAACTTGGTCCCTATGCAGGCACTGGTAAGGTGGGTGAATCTTACAGGGATCTAGATAAAGCAAAAGTCGAGAAAGAGGTTAGTGAATCAGATCTTCCTGTTATTCTCAAAGCTCAAATTAAAGCAGCTCTCGATGGAAAAATGTCAATGGCAGACTTAGCTAAATTTTTCGAAGAACAAAAAGGTTTAGCTGGTAAATTTACAAAAACCCAAAAAGAACAAACCAAAGAATCCGAAGGAGCTTTAGAAATCATGCGCCAGATAAAAAAAGCCCGCCAAGAAACCCTAAACTCCATGGAACTTGGAAAAATAGATTATTCTATCGAGCAAAATCTTGCCAAATTAAATCAATCTCATATGATGCAAGAAATGAGCTACCGTGCGAAACTTAATGATTCACTAGGTATACTTTCTAATAGCGCTTCAATTGACATTGAGCTTAAAAACCGTGAGCAACAAATCCAAAACGATTACATCAATCAAAAATCTGCAATAAATAGAGAAACTGTTGAGGCTCAGCAAAAACTAATTAAGGA
>Ga0181553_10005027_pt1 | contig 11138 bp, 18 predicted proteins | sample 011ome_17_FD_133753 | JGI IMG/M metagenome (GOLD analysis project Ga0181553, IMG submission 133753) | Coastal salt marsh microbial communities from the Groves Creek Marsh, Skidaway Island, Georgia - 011502XT metaG (megahit assembly) | ecosystem: Environmental > Aquatic > Marine > Intertidal...
AGAAAGAATTCCATTTGATCTACAAATGTTTAATGAAATTACAAAAGATGGTGTACCGAATAAGACACTTAACATTGCCCTTGCAGGTACTGGCGTTGGCAAGTCTCTATTCATGTGTCATGTTGCTAGTAGTGTTCTTTCAATAGGTAAAAACGTTCTTTATATTACTATGGAAATGGCAGAAGAACGCATTGCAGAACGTATCGATGCTAATCTATTAAATATTCCGATTGACCAGATGGAAAATGTATCAAAAGGTATGCTTACTGAAAAGGTGAATAGAATAAAGACGAAAACAAACGGTAAGCTTATCATTAAAGAATATCCTACTGGTGCAGCAAATGCTAATCATTTCCGCGCACTACTCAACGAACTTAAACTTAAGAAATCATTTGAACCAGATATTATCTTTATTGACTATCTAAATATATGTGCATCTGCACGTATGAAAGCTATGGGAGGATCGATTAATTCATACACGTACATTAAGGCAATTGCTGAAGAGTTACGCGGTCTTGCGGTCGAGTTCGACCTACCGGTCTTCTCTGCAACGCAAACGACTCGTTCTGGTTTTACTAGCTCGGATCCTGGGCTTGAAGATACGTCCGAGTCTTTTGGACTACCCGCTACCGCCGATTTGATGTTTGCTCTTGTATCTAGTGAAGAGCTAGAACAACAAGGACAGATTATGGTTAAACAATTAAAAAATAGATACAATGATCCGAATAAGCATAAACGGTTTATATTGAATATAGATAGAAGTAGAATGAGATTATTTGATGCAGAGGCAGAAGATCAGGATCTAGTACAAGATACACCAGTATTCGATAATAGTGAAATATCACAACGTTTTGCAGATTTTAAATTATAGGAAATATTATGGCAAAAAAGAGACAAAGAGCAACCCAAACTTCTAAGGGGACAACGCATCAAAATCCAAGTAGGTTAGGTAAGCGTATTCAAAAACAATTGCGTAGAGAATATAACGGAAGTACTCTTCAAATTATTAATAAAATAAACGCGCATAATTCTGGAAAGAAAACGCTAATCACTATTCCGAATACTAATAAAGAAGAAACGAATAAACCTTTTATTAAGGTTAGTGGTAAAGAATTCTTTAATAGAACTGGTTCGAAAAGCAATGCTAGCACGTCTAATTAGTTGTTCTCAAGCTTCAGAAAGCTTATATGTGGGTGATGATGTACAAGATCTTATTTCATATTGCGCTCGCGTATCAAATCCTAGTAATCAGATGAATAGTGAAACATCTGATAAGCTTCTTAAATATCTTATAAAACATAAACACTGGTCACCATTTGAAATGGTAAGTGCCTGTATTGAGGTAGAGACGACCCGTGATATTGCACGTCAGCTTCTCCGACATAGATCGTTTTCTTTTCAAGAATTTAGCCAAAGATATGCTGATCCTACTAATGATCTACAATTTGAGCTAAGAGAAGCAAGACTTCAAGATCTAAAAAATAGACAAAATTCTATTCAAATAAAAGATCAAGAGCTACAGAAAGCGTGGGATGCTAGACAGCAAGAGGTCATTGATGCTTCACTGTCAGCATATCAGTGGGCCATTCAAAATGGTATTGCCAAAGAACAGGCAAGAGCAGTTCTACCAGAAGGTAATACTAAATCAAAACTATATGTAAATGGTACTATACGTTCTTGGATTCATTACGTAGAACTTCGTAGCGGTCATGGTACACAGTTAGAACACATCGAATTAGCCAGAGAAATTGGTTGTGCTATTTATTCAATTTTTCCAATAATGAAGGAATTTGTTCATGGAAGTCCAAATTCGAAATAAAGAATTACTTGAATATCTAGATAATTTTATAGAGACTTTTTTTGCTATACCTGGATATGATAGTCCTGAATTTAATCTGATGGACGGTAAAGATCCCAAGATCAATGGCGAATTATATTGTTCAGATGAATATCTTTTTAAGCATATCGCTTTAGGAGATAAACATAAAGGATTTCCTGAAGAGCACTATTCAAGTCCGCTTATGGTAATGGTAGAAAAAAATCCAGAATTATACGAAGATCTGGCTAAAAGTATTAGAACTGAATTTACTAAAATTTTAGGATGTCATAGCGTAGCACTATCAAATTATTATCCACCAGGAGGATTTGTAGGATGGCATACAAATTGGAATGCCAATGCCTATCAAGTTCTTTTTACCTGGTCAAGAACTGGTGACGGATATTTTCGTTATTATGATATGAATAAAAAAAAGATAATTACCGAAAAGGATAAACCGGGCTGGCAATGTAGATACTATTATTTTGGGAGAGAGGATGAACCGGAACACCATTGCTGGCACGCAGCGTATGCTGGATGTGATAGATTTACTCTAGCATATAAATTTGTCAACGAACGATTGGGATCTCCTACAGATAAAATGGCTAGAGAAATGAGAGACCAATTGATAGAAGAAATCGAGGAAGAATAAAATGGCACTTATTTCTACTTACTATGCTGGAAACGGCGATGAAGGTAAAGCTGAAGTTCATAAAAATATGGAAGAAGGAACATGTTTTATTAGATATTATGATAGTAATGGTATAAGATTTTTTACAGAAGAATTTCCTGGTAAATCTCTTTATTATGTTGAAGATGCTGCAGAAAATTGGGCATTAGGTATTAAAAAGCTCGAGGGGGATTTACTTCTCGGCTAAACTTTGGTATAATAATTGTTATGAAAAAGATATTGATAATTGGATATGGTCGGCACGGCAAAGATACAGTAGCAGAGTATCTTCGTGATAATTATGGCTTAACATTTAAGTCTTCATCTATGCATTGTGCAGAAAACGTAGTCTTTCCTGCACTTAAAGATATGTACGGTTATAAAACTGTAGATGATTGCTTTGCCGATCGATCCAATCATCGCAAAGAATGGTATGATCTTATATCAAAATATTGTGAAAAAGATCCATCCAGAATTGGTCGTGAGATATTTGAAATATCTGATATGTATTGCGGCCTTAGAAATAAGCGTGAATTTCATTCGATCAGAAATAATGGTATCTCAGATGTAGTTATTTGGGTAGATCGTTCAGATTGGCTACCACCTGAAGATGAATCAAGCAATACTCTTAAGCCTTGGATGGCTGACTATGTTATTGACAATAATCGTGATATAGATGAACTACACAGAAATGTCGACGATCTTATGAAATTATTAAAATTATAAATATAATTTGTAACGGGGAAGCTAACCGAAAGATAGACTGGACGCGGGGGCAGTACCCGCCGCCTCCACCATAAACACATGGATAACCAACTTTGGGCAATTTATTTAATAATGGTACTCATGGCAGTTGCTATGGTACCATTTCTAGTAAGGGTTCATATGACTCATAATTTATTAGCTATGTGCTTATGATGGGGGCGAAATAGGATCGACAGGTATTAAATAGGAACGTGGAGTTACACGGATGACCGCGTAATAGGTCAATTTAACTAAATGCAAACGATAACTTTGCTCCTGAGATGAGCCTAGCGGCATAATCTCTGGGCCCGCAGGAGCCTCGAAACAGAATCCTGCATCCTTATTTTTTCTATTACAAGTTAGGTAAAAACGATGAAGAAAATTCTAATCCCAGCCCTTGCCTTGGGCTTTATTTCAACTGCGGCTAGCGCAGAAGGTATTATTCCTGGTGTAACAGCCACTATTGGCGCTGAACGTGCACTAGAGGCAGAATCAAATTCAGTTTTTGGATCTGTAGCTCTTGAAAATATTGAAGTTGGCGCAACAATTTCAGACACTGCAACTACCGATTTCGAACTCGAAAAAATCGAGATGGATACTCATTATGAAATCAAAGGTGTAACACTGTATCTTGAAAACGACTTTGATAAAGATTTCAAACACGCTGAAACAGTAATTGGTGCTAAAATTAGCTTCTAATTATCTACACATCCCATTATGTGTATTCTTGGACGGGTACCTGCATTGAACGCCGTATGTTTAATAGTGGTATCCGTCCAATATATTTTTCCTACTTCTAGATGATGGCATTGATCTCCTATTACCATCCTACAATCACGATTTGTTTTAATAGGAATATGAATACGTGGTGAAAAATCTTCGTGTATTGACATTACATTTCTGGGATTTAATATCATAATTCTGGTACGATACATATACATTTTTTTCATATAGTGATTAATTACTTCAGCTTCTTCGAATAATGGGTATTTAAAATCTTTTTCCGTTATTCCTTCTGGTAAACCCCTAAACCTTCCTGTGCCGACAGACCACTCACTATCAGGCCAAGCACTTTCTTTATAACTCTGCAGAGAAATTTGATCCAAATCGTGTAAGTGGTATTTTTTAATTATTTCCTTAATTTCTTTAACAACGTCTTTAATATTAACACTGTTCTGAAGAATTTTTATAGTAGGCGATTTCAAGGTTTACATTTCCTTTTTTATTCGGTATAATATTAATATGAAACAAATATTATTTATAGGCATGAACCCACCGCGAAATAAGATCATGTCACATGGTCAATCGTATAAGCGCTTCTGCAAGTGGCTAGAAAGCATCAATTGCATAAATATTGTAGCGTTCACTAACTTACACTGGGATCCAAGCTGGAACAAGAAATCCGTGGACCATGCCTTTCTTAAGGCACAATTGGGTGAACATACTAAATTAGTAGCCTGGGGAGGCTTAGTATCAAATCATCTTACAAAGATGGGATTACAGCATTTTGTTCTTCCGCATCCTTCCCCGTTAAATAGGCAAACCAATAATCCGGATTTCCTCCAAATAAAATTAAAAGAATTAAAACAGTACATGGAGTCGTAATATGACTAATGTAGGTCATAGAGTATTAGTCCCTGGAATATTAGTAAAAAGTCCGTCAGGTAGTAAAGATTGGGTTGTAGTAGGTAATAATGATAACGAAATCAAGCTTGCGTGCGTGTCTAAATACATGGTTAAATCAACTAAAGAATTAGCCGAATGGGAAATAATTGAAAATGAGAAAAAAGAAAAATAAGGGACTAAGAATCGGAATTGTTGGTCATGGATTTGTAGGTCAAGCCGTAGAATTTGGATTTAAAAATAATAATAATGATATTAAAGTTATTGATCCAAGGCACAATACCTCTGTTCATGATTTAGAAGAATTTAAACCGGATCTTACGTTTGTGTGTGTCCCAACACCAATGAGTAGTGATGGTTCTATCGACTCTCAGATAATTGAAGAGGTTATGAAGGATCTTAGGACGGTAACAGGAACAATCGTTATCAAATCTACTATTACACCAAATCTAGCAGAAAAACTATGTTCGCCTGATAATGTAGTTTATAATCCAGAATTTCTTACGGAAAAAAATGCTGCTAATGACTTTGTTAATCCTCCTATGCATGTCCTTGGCGGTAATCCAGTAATTACAAGAGTCGTTGAAATGGATTATATGGAGCATAGTAACTGTAATCCAGCACCAGCATATCATATGTCACCAGTCGAAGCAAGTTTTGTAAAATACGGTATAAATTCTTTCCTTGCTACAAAGGTTTTATGGTTTAACCAATATAAAGATCTAATCGAACAACACGGTGGAAAATATAACGTCATTGCAAATGCAATTGGAAGTGATCCACGTATTGGACCATCTCATACAAAAGTTCCAGGACCAGATGGTCGAAAAGGATATGGTGGTGCATGTTTCCCGAAAGATACTGCAGCACTATATACCTTTAGTAATATGGATCTTTCTGTTCTTGGTAAAGTTATTGAAGCAAATAACAAATATAGATCAGAGTACGAATTAGACGACAGAGAAAAAGAACAAAATGTAATTTTTTTCGAAAAAAGTGCATAAAGGGGGTTTACATTTGATTAGAATAGCGGTATACTATTCATATCAAATAAACAAACCTGGAGACTTATATTATGGCACATATGGTAGAAACAATGGCGTATGCAGGCGAACTTCCTTGGCACGGTCTTGGTACCAAGGTTAGCAACGATCTTACGCCTCAGCAAATGATGGAAAAAGCTGGAGTCGATTGGAAAGTCCAAGAAGTCGAATCATTTGTAGAATTCAACGGTTCAAAGATGGCAACCGGCCAAAAATCTCTTATCCGTGAAACAGATGGTAAAATTCTTACTAACGTTGGTAAAGACTGGCATCCCTGCCAAAATGAAACAGCATTTGAATTCTTTAATGAATACGTTCTTGCTGGCGATATGGAAATGCATACTGCTGGTTCACTACGTGATGGTCAGTACGTTTGGGCTTTGGCTAAGGTTAAGGAATCATTCGATCTCTTTGGTGGAGATCAGGTAGATTCCTATATGCTCTTTTCTAATCCACACGTCTATGGCAAATCTATCGACGTTCGCTTTACACCAATTCGTGTAGTATGCAATAACACTCTTACCTTTGCACTCGATACCAAATCCCAGCGCGCTGTTAAAGTTGGTCATCGTGCAGCCTTTGAACCAGATATGGTTAAGGAACAGCTTGGTATTGCCCATGAGAAATTTGCCAAGTACAAAGAAATGGCTCAGTTCCTTGGTTCAAAGCGTTTCAATGTAGATTCACTTCTTCAGTACTACAACGATGTATTCCCACTCACATCTGGCAAAGATAAGCAAGATTCTGTAAATCTTGAATCTATTTCTCGTCAGGCAAAGAATGCTTATGACGTATTGGAAACCCAGCCTGGTGCAGAATATGCCGAAGGTACTTGGTGGCAGGCATTCAACAGCGTCACTTTTGTTACTGATCACGTACAGGGTCGGAACGCTGATAATCGTCTACACTCTCAGTGGTTCGGTCAGAATCAGCTTCGTAAAATCAAAGCAGCAGAAAAGGCAGTCGAGTATGCACTCGCTGCCTAATGGGGGATAATATGAAATATGTTCATCCCGATCATGATCATGTATATTATGTTCATGAAGATATGTGGGGCGGATACGCCAGACAAGGTGCTGGCGGTAAGCTGGAAATGACTAGAGATCAACTTGCCAATTTTAAGCAGAAACTTATTGAAGGAGGATGGAATGAGCAATCAACGCAGAGGTAATTGGAAACCTGCACGTCTTGATAATAGTATGCAAGCTATGAATCTTCGGAATTTTTTCCGGGAGTGTAAAGAACTTCTAGAGGAAGAAGGTAAAGAAGATGCTGCCTTTTATTTCGAACAGGTTATGGAGGAGCTTAATGCAGGACGTAGCCTACCCGTAGACCGTAGAAAGATTTCTACAATTTTGGGGCTCTAAAACTTAACGTAAACGAAACGAAAATTAAGCGACTTTTTATATACATAGACGGGAAGGGTACGGCAATACCCTTCCCTCTTTTATTTTAACCAATCGGAGAACTTTCCATGAAGAAAATTCTAGCAGGACTATTTATCGTCCTGGTATCAGCCTCTGCTCATGCAAGAAATAATATTGTTTCCGTCGGATCATCGACGGTTTTTCCGTTTTCAACTATTGCTGCTGAAAAGTTCAAACAGAACTACGGCACAAATGTTATTATTGAATCTACTGGTACTGGTGGCGGAATGAAGATGTTCTGTTCTGGTATTGGCGTAGAATATCCAGACATGACCGGTGCTTCTCGCGCGATGAAAGATAAAGAAGCAAAGATATGTAAAAAGAATAGTGTAGCATTCGAAGAAGTTATTATCGGATATGACGGTATTACTGTTTCGAATTCAATTGCAGCTAAAAGAGTTAACTTCACAAAGGAACAGCTCTTCATTGCTGTAACAGATACATCTAAAAAGAAATGGTCAGATATCGATCCGTCTCTTCCAAATTATAAAATCTCAATTATGCTTCCACCTCCAACCTCTGGTACAAGAGACGCATTTGTAGAATTGGTAATGCATTCTGCATGTAAGAAACTTGGTATGGATAAAAAATCACCGGAATGTAATAAAGTAAGAGAAGATGGACAGGTTATTATTATGGGTGAAAACGATAATCTCTTGGTAGAAAAGCTAGTATCAGATGACAAGCTGTTTGGCGTATTCGGATTCTCTTTCATGGATCAGAACAGAGATAAGGTACAGGGTTCAACCATTGAAGGTGTTGCTCCCGAATTTGATACCATTGCTAATGGTTCATATAAGGTATCTCGCCCATTATTTGTCTATTACAAAACAGATCATATGGGTGTAATTCCCGGTCTTGCAGAATTTAAAGAGTTCTATAAGAAATTGGCTGTAGATATTAACGGACCACTCATAGCCGCTGGTTTAATACCTCTTAAATAAAAAAAAGAGAGGGAGATTAATATCTCCCTCTCTCAACATAGTATTACTTCTTATTCCAGATTCCCCATAGTACCCATACGGCAATTAAGCCCATGATACCTTGGGCACCAAGCCCAGCCAACATAGTTGAAACATTGTTGACCACACTTAGGCCTTCGGGCATGAAAGGCATATTGCCGAGCCCGAGTACTTCAACCACAATCGCAAGTGCAGCTACGCTTACACCTACCTCAGCTAGACCATTAGCCCAGCCTTTAATTTGTGATAATATTTCCATGAGAAACCTCCTATTTTTGTTTACATGGTGAATTATTTATTAATTTTTTTATTTTAAAATGAAAAAAAGTGCATTTAGGGGGTTTACAACCCTTTAAAGTTATGATAAAATAATATCAACAATTAGGAAAAGGAGTTCTACTATGGGACAGATTATCGCAGGTATCATCTTTATGTTTGCAATGGCTTCACTTCCAGTGTTGATGTTTGTATAGAATAGCAAAAAAGGAACTACATTTATGACATATTCAGTTGACCTAGTCATTGATCCGGAATACAAAGCATATGATTTATTTAAGAACTGCCAACGTTTACAGGTAGCTATCCAACTAATCCAAGAAGCTGGTCCTGGTAGTAGCAAGACTGTTTATCGATTCTTTTCGAGTAATAAGTCAGAATTACGTAAACTTCTTATTAAATTTGATATGAATCAATATTCCAAAGATATTAAATTTGCGATATAAGAGGAACTAATGGCACATCAGTCTGAAGTTATTGAAACTCGTGGTCATCATCTCGTAGGCATTGTTTGGGATGTAACTGGGAGTAAGGGTAATAAATACCAGGTTGAAATGGTTAATTATGGATTTGAGTGTAATTGCATTGCATATAGAAAATGTAAGCATATTAAGGCTGTTGAGGAAAGGATAGCTGCATAATGGAATTTATCCATGAAAAGATCGATATGGGATACGAAACCCTAGATCGAAAGGATAGTCCTGACGGACGCCGTTATCTTACACTTGACGGTAAGGCTTATCCCTCTGTTACAACTGTACTTAGTATTCTAAATAAAGATTCTATTATGGAATGGCGTAAACGTGTTGGTGAAGAAGAAGCTAATAAAATTAGTAGAAGGGCAACTACACGTGGTACAGCAGTACATGCAATCATTGAAAAATATATGAATAATGAACCTAACTACGAAGAAGGCTATATGCCTCACGTTGTTCAATCTCTTAATAACCTTAAACCGTTGTTGGATAAACATGTTACAAAAGTCTATGCGCAGGAAGTGCCACTATATTCTGATCACCTTCAATTGGCAGGAACATGTGATGCTGTTGTTGAATGGGACGGGGTACCAACCATCGTCGACTGGAAAACCAGTAGAAGACCAAAGAAAAAAGCCTACATTGGAAATTATTTCATGCAACTCGCCGCCTACGCAGTAATGTGGGAAGAACGTACAGGTATGCCTATTCAGCAAACACGTATTGTTATGGACGTAGATGATTCACATCCTATTGTTTATAAGGAAACACGTGATGCATGGATAGATAAGATGATTGAAACACGTGATGAATATAATAGGAGAAAGATGTTTCATGTATAGAGCTAATAGGATACATAAATCTGAAGCAGCACGTCAGCGCCGCAGAAGACGTAAAAATATTCTTTTAGAAACGACTGTTCGTCTTTATAATAGACTACGAAGAAAACGCAAAAGTAAGCGATAAAAGAATTGTCGAGCGAGTATAAACGCGGTTAAGCCTGTAACGACATAAAAATTAAGACACAGGTGGGAACGAAGGTCCCTCATAAGAAACCTTCTCGTTTGGTTAAGGGAATGGTCCGTTCGTCCTTGTAAAAAATTAAGGAACGCAAAGAAAAGAGTCAGGCTGAAAAGTCTGGCTCTTTTTTTATATAAATAGAAAGGTAATTTTAATTCAATGAGATAGCTGATGTTAAGATTTAAAACTTTTCTAATGGAGAGGACCATGTATGCAGATTTGAAGCATAACGATCTGACTAAACGTGGTGGATCTAGATTAGATGTATTTCTTCAAAAATTAAAAGATGGTGAAGAGTTCCTTACAAAGAAAGGTGCTATTATTCTTGATAAAGACTCCTTGAAAGGAAGAGAGGATCTTTTTCGTAAAGGCGGATTTAGCGATACATTCAAAGGTCGGTTTAACGGTAAACAATTTTCAGTTTCATATCCTAAAGATTTTTATAAGACACCAGAATTTGGTGGTAAAGGTATTGGCTTTGGTACACAAGCTGAAGACCGTGAACTTTCTCAGCTTCGTAAACACATTGAATCAGCAATGGAAAAAGAACAATCTGGTGTATTACAAATGATTGTTGGTAAAAGAACAGTTACTGTTGCTGGTGTAGAAAGCACTCCTGGCGTACCGAAATCAGATTTCCATTTACTAGATGATAAAGGTAATGAAGTAGCTTGGATTTCACATAAAGATGGACGTAGACCACAAGACTTCCAACAGTACGGTGGTTTAACAAATGCTATCTTTAAGAATCATCCAGAAGTTACAAAGTTTATGGAAGATCTTAAAAAGAAATATCCAGACGGTTTACCACCACGAACGTCTGTTATGAGATTAGTTAAAGATCGTAAACTTGCTAATCAATCTGTCTGGGGAGTAGATTTCGGTAAGTCACGTGGACGTAATAATGTAGATGAATTTCATCAAGGGCCAATGACACTAAGAAAAGTCGGTCAGAAATATAAGATTGTTTCAAATCATTATGATACAAATGGAAGCGTACCAACAGGCGGATATGCCTGTATTTTCTTTGCAAGATATACAACAGATAGAGGCGCAAATATTGCGGGACTATTCATGCCAA
>Ga0181553_10005035_pt1 | contig 11132 bp, 10 predicted proteins | sample 011ome_17_FD_133753 | JGI IMG/M metagenome (GOLD analysis project Ga0181553, IMG submission 133753) | Coastal salt marsh microbial communities from the Groves Creek Marsh, Skidaway Island, Georgia - 011502XT metaG (megahit assembly) | ecosystem: Environmental > Aquatic > Marine > Intertidal...
ATTGCGTAAGTGATGGCCTCGATGGGTTTCACCTGGCACTGCAGAACGACTATGACATCGTGCTGCTAGATGTGAATCTGCCAACCATGGATGGGTGGGAGGTTCTCGAACTCATCAGGCGGCGTAAGCAGACACGCGTCATCATGCTGACGGCCAATGGCCGCTTAGAGCAAAAGGTCCGCGGCCTGGAGTCGGGCGCCGACGACTATATGGTCAAGCCGTTCCAGTTCCCCGAGCTGCTCGCTCGTATCCGGACACTGTTGCGGCGAGGCGAGGCAGTCGCACTTCCAAGCAACCTGCGTGTAGCCGACCTCGAACTGGACCCTGGCCGGCATCGGGCCTACCGGAGTGGTCAGCGTATTGATCTCACCAGCAAAGAATTTGCGTTACTGCACCTGCTCATGCGCCGGACTGGCGAGGTTCTCACGCGTACCGAAATAACCGCCCTGGTGTGGGACATCAACTTCGACTGCGATACCAATGTGGTGGATGTTGCAATCCGTCGCCTACGGATGAAGGTGGACGAACCCTTTGGCGATCGCCTGATACACACCATTCGCGGTGTCGGCTACGTGCTGGAGGCGCGGCCTTGAAGCCACTCAGCCTCGCATCGCGTCTCGCGCTTCAAATCACATTGACCGGCGCCGTCTTGGTCGCGCTGTTGATTGCACTGAGCTACTGGGTACTTGTGCGCCAACTGGAACTGCGCGCCCAGGAGGAAGTGACGGCCAAGCTCTCGCAGATCGATCATGGACTCCTAGAAGACACCAAAGCCCGTATGGGCCGCTCCTGGCAACACGCACTGAGCGATACGGTACTCGGCCATGACAACCTTTCGATTACCGTCATCGGCGATAGAGCCAAATCCCCCATTTTTAGTATCGGCCGGTTCGCCCATGCGCCGCAGCAGATGGATCTTGTGAACAGAGACGGTGAATACCTAGGCTGGACCACGGAAGACGGCGTGCAGATGCTAACCGGGCGCAAGCAAATACAGGTCCCGGGACTGGCTCCAATGACGCTTTTACTTACGCAAGATCGCAGTGCCGATCAACTGCTAGTGGCTGCATTCCTGCGCTCGGCCTTAGTGACTGTGCCGATGCTGCTGATGTTGATCGGGTTGGCTGGATGGCTAGTTGCTAACAACGGTTTGCGACCGCTTCGCAAGTTTCGGGCCTTGGCGACAAAGGTATCGACGCAGGATCTGTCACCCCGAATCCGCAGCGATCAGCTTCCACTAGAGCTTCAGGAATTGGCGCACAGCCTCAACGTAATGCTTCATCGACTCGATGACGGAGTTCAGCAACTGTCACAATTCTCGGACGATGTGGCCCATGAGTTGAAGACTCCCCTAAATAACCTGATAGGCAAGGCGCAGGTGACATTGGTGCGTGAGCGAAGCAAGGAGCAATATAGGGAAGTGCTCGAATCGTCGGTCGAAGAGCTCGAACGCATGGATCGAATCGTGTCAGACATGCTGTTTCTCGCCCAGGCCAGCCACGCCAGCCCAGCACTGAAACTCGAACAACTATCCCTGGGAAGTGAGGCGAATCGCGTCTGTGAATACCTCGAAGTCCTCGCCGAAGAAGCCGGAGTCGCAACGACGGTAACGGGCGATGCCATAGTTCTAGGAAATCGGCTTATGGTCCAACGGGCCATTTCCAACCTGCTATCCAACGCGTTGCGGCATTCGAATACTGGCAGCACGGTCGAAATTAAGATACTTGAGAAGGACATAGACATCGTCTCGCTGGCTGTCACCAATCATGGCGCGACTATCGAATCGGATCATCTCCCGCACCTGTTCGACCGCTTTTACCGCGTTAACGGCATACAACCTCGTGGGGCAGGATTGGGGCTAGCTATTGTCCGTTCAGTGATGAACCTCCACAAAGGCCACGTGGCCGTCGCCAGCAAAGACGGTCGGACCACATTCGAACTCACCTTTCCTCGGCACGCCTGATTCAAAGTGATACGGCTTGGTACCCACTCCCCATCAGACCAACGCCATACATTTAATGCATGCATGGCCTAATCGAGCGTGGGATGGTCTACAAAAACGATGAGTTTAAAACAGAGCCGAATCGGCAGAAAGCGATGGTTAATTACTGCTTTGTAATGCGAAGAACATCTTCTGGTAAGGGTCAACCCTTTAATCTAAAGGTATCTACTAACCCAAGAGGGTAACAAATGAACCGCCCTGCTAAAGTAATCCTGCCGTTCTTTCTGGCCGCTGCTTCTTCGCTCGCTATGGCTGAAGACGGAGGGGAACTAACAATGCAGCGCCTTGAGAGTGCGTCAGTAACAAATCCCACCCTTAAAATACTTGTTAAAGAAGGTAAAGTGCTGAGCATAGCACCTGCAGGGACGACCGGTACGACCGGAATGATTCAGAGTTATAGAACTAACGGCAAAGTTCAAACGTACGAGATGAAGGTTAAGACCCCTGATGGGAAGATCCATACGGTTGAGTTTTTGAGCGCCCCGGTTGGTATAAACAACGGCTAACAGGCCAGTAAGCCCCAACGCCATTAATTTAATGCACGCGTCCTCGCTAATGCCAGCGAGAATTCCACAAGCCTCAACTTCCCGCCCATCACTGCAATTAGCCCGCAGTGATACGAGTTGTCGTTCGAGTGACTGCAGAGCGGTTATCTGCGACTTGACTTGAGAAATGTGTTCATCGAGCAAGGCATTAACGGCCGTACAAGGCTGGCGAGGGTCATCCTGGTAGCGTTGGAGTGCGTGAATCTCTGGAAGTGACAGATTCAGGATTCGGCAGCTCCGGATGAAGGCTAGCCGCTCGCCATGCTTCTCGGTGTAGACACGATAGCCGTTCGCCTGGCGATCAGGCGGTGGCAGCAAGCCCTGCTGCTCATAGAAGCGGATCGTCTGTGTATCAATCCCTATTAGCCTTGCTAATTGACCAATGCGCATCGTGTGAATCCTTATCGGCTCTGCATTATTGACCTTGTAGTAGCTATAGGGCTTTTAATGACCCCATCTTCGATTTCAAGTGGAGCCGTATCATGAGCAAGTCCGATGGTCCCTGCGGCTGCGATGCGACACCAGCCGCCGATGCCGGTGTGCAAAATCATTCCGATACGACGGGGCAATGGGTCAGTGTTTACGCCGTGCCCAAGATGGATTGTCCATTAGAAGAGCGAATGATCCGCTTGGCGCTGAATAGTTTGGACGGAATTCGGAAACTGACTTTTGATTTATCGGACCGTCGATTAGACGTCATGCATGACGGGGCCGTTGAGCCCATAACTACAAAGCTGGCGGCGTTAGGGCTAGGCGCCACACTTCAGAAAACCGTCACTGCAGACCCGGAGATGATTAAAGCCGTCGAGAATTCGGCGGAATCTACACAGGAGTCCCGCTCCCTACGTTTACTGTTAGGCATCAACGCCTTCATGTTCGTGGTAGAGATGACTGCTGGTCTGGTCGCCAGGTCCGCGGGTCTGATTGCCGACTCGCTCGACATGTTCGCTGACGCGGCAGTGTACGGCCTAGCCCTTTATGCGGTGGGGCGTAGCGTCAGCCTGCAGGTGCGTGCTGCACACCTTGCTGGTGTGCTCCAGCTGATTTTGGCTCTCGGCGTGCTCGTAGAGGTATTTAGACGCTTTGTATTCGGCAGCGAGCCCGAGTCGCTGATAATGATGGCCGTCGCATTCCTGGCATTGCTCGCCAACATGGGTTGTTTGCTGCTGATTTCCAAACACAGGGAAGGCGGGGCCCACATGAAAGCGAGCTGGATATTTTCCGCCAATGATGTGGTCATCAACGTGGGCGTCATAGTCGCCGGAGCGCTCGTCGCTTGGAGTGGATCCAACTACCCAGACCTGATTATCGGTACTGTTGTGGGATTCATCGTTCTCAACGGCGCTCGGCGTATTCTGGCGCTCAAGAGCTGAAGGAGCTCCCGTTACAGAAAAAGGGTGTCGTCATGCCTGTAAGCCATCCGGGTCTAGCGGCGACAGCTAGAACTGGCGACGCAGCTTTAGCCATTAACGGATGGTGGGTATTGCAGAACGTGGGCTGCAAAGTCCATCAGCGAGACGAAGCCGCACTGATCGGCTTTTCCTTCACGCTGTAGGTGGTAGCCACGCATGCCTTGCCCAATTGGACCAAGCATATCGGCTTGCAACGTGTCACCGATCATTGCGATGGCGGAGGCTTCGCAGCCAAGCTGTTCGATCATCTGACGATAGATTGCAGGCTCAGGCTTTATTGCCCCAACCTCAAAGCTCCATCCGTAAACATCGAACGACGGCAGTAACAGTTTGGCTGGAATCGCATATGGGGCTGCGAGATTGGAGCACAACGCGAGCTTCAGGCCGGCGTTCTTTAGCTGATTTAGCGACTCCAACGCATCATCGAAAAGGCGAACGCTGGCCAGCTCGGTGAAAAGGTCGCTTTCAAGGCTAGCTAACTCAGAGTTGCTCAACTGCGCACCGAAATAATCGGCAGCTCCAGCCAAACCCAGATTTCGAGTCATCAGAGTCCGTGCGTCATCCGGCCTTGGTGTTCTGCCCTGAAGCCGCAGGTGCTGCATCAGTTGGCGGAAAGGATGGCGACGCTCATCTATCTGGAGAAGCGTGCCAAACACATCGAAAACTACTGCTTGTATCATGCCAGTACCACTACCGTTGGAGGCGAACCGACCACCCGAAGAGCGATGCCGCCCCTCAGTTTTCTGAACTGGATTTCTTCAGAGGTGGCACGAAGAAGATGGGTCTTTGCGGGGGCGCTATCAGGATATCTGTCGACTTGATGCTTGTGCCTTTTCGACGCCTTGTTTTGCCGTTCTTGTCGACCGCCAGCAGATCACCGGTCGCGACAGCAATGTCGAGTGCCTGCTTTACGCGAAGCTCGTCAGCCATGGTGTAGTTGGTCAATCCGCTCATCAGACCCAAAAAAGGTTGCCGTTCTACCTCCCATAGGCCCGCTATCCCTAGCAGCCGCCCATCGGCACGGGAAATTCGAGTAGGAATAGCCTTGCCTGTTCGCCAGTCGGGCTCATAGATCGCCACCGCAGGGATGATGCAGTGCTGTGCCTTCTTCCATGCCTCCCTGAATGACCGCTTGACCGAGGCCGTCTCAGAACGGGCGTTGTAGGTGGACCGTGCCAGCTTTTTGTCGGCCCAGAAGGGCAGGAGCCCAAACACTCCCACCTCAGCTTCAAATGGCAACACGGCGTCATCGTACGGGTCGACATTGCGAGGCTTGCGCAGGAACGGCCCGGCATAACCTGGCCACAATTCGAGCTTCTCCTGAGCGTCGAACTCGACACCAAACTCTTCTTGGAGACGCTCTGGGGTAGGGGCTTCGTAACGACTGCACATAACACACCTCTCATTCGTCACTGTGCTGCTCGGTGTTGCGGCCCGCAACGCCTTGGCGAGTGGGATCTATGATTAGGACAATCTCTCGCGGCACCCCGCTTACTGAGTACATCCTTATACTGAACGCCTGCCTCCGACGATGGTGAATGCATGTCGATAGATCAGCCCCTCCCTTTCTGGCGCAGAGCAGGAACATTTCTATGGGACTCAGTGCGTGAGGACTGTGGGTATCCTGCAACGCTCATGAAGCTGATTAAGAGCCCAGTCAAACTTAATTCGCCCATCCAGGAAACAGCAAAAGGTATTGGCGCAGGAGCGGTTGTTAGGTGGCACGACTTCGGATCTCTTATTTATGAGCGCGGGATATATCGCGACAAGCTGAATGGATGGACCCACTGCCGCACCTATGGTCGGTATGGCTCGACTAGCATCGAATGCGCCCCACTATTGCGCGTTGGCAGCGAGATGCAGATCCAACGGTGGCGGTGCGATATCCAACAGGTAGATGGCTTCTCCGCGTCGAAATCCGAACTCAAGGAGTTCGCCACCATGGATGACATGGTGGTAAGGAACTCACCCGAGATGATCGACGAGATATCTCCGGCGAAGCTGGCGAAGAATCTGGCCTGGGATGAAATTCGGATCATCAGCCACGTCGATCACGATTATTTCGCCACTTGGGCTTGGGACGGACGCGTCTTTCTGATGAACTCCGGCGGTTCGCATCACTTCGCAGCTGCCAAGTACATCGCGGCGCGGCTTGAACAGCCGGTTGAGCTGACCGGAACCTATAAGATCTACGGGTTATGTGAGCAGGCTATAACAGAACTCAGGCGTGAATACGGCATGTTCGTGTTGTCGCATGAGCCTGATGCTTGGTTGGGGTTCAACGAAGCTATGGCTCGCTTCAAGGCAACGTATTATTGGAAGACATTGCCCCGCCCGCACAACCACCAGCGTTGCGCAATTTTTTTACCGCTAAAGGAGAAGCGCTCTGCCATGGTTGCGAGGATTCTCAAGGAAAACAATTTCCAGGACCTAGGCGCTTACTTGGCTGGCCTAGCTGCCCAGTCACAAGCGGTCATCAACAAAGTCAATCCGCCATAATTAGGGTAGTCCAGACCTCAGCGCAACTATCCAATGATAGCTAGTGATCATCCTGACTCTCACAAAGTTTGAGATTGGGATTATCCAGCATCTCAGTTGTGAATACGTCGCCGGGTTTTTTGAGCATATAACCCTTCAGTGTTTTCGTTTTACGAGGTCCAAAGACTTCGCACGTCCAGATGTTATGTCCGTTGCTCTTCTTAACGTGAAGCTTCAGCTTTTCGAACGACTTTTGGACCTGCAGCCATGGCTGTCCTTCGCCAGCCCTCGCTGAGAAGAGGGTCGGATGCTCTTGGGCATACCTTCTGAATATTTCAGGAGTCACCAGAAAAGCCGTGCCGTTGACGGTGTGAACCTTGGCTTTTGCATCATTGATAATGATCTTGTGGGTTCCTACACCCACTTTTAGCCAGTGCATGAAAAGGTGACCTAGCGTGTCGCCGATCGGGCCAGCGATGGTAGCGGTCGCGGCAGTGTCTGACTGAGCTTCGACCTCGGACGCCGCCGGCATCGCCGGGGCGGGTACCGAATTGGTCGGCGCGTCACGCATATCCATCAGATCCAGAAGGTAGTCCGTATCATCTACCTCATCGGGTTGCGGTCCATGGTCACTTGCGGGTTCGTCCCCTTGAGGCTCTGCCGCAACGGCATCGCCGCCCCCGGCAGTAAGGCTGGGCTTTTCCTCCTGCGCTTCGGAAGCTGCGGCAGGGGCTGCTTCTTCGTTGAGGACTTGCACCGAGCCGCCAAAAGGCTCCGGGCGGTCTTCGCCAGCTGCCCATATGAGTGAAGGTGAAACTCTCAAGAACGTGAATGCGTTCTTCCATCCCGTAGGGCTCAGGATTTCGGCATCCCAAATAGCTTTGCCAGCAGGATTCGCAACAATCAGGCCGTTATCCTGAAAGACATTGAAGAGAGTGGAGTTGCGGTCCGGAACACCCTCAATCCCTTGGCTGAGGAGGTGAGCACGCAGCCGATCCGAAACGGTCTTGCTGACCAGCCAGATCGCATCGGCCGTGATCCAGCCATCGGAAGCGTCTGGCTGATTCAACTTGAGCTCGTTCTTCACCAGGTAGCGCAGCCCATCGAGGAGCTGACGCTGAAGAGTGTTACGCGGTGCTGCCACAGCTCTGTCTGGATTGCCGCCAAGCTCATGGGCGACCGACGCCTGGTCAGACCTTACAACGATGTCCCCAAGAACCCCAGCGTGCTCAAACTGGCCAGCCAGTACGTACAGCAAAGCACCCCAGAGCTCTGGATTGGATGAGATCCATCCGATACCATTCAATCAATGTACCCATAGAACGCATACGCGGAATTCGTGTGTGCGTTGATTCGTGAGCGGCAGAGAGAGGGCATTCATTGGTGAAGCAGCGCTGCGGGGTTTAAGAGTGCTCAGCGAGCCTGCTCGAAGAGCCGGCGCCGTGCTGAAGCACGTGAACCGAAACGCCGCTCTGGCCCGGTAGCTGCCAGTCGTCACCGGCGGCAATCGGCCAGGAGCAGACGTTTAGAGCAGGAAAAATAAATCTGTCCCCTTTCTTGCTTTCTTGTTCCGATCGCAATGCTGCAGGTCAATGGCAGTGGCGGAGGATTCTGCTCTTCCCATGCTGACGTCATGGCGACAATCTGGCTGATCCAGGGCCAGTTCGGGCAACTGAAGCAGTGCCTGGACCGGTTCAGCACTTCTCCTTAGGTTGGCCACCACTTACGATCCTCTCCTGATCTGTTGCACCTACAGGAGGTTGTCGTGCGCCCTATCTCAAACCAACGATTCAATGCCTTTGCAGCGTACTGCAGGAGCCCCCAGGCGCTGGCTATTGCGGAGGAAATCCTTTGGTTCGAGGCGGACGACTCACGCATTGTTGCGACAATTATCAGGGACAGACCTGACAGCGAGTTCGCTGGAATCATTTTGGGGCGCGACGAAAAAGAACGATATCGCTGGATCAACGCAACTGAATTCTTTAAATCAAAAATCCAAGCCAGGGCAGCTCTCAGAGCAAAGATCGAGGAAATAATCCCAATCCTCGAGCAGCATCGGAAGCAAGGCGACAACGACAAAAAGCCCGTAGACTTCTTTACGCCACTAAAGAAAACCAAGCAGCCGCTTCACCAATCATTTCTGAACCTAACTAATCTCGAAGGATTCTCGCCAGCAAAGGAAATCATCGAACCGATGATGCGCTGGCACGAGGATGTCGATGGAAACTTCGTCGAACAATTCCAGACCACTGGGTTTGACTCTCGAATTTGGGAGCTATACCTATTCTCCCTGTTCACTGAGGCCGGCTTCATTATTGATAAGTCCAGCGCAATCCCTGACTTTTCCTGTTCCGGGTTAGCTGGCGAGTTCTGTGCGGAAGCCACCACCGTCAACCCTTCCCGCGACAAGAAAGGCAAAATTGTTCCTCCTCCGCCCATCGAGACGGAAGAAGAGATGGAAGCAGCCATCCGTGACTACTTCCCGATCAAGTTCGCTGGCCCGCTTACCGAGAAGCTCAGGAAGCGCTACTGGGAGCGGGAGAATGTACAAGGCAAGCCATTCATTCTTGCGATACAGGATTTTCAGACCCCAACAGCGATGACCCTGACCCGGGATGCACTACCAATCTATTTGTATGGGTACCGGCAAGCTGATGATTGGAGCATGGAAGACCCAAAGTTCGAGCGCGTGGAAACACATCAGTGGGGCACCAAAACTATTAACTCAAATTTCTTCAGCTTTGAAGGAGCTGAATACATCAGCGCTGTAATATTCAATTCCAGCGCCACCATTTCCAAGTTTAATAGAGTCGGCCTGCAAGCTGGCTTCGGCTCCGACCGTGTCAGGCTGTTTCGCTTTGGCACAGTTTGCAAAACCGAGAATGGTAATCCGCACATTACTGAGTACGCACACTATGTGTCGGAGGATGCAATGGTAGAAACATGGTCTGAAGGACTTGAGGTCTTCCACAATCCCCGGGCCATTCACCCCTTACCCATGGAGATGCTGCCGGATGCGGCTCATCACTTCATGCCTGACGACGGGCTAATGAGAAGTCGATTACCAGACTGGCTCCCCACCCAGTCGTTCACACACATCGAAGTCGAGGAGTTGCCACCTCAGCCGGACGACAACGAGCTGTTCTAAGAGGCCCTCGCTTCCCTCTGAACCACTGGTAAAGTGGACACTTCATTTTCGGGAGAGTCCACCATGCTTCCAGTCGCAATCGGTGCACTATTGCTGGTCGCCGGCATGGTCGCGATCTTCTTCCTCCCAGTCCTGGGCGTCCCAGCATCGCTGCTGGTTACCTCCTGATTCGCAAAGCGCCGCTTGGTGCCGCCCAGACGCTGCAGGATGCGTTCTTCGGCCTGGCCCTCCTTGGCCTGGCCGCCACACTCCTGCAGCTCGTTGAATCGCGTGCCACCATCGCTGCCAGAGGCTGAGCGGGATCGTAGTGCGCGAGCTTGAGAGAGTCGATGTCGTATTGAGTCGGCCAGGACCAGGGTGCGGCCTACGGTGGGTTTGATCATGGCGGTGCCCCTAGGAGCGACGCTATGTCCCTAGCTGGAGGCGTCCAGCAGGAAACAAGCCGGTGACCCAGCCCCAGCAGTTCCTAACGAAGCGGCACGTGACTATCATCGCGCCATCACAGAAGTAGCAAGGAGCGCGTGATGCCTGTCCCCTGCAGTACGAAACACATCCAGAACTTCAGAGCCAACCTCGCCGACGTGATCCGGCTGATTCAGATCCATAGAGACTTATCTGGCAGCGAGCGCGGGCGACGCGTTGGCGTTGAATGCTTGAACAAATCGGCCATCGTTCTGATTCTTGCCTCATGGGAGGCATTTGTGGAGGACTTAGCCGAAAGCGCGTTTGACTGCATGCTGGCAAACGCACCTGACCACACGGTGTTTCCTAATCACGTTCTGACGCTGGCCTGGGCTGACTTCAAGAAAGCCCAAACCGCTGATGCCTTCACGAGTATCGCGACCGGATGGAAGGTCGTGCTGAGCAACTACAGAAACATGATCCTCGAGAAATTCATCGTGAAAGGCAGCTTTAACACTCCGAGCGGCCCCAACTGCAATAACCTTTTCACCAACCTCATCGGCCTCCACCCTTTTACCGGAAGCTGGACCTGGAAAATCACTCGTTCGAACGTAACCAGCGACGATGCTGAAAAGCTGCTTCAGACGTTGATCGATCTCAGAGGGGAGATCGCACACCGAGCAACCACCGCAAAAGCGGTGCAGAAACAAGTCGTTCAAAGCCACGCCAAGTTGGTCACTCGGCTGGCGGTCCGCTCACACAATGAGGTAAGGCGATTTTTGATTGCCCGCCTGGGTTTCGATCCCTGTCCTGAGTTTTCAGCTGATGACGAGGCGCAACTGCTGGACGACATCAAGCTCGTGATAACCCCCAGCGCAACCCCTGCGGCCCAGATCGCAGCACCAGTGGCACAAGGTGTCGCAGCGCCACCCGTTGCTGCAGCCTCGGCACCAGTACCAGCGCAACAAGCACCCGCTCCCGTACCGATCGCAGCACCGCAGGGTGGAGCGATCCCTCCCAATCCGTAGTTACTTTTCGCCGAGAAGCCTCGCCAGGCGCTCTTCATGGCTTTCCTCGGTGTTCACCTCATCCAGGTTGTACGCCTGACGGCTCCATCAGTGGCTCAAAGGGAAGAATTGTGGGGC
>Ga0181553_10005036_pt1 | contig 11132 bp, 10 predicted proteins | sample 011ome_17_FD_133753 | JGI IMG/M metagenome (GOLD analysis project Ga0181553, IMG submission 133753) | Coastal salt marsh microbial communities from the Groves Creek Marsh, Skidaway Island, Georgia - 011502XT metaG (megahit assembly) | ecosystem: Environmental > Aquatic > Marine > Intertidal...
CATTATCAACACTTGCCTTTTTAAGATCCACTGTTAAAATTGCATGCATATCTTTGACCATTACATTCTGGTCTTCCATCAATTTTGTTAATCTAACAAGGGGTGCTAATAATATTTGCATTTAAAAACTATCCTATTTTATCTTTATACCTTTATATATCAAAGGTTCCTCCACTATTTAAGTGAGGGAACCTTTAGATTTGGTACTTTCATGTTTGGTATTTGCATCTTACTCATCATATCTCCTGTTTGTTCTTTTTGGCCTTGATTTGCTTCGTTCTCCTTCTTCAGGTGTTCGACCAAATCTTTCATTAAGTAATGGAATTCATAGTACTCCATTGCCTCCAATTCAGAAGGTTGAATATGTAATTGATGATATATGTGAAACTTCGTCTTAAAGAAGTTCTCCAGCGATATCTTGAACAATGAAAAGAGACTTGATGCCGTCGCGAAAGCCGATTGGGACGACCTCCCACTCATCCCCGATCTGTACTTCCATATCTGGTTTGATGCCGACTTTCATTTGTTCCGCAAGCTTATAGATCAAACTATATTTTTTATTGCTCCAGCCGTTCATATCGACCTCGAATTTAAAGATATCGCGATCTGAAAATCCTCTCCACTCACTTACCAAATATGGCATGATTTGTAGAACTGATTGATCGATCTTTTCATTCTTCTCTTGACGTTCTTTAATATATGATGTCATACGTTGCATAACACCAATGGTTGGTGGACGCATTTCAATTGTACCAAATGATTTGGTTTCAATTAAAAATGTGCGCTGTTCATTATCGTAGTACTTATCAAGTGTTTCTGGAATTCTAAAGTATGTAAAGTTTTCCTTCTTGATTTCGATTTGATGTTTGTTGCCTTTCTTATCAGTGTGCTCTACTGACAGGCTAGATTCTGGTTCTGGGAATGTCAAATCTCTAATAGATAGGATGATGTAGAATCGATCCTCTTCGCATAGATCTTTATATGACATTCTAGATTTTGAATGAACAACGCGAACGCATTGCTCTAAAATGTAATTTAATTTATCGTCAACGTCTAAGACATTATTTTCATCAATTGATGAGAAGTGTCTAATTTCAGAAACTTTAGCAGATCTGATAGAAATTTCTGTGTTCTTTGGGTAGAACATACCAGCTGATGGTAAATTAGTAACATTAATTTGATGGTACCCTAATACTAAATCAGCATCTGTTGCTTCAGGTTGTTTAAACCTATCCATGTTAACCTTACCTAGGTTTTCAGCAGGTGCTTCAGTATTTTCTTGAGACTCTACGATTTTTTTATATTCATCGTTTAAATTGAGATCTTGTTGGTCGCTCATATTTATTTATTTTTAAGTTTCTTAATATTATCTTTGTTCCACTCTTTAATAGAGTCTGCTTTTAAATCGATTTCTTTTCTAACAATTGTGCGAATAAAGGCAGAGATTGAAACGGGTCTTTCGCCGCCTTCGATTGCATCATTTAATATAATTCTATTAATCGCTGTAACTTCATCCTCTGAGAGCAAAACTTGTAACTTTTTGGTTAGTTTGTCCATGTTTAATTGTAGTTATTATTATATCAACATATTATGTTTTTGTTTCATAAAAATAGGGGAGACGTTGCCGAATCCCCTATTTATGAATTCTAGATTAAGCTAATACTTCCTTCCAAGTATCGCATCTCCATGCTACTTCAAGTGATGCCGCAGCCACTTCCTCGTAGCTTAAGTCACCAGTGAATGGAAGACCTGAAGTAATAAAACAATCTTCAAGAGTTACAGTTCTGTAAATATCTCCTGCTCTATTGAATTGTACTACAACGATAGTTCCAACGTAATCTTTTTTAAGACCCATTGCTCCAGTTTGAGGATTAAATTGCTTGTTGTACCAGTTTCTTAAAGACTTATATAAGTATGCTTGGTTAGCATCGTTTAAGTTTAATGAGAAGTTAATAGTAACATCAACTGTTGTTGCGTCTGGCATGCCAGCGTAAGAACGTTGTGAGAACTTATATTTCTGTTCAACAGCAGCTACCTCTTTGTAAAGATTTAGACCGCTAATCGAGTTGATGTGTTGCAACATTAAAGGTGCATCAGCAACTCCAGCAGGTGGAAGAATAGTTACTTCGAATAAATTCGATTGAACTGGTTCAAATTGTCTACCGCTTCTCGATGTTTGATCTTGTGAATAGTGTGGTAAAGCCATGTTAATTTATTTGTTTTTTTATATATCTTATTAATTAAAGTTTCCTGTAGCAATTTCGCCAGTATTTAGGATTGTAGTTCTGTGAACAACGATCTCTAAACCTTTAACTGGTTCTACATACGTATCGACAATACCGAAGTTATTATCGATTACTTCGTCTGTGTTGTTAGTTTGATCCATGATGTTTCTGTATTCATATACACCACCATCTGCTTTAACTGATTCCATAAATGAGTCAACTAAAGTTTTGATCTCTAAACGAGTTTGTGTGGTGTTGAATTCGAACACATAATCCTTAAGGATATCTGCGATACCGTTTTGGATGTAGATTAATGCCTCTCTAACGTGTGCAGAAGAAAGTGCTGATTTAATAGACTGCTGCGCAGTTTTATTACCTAAGATTGTTAAACCAACTCCTCTTTGGAAAACGATTGGGTTAATTCCAAATGGCTCTAAAATGTCTCTGTCTGCTTTATCGAAAGAATATTCAGTTCCTTTAACATCAGTGCCTGCTACAACTCCTCTTCTTGGACCAGCGATAATTGACCAAGGCTGCGCTGCAGTGTACTTATCGATGTAGTTATTAGCAACGTATGCTGCAGGTGGAACGATGATATCCTTACCATTATCACTTACCACTAGACCTGGTCCGTAGTAGAATGCGTAGTTAGCTCCTTCTCCGATAGAAGGTAAAGTGTATAATGCAGTTGGATTCTTATCTAAATTACCACCGGTTGCAATGTATTGAACCTTGAAGTTACCGTCTGCATCTGTGAAAGATGGATTAGCTGAAGATTTAAAATCAGCAATTGTTGGTGCGTTTAAGATTGCAGATGCATTTTGTCTGTCTAATGCTAATTGAGATAATTGTCTCTTGTTTAAGACTCCAGTTATATCGTAAGAAGCGAATGTATCAACGATGTATCTGTAATCGATGATGTCCTTATCAATTAACGCGTCGTAAATTCCGTTTCCACCCTGTAATACGTTTAAGCATGCGCTAATTGTCTTAGCTTGTAAAGCTGCTCCAGGTAATACGAATGGCTTATATACTAATGATGCATTTTCAAATGATAATACATACTCTCCGCCCCAAGTTGCTGGAACTTCAACGTCACAATATACTGTGTAAACGTCATTTAATTTAGCAACTCTTTTTACTTTTGCTAATCTACCAGCTGCTTCAGCAGGAACATAATCTCCAACTGAAATTGGGAATGTTGTTGGTGTGTTTGATGGTGCACCGTAATCAACAGTGAACATTGAACCAGAAGCTGCGTAAGTACCAGCAAGTGGTGAAAGTGGATCAACACCCATGAATGTAGTAGCAATTACTCTATCATTTGCACCGGATTCTACGATGTATGATAATAATTCGTAATCTTCTGCTGCATCGAATACGTGACCAACTAAATCGATTTTAGTTCCAGTCTCGTCCATGATTGCATCTTCATCAATTGCACAGAATAAACCTGTCTTTCTTGATTCGTTATTGATCATAGTTTCAATGTAAAGGTTTCTACCTTCTAAATCCTTGAATCCTGGAATAACTGAACCAGTGTATTGTGCTTCTAAGCTAACTTGTCTTAAGTTAGAGAATTGAGCTAATTTAGTTTTGTCTAAACCATCAGCGTTAAAGAATTCTCCGTAAACTGGATCGCTTGATACTACTGAAGGATCAAATTCACCCTTAAATACAAATACGTCGATCATGAAATCCGACATGTAATCAAAATCATTTAAGTATGCTGGAACATTACCTTCACCGTACCACTCTCTTGCAGTAATATTAAATTCAGAAACACTCTGTGCTTTTCTGATGAAAACTGTGATACCGTTTTGCTTGATGTTTACCAAGTTGATTAATGAATCATCACCTAATGAAACATTGCTTAAAGAAGAAATAACCTTATCGTCTGATGGAGTCATAAACTTATCCATATCGAAGAATGATGTGTAAATTTTATCATCATTAACTACTGCGGTTAATGAATCAACAGATCCATTAGTTACAGGTAATGCATAAGAGCCAAGGTCTAGAGCATCAAACGATGCAACGTTTAATGCTAAAATTGGACCTCTTGAAAGAGATTCAAGTGCAGATCTGTGGAAGAACATTCCTTTTTTCTCTAATGCTCTGTCGATAGAACCAAATACGTTTGTAAATTCTTCAACGTTTGAGATTAAAACTGGTGTGTTGTAAGGTCCTTTTCTTGAGTGACCTACTACTAATCTAAGTGTTTCAACATTAATGTTAGCAGTTTGAGATTTATCAAACTCTAAGCGGTATACTCCACTTGACTTAAATTGCAATAATTGCGGACTTAGTGCCATAATATTATATTTTTATTTTTTTGCTTTTATTATATATCCAAAATATTCTTGACTTTATTTATAAGAGGTCATAAATATCATATTGTAAATCACCTTGAATATCATTATCTTTATATAGAATCTTTTCCATTAGTTCAAACTTTTCTGGCTCGATGATGTCTAATAATTCTTCAACGTAATCTGCATAATCGGTTGTTCCAAAAAATTCAGTTGCAATAATAGCTGTCATGATTGTATCATCATGTCCCATTTGTGCGCCGTAACTTCCATTTCTTAACACTCCAAATAAACTAGCCTCCTGTACTGTTTCGATATCATTAATTTTGATACGATTCAATTCGATTTGCTTTTTAAAGTTTTGGCAGAACACTGACTTATTATCACTCTTTAAACGGATACCTGGATTTAAGGTTCTAGCATCGTGGCGGTGCTTGAATCTCAAGATCATTTCATCCTCAAAGTCGTTACGACCTGGAAAAACGGTACTTAGATATTTAATTAAGATGCTGCCGTATGTATTGTATTCAATGATTAATTTTGTATTTTCAGAATTAAAAATGTCAATTGCTAAAGTGTATAGGATCTTTGCAAAGTCTTCAATTGGATGTTCATTACTACGAAACACTCCAATTTGATTCAATTTAAAGAAATCATACATCGCACCTGGACTGACAAAGTTTTCAATGTCTTTATCGTTCATTGGTCCAACTTCAAAGATATTAATAACTGAGCTGTCTCCGCCATTTCCTTCAGCGATATCTACAGAAAACAAATAATATTTGCTACTACTTCCTGCATCTTCTGGATCAAAATCAGGATGGAACGCTAAATATCCTTTTGTATCGATGTGGATATTATCAAACTCTTCAAAATCATACCACTCAAATTTCTTGGCACCTTGTCTAATTTGCTTCATCGTACCCGGGCTTAATAGTAGGGACGATGAACTTGTAAATTCGTTACCATATTGGCGGTTAAATGAATCTTCTGAACCTAAATTAGCAAGTTCTCTTTTATACCAAGCATCATCTCGATCTGGATGTTGCCACCAATCAATTCTTGTTGCAGTATATTCATTATTGCCTTTTTCAGCCTCTGCATAGATTTCATAGAACTTATTGAAACCATTAGGGGTAGAAGTAATGTTGATACGTGATATCTTAGATGCTGAGAGGGTTGGATAAACGTTCTCATAAAAAGAATCCACAATAGTTGGGTGAACGTGTGCAAACTCGTCTAGATATAGGTTGTGAATTGTAAAACCGATACCTGATTTTGCAGTGGTTGATTGTCCCACAAGACGACATCCATTATCTGAACGAACATTCATAACGTCATACTTGATAATACCTGGTTTCATAAAGAATGGCAGGTTTTCAATCACAACTTTAGCTTTATCAATAATTTCTTTTGTTGATTCGGATTTGTTAGCAAGTAATAGAGTGGTCTTATCATAATTAAATGTTAAATACCAAGCATTAAAGATTGATGCCGTTACAGTTTTACCCATTTGTCTAGACGCAAGAACAATATTAAATCTATTATCTTGAAAAGATCTAAGTAAATCTTTTTGATAGTCTCTTAATTTAACTTTTTGAATACCGTTATCTGTCATTACTACAGCATGCTTTTCAGCAAAATATACAATATCATTAGCACATCTTGTAAGTTCTGCAATCTCTTCTTCAGTATATTCAAATACGATATTGCCGCGACGTAAAAATTGCTTGCCCTCATAAAATGGCATTGGGACCGAAGGTCTGTATCCTCGATCCAGCGCTAAAACCAGCTCATTTATGCTTTTTGTTGACCAAATTAATTTAGCTGAATCTTCAACCGATTCACCCTTTGGAATCCAACGATTATCTCCTACGTAATCTGACATATTATTCTGTGATTTCTACATCTTCGATTTCACTATCGTTGATGCCATTTCTAATCATTCTCATCAAGTCTTTAGTACCTCTTTGAACCATGTCTCCGACTGGTGCCCCACCTGAAGCTGCTTCAATCTCTCTAATATCGTCTCGTTTGCGATAGATTTCAATATCTCTTGCAATACGTTTAGCACCCTCTTCCGCTGCCATTAAGTACATTGTTTGTGACTTAATAATATCTAGCATTGATTTTTGAAGAGTTGCCAGAACTTCAAACATTCTTGGGGCAACATCACCATCTTCAATTGCTTCTAATAGGGTTGTGAGTGCTCTTTCACCAGCTTGTAATTGATAGATTAAGGAGGACATTGTCATCTCATCAATCTTCTTTTTAGCCTGAATATATTCATCGCGCTCGATGATTTCTTCATCAAGATAGAATTTCATTAAGCTCGTAATAGTCTTTTGAGCTTTTGTTGTTGAATTAGTTTTTAATTGACTATATGATGGTAGCGCCGGGATATCGTTTTTAGCCGGTAACGCAGGATCTGTATCAATCACATCTTCAATTGGATCATTACTTCCAATCAAATCATCTAATTCTTTTCTAATGTCTTCAGCCTGTGATTTTATGCTTTTCTTATCGTTTGACATAAATGTTAATTTTATTATAGATTATTTATCCCGGTTTTATCTAGCGTTCTTGAAACGCTGATATCCTAAACTTGGAATAGAATTATCTATAAGAATTGCTAATTGATTGTCTCTAACTACATATTGATTCAATACATTATGGTGTTGTTCATATTCTACAACATTTGTAAACACTCTAATGTTTGTCATATATGTTTTATTTCCACGAAGGTGATAATTTGAACCAGAATCCCAAACAATAGGTTGTCCAATTGATAATAAACTATTGTATTCTTCAATTAGATTGTTATTATTATCCTGTGGTCTGCTACCTGGCGTCATTCCTCTATTATTATTTAGATCTAATCTATATAATGAAAGCGCAAGTTGTAAGAACATATTGTTAAAGTTTAATACTAAACCATACCATTCTCCTTTTTGCAGGGTAACTCCATGTGTAAATTCATAATCATTGCCAGCGACATTGATTCTAAACTTAGTGTTTGATACAAATAATTTGAATCCACCAAGAGCAGCTAAGTCACCAAATAAAACGTACTCATTTGTATCTGTTGATTGGAATTGTGGGGCAAACCAAAGTGTGATTGCCATATTATCTCCGGTTGCTAATTTAGATTGAATTGAATATTCAACCCCAGTACTTTGTGTATTTAACTTTGTTAAATCATAGTAGTTTTTACTAACAACTGTCCATCTATTCTTTAGATCATAATCAACGATGCTTAATGCTCGATCAACAAACCCTCTAATTCCATCGCGGTATGATGTAGAAACTGATTGGAATTGCGCTGGATTTGTATCTTTAATCTGCTCCTGTTTTTGTCTCTCTCCAAATATTTCTTCAACACCTGTTGTTAATGTGTCGGTCTCAACTTCAAATTGACCTTTAATAACGGATGTTCTTTCTTGGTATTTGGTTAACATAACCCTCCAATAAGAATTAGTTTGATTAAACTCGTCAGCAATTGAAACTGTATTTACTTCATACATTCTATTAATAAGCGGAATGTACATATAATCTTTATTGCGTGGCTTTTTACCATATCCAAATACTTTCTCAAATTCTTCGGCTGTGATATGAACCTCAAACTCTGCAAATTCCATACCGAAAATATCGAATGTTGCCGCTTCTTCTGGGAACTCATTATCTGGCACCAAAATCTTAATGTTTTGTTTTGCAACTACATTATGTAATGAATACTCCATCAAATGAACATCTTCAGTTCTTTTATCCGGTTCAGTTCTAAAATATTGAACTTGATGACCAAAAATATCACTTACCATTCCCACAATTTGTTTATAGATTGTAGTACTCTTATTTAAATTGTATGGATTGAATAAGTTTGCATCACAAGAAACTTCAATATTAGCGCAACCATTCATTGCAAATGGATCAGTACATTCAGTACAAAATTGTGGGCAACTTTCAATAGTGCCTGCTTCAGTTTCTAATGTAAATGTAACTGAAATTAGTGAAATTGTATGTGCTTGCGAAAGGGCAGCCACTTCAGCTTTAATATCTAACCATAACGGCTTTGTTGGATCAAATGTTAATCCTAAAAGATCACCAAATGCAAGACCCTTGTTTAATGTTCTAAATTCTGAAAATTGAGTACCGTCGTATGACCATCTATATTCGTAATCAAAATAATTTGATGCATTAACTGGAATATAGAATTCGATTCCAGTTGTTGAAAATTCAGGTGCGACTGTTACTTCTAATTCAATTGGAGAATTAATTACTGAGATTTCAAATAATGTATTTCCAATAATAATTTCATCGCCAACTACAAATTGACTAAAATCGGTGAATCTTCCAAAGATTGTAGATGATCCAGCAGTTACATTTAATGTTCCAGTAGTTTTAGTACTCTGCACACCCGCAACAATGGTCCAATCCAATACTTTAATTGTATTGTAATATGGATCTTTAAGGGATGCAATTAAATAATCACCATACTCATTTGCTGTGTATCCGGTTACCATTATTCTTCCTTTTTATTAATTTTATCCTGTGGAGTATAAACTTCACCTGCAATCCAAGATGCAACAAAACCTGTTAATGAAACAAAGTACATTGCTAAAGATTCTAGGTTAGATAAATACCAAATTGCTGCAACTCCGGCAATTAGCCATAATCCAACTACAACATATATCATTATTTCTCTTCTTGAGCTTGGGCCTGATTTAAATATGCTTGTTTTTTGACTTGGTCTCTTACTTTCAGCCCAAACGTATGTTGCTGCGTAAGCTGTAAGGGATCCAAAGTAAATTGCTAAGTCTGCAAAGTCAGCACCCTTCCATGCTGCAAGTACTCCCATAACTACCCATAAAAATACGATGAGGTATACTAAACCTTCTCTTTTACCAAAATTGCTAAATAATTGCATGTATGTTAATCTATTTTATCTTATATATTCAGATAAAATAAATCAATAGTCAGTAACAAAGAGAACTAATGGATTATCTCGATCAAGTTTGGGATCAATTAGATCCATAAATGATACTAAAAGATCGATTACTTGATTATTAGTATCCTCAAAATTATCGACATCATTAATATACACTTCGATCGTATCTAAAAATTTATCGATCTTTAATCTAGAGTATGGTGTATCCTCTTCAAATAGTCCAAGTTCAACCAAAACTTTATTGACCTTTTTTAATTCGGATTGTGTGAAAAAATCAAATAGATTGACCGTCATCGATAAAATCTTAAAGTCGAACTTGACCATCTTCTCTCCGTCAATCTCAAGCATTCTAGTGTACTGTTTGTCGGTATTGAGTGTGAACTTAATAAACTTAAGATCAATCATCTCGTTACACGCATGATACAAAAACCATGGTGTTGTTACTTCTTTATGTAAAAACTCAGCGCCAATAGATTTAATCTTATTAATATCGCGTGAATAGTATACATCTAATAGCGCTAACACCTGTTCTCTGCTCGCAATAATGCTATCATCGCCAATTTCAATTATATCTGTATCGTTTTTTAATCTTGTCCAAATTTGATTATCTAGATAATTATATTTGTATAGAGTAATATCGATTGCGGTCGGTAGTTGATTAAAATCCATTGTATAGATTTACTGAATTAATATACTTGAATTGATCTTTCGATCGATTGTAATGATTTATATAAATCAGCTTTAGCAAATTTTTCAAGCTCTTTATATTCTCGCTTACCAATCTCGTTCTTATCCATAAAGAGTTTGACAGCTTCATCACTTGGTATATATTTGGATTTATCGGTATTTGCCGATGTAGATTTTTTAGTTTTAGTATAGATCCAGCCTGGCACACCATTAAATCTTTGGGCAACCAATTGCCAACTATCAATCACTGCGATTGGATTGATACCGTTAAGATTAAATAACTGTGCATTTGCTGGAAACTTAATTGCAAAGAATCGATTAATCATGAATTGATGTCTCTTCTTATTGTGCTGTTTCACAGCCCTATATTCTTTTGGCTTTGTAAACATTAACTTTACAAAGTCAAATAGTTTGGTTTCATCTAACATATTCAATTATTTAATCCATCCATTTTCCATGAGTACGTAAATGCCAAAATCTATGCTTTAGTACTTCAATGATTAGATCGAATAAAGAATCTGCCTCGTAAGTTCCTTCTTTTACGGTTAATTTCATTTTCATATATTAGAATAATGCGTTAGTTATTTTACTGTCTTGCTCCTTCTTTGTTTCTGAAATATTTAGATTTGCAAATGGATCGTATCCTGATGGTGTACCAGTAGATTGTTTCATCCATTCAGTTCCTTCAAGAATGTATTCCATCTTTACCAATTTAGATGTATTTGGCAATTTACCTAAGTCAGATTCAACTTGCTTGTAAATTTGTTTTTGAATTGCATCTGGAATAGTATTGTAATGCAATAACATCAAATCAAGATTTTGATTGAATCGGATTCTAATTTCTTCAGGTGTAGATGTACCAACCACTCGATAGATCATATCAACGATTTTCTCAGTACTATCACGATTAAAGAAGTGATCAATATAGAATTGACCTTCTTCTTTTTTGTATTGTGTAAGAAC
>Ga0181553_10005042_pt1 | contig 11123 bp, 13 predicted proteins | sample 011ome_17_FD_133753 | JGI IMG/M metagenome (GOLD analysis project Ga0181553, IMG submission 133753) | Coastal salt marsh microbial communities from the Groves Creek Marsh, Skidaway Island, Georgia - 011502XT metaG (megahit assembly) | ecosystem: Environmental > Aquatic > Marine > Intertidal...
ACTGCATCAAGCAGAAGTACAGCATCAAGTAGAGATACAACAACTGTATTTGCTACTTCACAAGGAACAATTACAAGTAGAAGTACAGCATCTTCTAGAACTACAACAACTGTATTTAATACAGATAGAGGCACTGCATCAAGTAGAAGCACAGCATCAAGTAGAACTACAACTACAACATTTGAGACTTCACAAGGAACAATTACAAGTAGAAGTACAGCATCAAGCAGAAGTACTACTACAACATTTAACACAACACAGTCTACTGCGTCAAGTAGAAGTACAGCATCTTCTAGAACTACACAAACTTCTAGAACTACAGCGTTTAATACGACTACAACATTTAATACAAGTAGAACAACAACATTCGGTACAGATAGAACTACAACTACGACCTTCAATACAACAAGGTCTACAGATACAACAATTACTACTGACCACTTAACAACTACTATCTTTAATACATCGACAGTAGTTTATGAAAGATTAACTGCCTCCCAGGCTGGGACACTATTCGATACAGAAATTACTAGCCTTGAAGACTATGGATTCTCATTCTGGGATGGCTCAAAATGGAGCGAGAACAACTAAGGAATGAGCAAAACAATAAACGGATTTGAAAAATCCACGGAATTATCTCCAGAGTACCTTAACAGAAAAATGGAGAGTATGATGCACGCTTTATATGATTCAATAGAAGAATCAGAAAAAAGAATGAGAATAATGGAACGAGAAATATTTGAGTTAAAGCGTGGTAAAACCGAAAAATAAATTAGAAGCATTATCTATAAATGAAGCACTAGGTGATATACCTACTCACTTTATGAAGTCAGGGTCTGCATATAGACCTACTTCAGACTTGGACGGATTAGCAGAATTTAGGGAAAGAATAATACCTAAACAGTATAGAGGTAGTCCTTTTGAGTATGATATTTGGTTTAATACTAATGAACTTCATACTATTAGAAAATGGCTTTATACTGACTTTCTCGGTAATGGTATATACATAAGAGTACCTAGTATTAAAATTAATGATAGATTAATGCGAAGTATTGTACTTACCCCTGACATAAAGATAGACGAGGAAAGGTGCAAAAAAATCGTAGATAACTTTCACAATAAATATACCCTAGGAACTAACTTAGAGTACCATGACAAAGTAGTGTTCTTGCCAGGAACTAATATAATTTCAAAAGGCAAAACAGTACATTGGGGCAGACTTAAAAAGTGTGTAGATGAAGGTTACAAAATCAAACCGCATCCAATCACTCAAAAGATATGGATAGCAAAGTTAAAGAAAGATTTTGGGGAAGATACAGTACTAGATAAAAAAGTAGGTGGTTTTGAACTACTTGCAAACTGTACTCACTGTGCAACTATGCAGAATAGTGAAATGGGTCTAATGGCACTTATGCTAGATAAACAATTAAGTTTAGTTTCTCATCCACGAGAAGAAAGAGAAAAGAATCTCTGGACTTACGAAAGTATATACGGAACAGTAGCAGACACAAATGCAAAAAACTCGCTGATGAAAATATTCTCAGCAAAGAACTCAGGAATAATCTTCAGTTTTGATGAAGACGCCGAGACAAGATTAGAAATGTATCTCAATAATTTTTGGGAATTTAAGGTAATAGACGGATGATAGAATTAGTAACAAAGTATAAAAAGGACTGGAGTATGTTTACTCTTGCTTCTTTATTAGATAAAGACGGATTCCGTCTGCATCTTTTCATCCATAAGAACGATTGGAATGTACAAGAAGTAGACTGGATAACAAACAATTTTCAAAATGTGAGGATATACGAAGCATGGTGGAATGAAGAAGATATATCTAGAATGACATTCTTCCTAAAAGAATACTGGAAAGATAAGGGTGGTCTCGCCAAACGAATGATAGTATGGGATGGTAATAGAATTTTCAATCGCGCAATCGATAGTGGTGATATACCACCTGCAGAATTTTTTAAAGCATCAATTTCATTCTTAAGTAGAGATTTAGTTTTTGATAAACATCCTAATATAGGTCATTACTACGATATACTTAAAATACCAAGACGAACACATCAAGGTATGCCGTATATTGATAAGAGCATGGTCTTATTAAATTATGATAGATTATCAGAATTTGAGAATAGAGACTTGTTCTTTACTAGACAAATCGATCCACCAAATCAAGGCAAGAGGCCTTATATAGATACACAACTTATAGCATGTAATGATAATGCTTTCTTTGAAGCTCTATCTTTTTATAAGCACTCATGGTCACCAATTTATGTAAATGGTAAAGTAGACCAGTTAGTTGAAAGAGATGCAATCGGAGCAAAAGAATTACTCGATTATAATGTCATGTTGAGAAAGTCTTGGAGTATAGATGTCGAACACAGATATTTAACAAGAGACTATTTAGATATGAGTACTGGTGTTCAATTATCAGTACCATGGGATTGTTACACTTCTCTGATTGACAAAATCCCACTAAACTTTAGAAATGCTCAATTTAACGAAGTATTACTACAAAAATCAGCAAAACAAAAGTCAATCGCAGGAAAACTTATTAAAAGAGGATTTATATTAGGAAAGGTCTAAACTACCCTGATTTAAGTCTGATAATATTTTCCAATCAATTATACCTCTCTCAAATAAATCAAGTACAATCTCCTTCTCTTTATGAGAATGGGGATTGTATGTTACAGAGTTCATTGGAATATGCCAGCTTGTAGGGTTCGCAAATCCAGCAGTAATTGAAAGAGCTTTCGAAAAGAAATCAAATCCTACCAATGTAAGAGTGGAAAATTCTATCTTCTGCAAAAAGTATTGAATTGTAATGAAACCTGCACTTGGGCGTTGTCCATTAACTTCATTGTTTTTAGCTCCCACTAAATCGAATATATTTAACATCTCTTTATCCGAAAACATTTCAATAACCTCAAAGTCAGGATAGTGGTCAGGAATTTTATCGAGGTGTATACGAGAACGATTAAATAGAACAGGAATGTTCTTAGGAAAGAATCGTCGTTTGTTATATCTTAGAAACCCAGTTACCCAAATGTCTGTACGTTTACCAATACTATCTGAATTTTGTCTTGTTGGAATACCATTTCCAAATCTTACAACCGTGTCAAAACTTTCAATATAATCAGCAAGGTCATGTTGTAACATTTCAACAGAGTTGCCAACAAGTATTATTCGTTTTCCTTTAGTAATTTTGTGTAAAGTTTCTTCCATTCGTTTGAGTATAAGAGGTTATCGTGTATATCGTGCCACGGTCCGCCATCAGTAAAGTGAACTGCTTTTGGATTGCGGAAATCATAATAATTTATCATGGCGTTAAATTCTGCAGGAATATCTCCTACGCTTTTTGCCCACGCCATTTCATGCAAAGCACCCGCGGGGGCTTGGTTTACATACTCTAAAGTAAGTCTTTTACAATCAATATTATTAAACCACATTAGTGATGACCAATATTTTCTTGGATAAGACATATTTAGTTTATTGTTCATTTTTGTACTAGGTACTAAAAAGGGTGGATGTTTAACACAGTAGACAGGATGGTCTGTGCCTACATAGTCTACTAAATCTTGTGGGTCACATCTCCACATAAAGTCACTATCACAAAATAAGGCACATCCAACATAGTCAGAAAGATAAGGTACTAAAAATCTTGTAAAAGCAAATTCTGTACTTTCGTTCTGAAACTGTCTCCAGTAAAGTCTACTGTCTTGTAAGTGAGATTTTACTAGCGGAATAATGGTATGCCTCTTACTAAACCTTTCTATAGATGCTTTACACACCTCATAGGCTTCTGGTTGTTCAGAGTCATACCCTATATAAATTATCATCCGTCTTTTAAATTTTGACCTAAATCGTTAACGTATGCCTGTCTAGCAGTTTGAACTGCTGCTCTTTCATTATCCAGATCGCCTAACTTTGCATCACAGTATTGTATGGCGTGAAGTAACGCTTTTTGGTCTGTGTTAAAAGATTCTGTATCATGTTCGATACCATCAATTGTAATTGAACTCATTTAAATATATCCTGCCAGTTTCCTTGTGTACTAGCCTTAGCATACTCGGTAGCACGGTTTTCAAAAAAGTTGGTATGCTCAACTGCGTTTATCTGCATATCAATCCATGGAAGTGGATTAACTGTACTATGAAATATTGCTTTCATACCAAGACCGAGTAATCGTCTATCGGCGATGTATCTTATGTATTCTTTTACTTCTTTTGCTGTTAAATCTTCGATATCTGCTTTATCAAAACAAACATCAATAAACTTATCTTCTAATTCAACAACGCGTTCCGCTGCGCAATATATCTCATATTTTAGTTTATCTGTCCATATATCAGGATTTTCTGCGATAAAAGTTCTAAAGAGTTTTGAAAGTCCTTCAACATGAAGTGACTCATCTCTTATTGACCATGTTACTATCTGTCCCATACCTTTCATAAGATTATGCCTTGGATAGTTTAGAAGTATAGCAAAACTACTAAATAGTTGTACTCCTTCTGTAAACCCACTATATACTGCCATGGTCTTTGCAATCTCATGTGGATTTTTCATATTAAAGTCAGTTAAGTACTCATGCTTCTCTGTCATAGCTTGTATTTCAAAGAACTCTGTATACTGCTCATCTGACTTTCCTAATGTTTCCAAAAGTAAAGAATATGCTTCTTGGTGTACTGCTTCCATAGCAGCGTAACTTACTAGCATCATTCTTATTTCTGGTTGTTTGAATGTTGGTAAGTAATGCTTTGCATACCCACAACATACATCAACATCTGCTTGTGTAAAGAACTTAAATATATTATCTATAAGTGTTCTTTCACCATCTGTTAATTTTTGATTATAGTCTTTGATGTCATCTTGGAGTGGTACTTCATCAGGTAACCAATGCATCTGTTGTTGTTTTTTATAAAACTCAAATGCCCAAGGGTAATCAAAAGGTTTATAATAATCTCTTTCAGTTAATAATTTGCTCATTTATCCCTCGCAACTTAGACAATCTGATTGTTCAAAGATTATCTCTCTTTTAGCCTGAGAAGTAACATTATCAGCTCTACTGATAGCTTCACTTCTTAGATAATATAATGTCTTTAAGTTCTTTGCCCAAGCTAACATGTGAACATTATGCAAATCTGCTTTGTTCACATCAGGTGGAAAGAACAAGTTTACACTCTGTGACTGACATATAAATTCCTGTCTTTGAGAAGCGTGTTCTACAATCCATGATTGATTGATTTCTACTGCTGTCTTAAATACATCTTTATCCCATTCATCGAGTATAGTTAAGTGTTGTACACTTCCTTTGTTTGCAACTATACTTCTCCAAGTTTCTGTGTATTCTTCTTCACTGGTTGTCTTCTCTCTAATTATATTGTCAAGAAACTTATTCTTTACTAAATTAGAACCAGACTTTGTCTTTTGCGTATATGCATTAGCACGATACGGCTCAATACTTGGTGAAGTATTACCACAAATAATACTAGAAGATGCATTAGGTGCAATAGCTAGTAAGTGAGCATTTCTTACAGAAGCAGTATCATCATCTGGACACGCACCTCTTTCAATTGCTAACTTTCTAGTTTCTTCTTCTGCTGTGGTTTTGATATGAGTAAACATATCTAGGTTAATATTTCCTGCCATCGCACTTTCAAAAGGTATGTTATTCTTTTGTAAATAGGCATGATAACCCATTGCACCAAGTCCAATGCTTCTCTCCCTATAAGCACTAAACTTAGCTTTTTCTAATTGTGTTGGTGCATTGTCTATAAAATACTGTAACACATTATCTAGCATACGAACTAAGTCAGGAATAAATGATGGAACTTTCTTCCATTCATCATAGTACTCCAAGTTCACACTAGATAGACAGCACACTGCTGTTCTTTCTTCGTCAGTAGCTAATGTTATTTCTGAACATAAGTTACTATGGTGTACTTTCAACCCTTTCTTCTTTTGGAAATCAGGTAGTGCATTTTGCACTGCATCTTCAAACATTATGTAAGGCTCTCCAGTTTCAATTCTGTTCTGTAGAATCTTTACCCATAATGCTCTTGCACTTACTGTTTTTCTGATTTCTCCGCTGTGAGGGTCAATAAGATTCCAACTATCATCATAATCACTATGCTTAGTTGCCATGTGAATGAGTTCCATAAAAGCGTCTGGAACAACCACAGCATGATGAAGGTTAGTACACTTACGGTTAACATCGCCACCAGTAGGTTTCCTAACATCTAAGAACTCCTCAATCTCGGGGTGGGAAATGTGTAGATACCCTGCGTAACTACCCCGTCTAGTTACTCCTTGCGAAAATGCAAGCATTTCTGCATCTACAACCTTTACAAATGGAATTACACCAGTAGATTCAGAGCCTTTAGATGTCTTAGTTCCCATAGAACGAACATCACTCCAACTACCACCAATACCACCACCAAAACTACTTAAGAAAGCATTTTCGGTAAAATGGTCTGTAATTCCCTCTCTTGAATCATCTACATAATTCAAGAAACAACTAATAGGTAATCCTCTCTTTGTGCCACCATTGGATAACACAGGAGTTGAAAACATAAACCATAAATTACTTACATAATCATATAATCTTTGTGCATGGTATTCATCATCTGCAAAAGCCATTGCAGCACGGGCAAAGGCTTCTTGAGGTGAAGTTTCATCACCTACCATATATCTATCTTTTAGAGTTGCGTGTGCAAAATCATCTAAAAGCTTATCTTTACTAAAGTCTATCTTCACTGACATAATTCTCTACTAATCCTATAATTTCTTGCCCATGTCCAAGTACTGCGCCTTCAACATCGTATGTTAAATCCATGAGTTTCACTCCTCTTTCTAGTCCTTCAGTTCCGAACTCATTTAAGTTCTGAATGTATTTGTACTTTCCATCAAGAGGCAAACTCGCCATGATATCAAAAATATCTCCATATTCTTCTATCAACTGAGCAGCACGCTTTGGGCCAACTCCGTCAACGCCAGGTACATTATCTCCTTTATCGCCTGTTAGTGTCTTGTAAGTCAAGAAGTATTCAGGCTCAAACTCATAATGTTCATCCCAGTTATGGATAGTTGTTTCTTTTCTAGTTACAGTCGAAAAACGACTAATTTTTGGGTCAACTAGTAAATCCCAATCTTTATCTGATGATATTAACCAAATCTCATCGAGACCTAACTCTTCTCTGTTTTGACAGATAATAGCTGCTATATCATCAGCTTCTACTCCTGGGTACTTTAGAGTGAGATATCCTTTGCTTTTAAGATTAGTCATTGTAGTACTAAACTCTGCAAGGAACATTTCAAACTCTTTTGCTTCTTCAGGAGTTTGTTCTGCATATCGTTCTTTACGATTTGCTTTGTACTCTGGATAGATTTCTTTACGGTAATTACTACCGCCATCGCCTAAGACGACTATCTCTCCACAGTTATAGGACTTTGCTAAGGATTGAACTGTTCTCACATAATCATGCTCGAAGTCGTTGCGTCCTTGATGTTTCCATCGGAAAGCTAGATTGAGTCCATCAACAATCAACAAGTTCCCATTCGGGATCGGCTTTCCATGGTTCGTAAATTGTATCGCCATTTGTAAATTTTACCTTTTGTGTTTCTAAAAATTGTTCGGCAAAGGTAACATAGCACCCTAGCCAGTTTATATACATGTGTTTTTTGTAAAGTGGCTTTCTTGTCGTTGCCACATACCATTGTGAATGGTTTTCCTTAAAAAATAGGAGTGGTTCTTGTTCCATAAATTCTGCTTGTTTACAAAGTTTAGACCACCACTTAACAAATACATTACTCTTTTGAGTAAAGATTTTGTGATTGAATCCCATATCTTTATAATGTTTAACTTCTATAGTAAACAAGTTATGTTTATGTGGAACATGAAGGTCGCCTTTTATGGCACCTGAACCACTTCCCGGGGTTTGCGCAAAATCAAGTTGTGTAATTCTAGTAAGCATGGCCGCACACTTAAGTTCTGCGTCATGCCCTTTTCGTCTACTATTGACCAATTAACTTCTCCAGTTCTGTATAACCTCCAATCTTCTCGCCATCCACAATAATCTGTGGAAATGTACGAGCTGTGGGAAATAGTTCTCTAACATCACTTGCTTGGAACTCTTCTCCCATCATATTGTAAACTACCTCATGTCCTTTTCTTTCTGCAAGACCTTTTGCTTTTACACAATAAGGACAGTTTGGTATGCTATAGATTTCTATTTTCATTAGTCTAACCTCGATATATTATCTTCTTTTACTATTTCTATTTTTTCAAGTAATGGGTGTGTCCAACCATGAGATACTAAATATGTATTTAGGTTTTCTTCTTTGAGTAGAACTTCCACTACTTTCTCTTTACCTTGCTCGTCTAAGGCTTGGTTAACCTCATCTAAGAAAAGTACATTAATCTGACTTCTACTAATAGATGTCATAAGTTTTCGTATTGCAACTAATGTCGCAATGTTTACTCTTGCTAGTTCACCACTAGATAGAGCAAGAATATCGATAATGTTTCCATTATCAGATACTTCTACATTGAGTTTATCGTTAGTAACTACAAAGTTAATTGCGAATCTACCATCAGAAAACTCTGCAAGATAGTCATTAGTAAGTATCTCTAGTTCTTTTACTAAAGACTCTATTTTGTACGCAAGGAGTCCGTTTGTAGAAAATGCCTTTTTAAGCGTTTCAAGTGACGCCAGCTGTTCTTCTTGACTTGATAATTCAGATTCAAGCTTATCAAGTTGGCTTTGAAACTCATCAGTCTGTTCAAGTATGATTCCAATTCTGGTGTTATGTCGTTCTCGTCTTTCATTTTCATCAATTACTTCTTGAAGAGCCGATTTAGCATCGGTAATCTTTTGACGAAGCCCAGTAACTTGTCTTTGTAAGTCACTTTCATCGAGGACTGATGTAGAGAGTTCATGGTCGATAGACCTGTAGAGGTCTTCCCAATCGCTGATTTCTCTTTTTGCTGTCCTATGTATCGCATTTGATTTCTCCACTTCGGTAAGTTTATCTTGCACATCTCGTGCAAACTTCTTGCAGTTTTCAACTCTTTCACTATGTTCTTTAACCATATTTGCTACGAAAGATTGGTCTATCTCTCCCTCACATGTAGGGCAAGTAGCGTCAGGCATACCCGCTAGGGCTTCGTATTTACTTAACATAGTCTGCTCATGAGTCTGTTCTGATTTCCATGTGGCAATCGAAGAAACTAAGTCTCTAGTACTCTTTTCTTCTGGGTGTTCTGCCAGTAATCTTTTGTACTCATGCAAGTCTATATCATTTAACTGCTTTTTCAGTTGATTATTATTATTTATCTTTTTATTCTTTTCGGTGATATTTTCAATCTCTATTAATAGTGAACGCAAAGATTTCTCATCTTCTTCCGAGTAAAATGGTAAATCCATTTTCGGAAGTATGGAACTATCTTCGAGAAAATTGTCTTCCAACCATTTTGCAATAGTTGCAATCTTCGCGTTGCTAGATGTAATATCAAGTGATGCTACGCGCACTGCCTCTTTGAATGTCTCAAAGAAAGCTACATAATCGTCAAGTTTTAATAAGTCAATTAAGAACTTCTTACGATTTGTGTCAGTAGCAGTTAGAAACTGTAAAGACGCATTGGTGTTCTGATAAACTAACTGTGAAAAGGTCTTGAAGTCAATACCAAGAATATCCCCTAAAGTTTTATAGGTATTTGAAGCAGTATGAGAACTTATGTCCTCTCCGTTTTTAGTTAGCTTGCATTTGAGTGTAGAACGCCGTATAACAGTAATGTTATATAGGTCAGCGTCAACAGTGAAGTCAAGACTAATATCATATCCCTTGTTAACATATCTGTTTGCAATATCCGCTTTCTTTACATTTTTACTATTTTTATTGAATAGTATTTCTTCCAAAATTAAAGGTATGGAAGATTTACCTACACCGTTTGTTCCAACTAATTGTGTGAGTATGTCCTTTGATAAGTCCAACTCATTGCCTTCGCCATACGAAAAGCAATTATCCCAGTTCAGTTTTTGTAGAATAATCATTAAAAACTCCCATTAATTTTCTAATTTTTGCATCATCAAGAGATAGTATCTCTTTTAGATATATTCCTAATTCATCCGCAATCGTCATTTCACTACTCAAATTAAGTGTAGCTTCTGTTTCTCTGCGAACAACTTTCTTGTCAAGTAAATCAGAGTTTTTAACTTTTGCCAAGTCTTGCACATCTCCTTCAACTTCATAGATAGTATGGTGAAAGTCTGTCTGTACCATTTCTTCTGCACTTGTAACAGTCTTACGAATAAGCTGTGGTAAGTCAAACTCATGCCATGTCCACTCATAATGATTACTAGGGTTAATAATTAGATAACCCGTTTGGACTTCATTTCTATGAAAAGATGTTGTCATTGGACTTCCTGGATACACAATATTTCGTTGAGTATTCTCGTGAGCATGTAAGTCTCCAGCGAAGACGACATCAAACTTGTCAAATCTTTCTAAATCTACTTCTGGTACTACATGAGGTGGTATTTCTCCACGCACATGAGTAAATAAGACATCTGCATCAATGCCTTCTATATGATTCTTTTTGTGCAAATCTGCATAGGGAAGAATCGCCCAATCATCCTCATAATATGTTTCAGTTACTACTGATACTAGAGGGTTTATATCTTGTGTGGCACGAATTAAATTAGTAAAGAATGTGTGATTCTTTTTAGTAGCTTCGTGATTGCCGTCATAAATGATTGTTCTTACTTTTTGTTTTGCAACAAAGTCAAAATAAAGAGTAAGTTCATCCATGCTGGGGACTCGGTCAAACAAGTCCCCACCAATGATGTGAAGAGTAACTCCGTGTTCATCTATAGCTTTCTGTATCTGTTCATAGAACATCTGATATCTAGTACACGCCCATGAGGTCGGTACATTCTTTTGCCCTAATTTAATATGCCAGTCTGCTGTAAATAAAATCATCCTACGAAATCTTCTCCTGGTTGCCATTCACAACCTGTTAATCCACCTGCTTTGATTGCCTGTAAAGTTCTAAGAACTTCATTAGCATTTCTGCCTGTGTCAAGTGCGTTAACACTTACATGTTGTACTACATCATTTCTATC
>Ga0181553_10005045_pt1 | contig 11120 bp, 14 predicted proteins | sample 011ome_17_FD_133753 | JGI IMG/M metagenome (GOLD analysis project Ga0181553, IMG submission 133753) | Coastal salt marsh microbial communities from the Groves Creek Marsh, Skidaway Island, Georgia - 011502XT metaG (megahit assembly) | ecosystem: Environmental > Aquatic > Marine > Intertidal...
AGCAGAAAAAGCAGCAGCAGAAGCAGCAGCAGAAGAAGAAAGAAAGGCAGCAGCAGCAGCAAGAGCAGAAGAAGAAAAAGCAAAAAAAATTGCAGCAGAAGCAGAAGAAGAATTAAAAAATGCAGAGGCAGCAGCAGCAGAAGCAGCAAAGGCAGCAGCAGAAGAAGAATTACAACGACTTAAATTTTTAAAAATACGAGCAGACAAAGCAGTAAAAGAAACACAAGAATTATTAAAAAGCACATACCCAACAGATATTGCTAGAACTAGTCGAAAGTTCTTTGCAGAAAAAGCAAAAACGGAACAAACAAAAATAACGAACTTAATAGAAAAATTACAAAGTAATACTGGATATGGTGAAGGTCTTATAGCACAAAATGAATTTAGAGGTAGGGCAGCGTCAATAGCAAAGGGTATAGAAACAGGTAATGTTGCAGTAATGAACTATAACAATTTACTAGATGTAACAGGAACAAATAATAATCAAATTTTAAAACAAGATTTAAAAAATAAAACAGATATTGAAAAATATTTAAATAAAGTGATTGAACTTAGTATGGATGCCAAAAATAAAATTACAGATATAATGCTGGATACTATTATATTAATAAAATTAAAACAAGATATTGATAATAAAGAAGAAATAGGAACAACCTTTGATGTTAGTTATAATGGTATAGTTAAACAAGTAAGTTATACAAAGGATGATGATGTTAAAAAATCATTTTCATTTACAGAACCAAGTTCGGATGGTAGTAAGAAAGATTTTACCGTAGACAACATTAAAACAATATTTGCAACAAACGCACAAGGAGGAAGTAAAAAATATAATAAAATAAATCTGAAATTAAGAAAAACAACATTGAAAAAAAAGAAAGGGAAAAAATATAATAAAAAACGGTATACTATGATAAAGAAAAGTTTAACTAGAAATAAGAATAGGACTAGGAATCGGTCTACGAAAACCAAAACGAAAAAACAAAAACGCCGTATTAAAAAACCAAGATATACAAAAAGGCGTTATTAAAAAATATAAGATTCAAATAAAAAATCTTATATTTTAATACATTTTCATTTTTATTATTTGTGTATATGTATTTTTTAACATTTCCATCGGCTTCCGCAATCCAAGCACGTGACAAAGGTCGTCATCGGTTCATCGGCCGACCGCGTCTGTAGTTGATAATAACTGCATTTCTTCGATTTACATTTACGGCAAGTGAAATTATCCGTGGACGCTTCTAATTTCGGTGCATACTTATTTTCATCCCGGATTTTCTTTTCTTCAATCAGTTTTTGCCATCGTGCCGGCGCCATATCTTGGTGTGTCATTTCACCGACTTCATGTGCCTTGATTTCTTTAGTGATTAACAGTTGCCGAAATTCATCCGACTGTTTTAAATTAATATAGATTGATCGGAGGCGGTCAGTATAAAGTTGCACAAAAGACGGATTATCCCATTTCTTTACAATATCGCGTTCGCCTGCTTCTTTAATAGATGCATTATAAACACTTTTTTCCATATTTTCAATCATGTTTTTCGTAAATGCAGGTGGCGGAGGACACATTTTTTCAAGTTCAAGACAAATGTTTCTGCGAAAATTGGCAGGGTTTTGTACGGTGCGCATCTTTGTTAAATGTATTATACTATAGCATATTACGTTTAACTGTTTTTCAATTTTATATTTATTTATATATTTTATAATTTATAATTTATAATTTTTTAATCATCATCTGAAAACGTGTATGCATCTTCTTCTAATTCAGAGCAAGTTGTTGTTTCACTGTCACTATCTCCATCATTGCCCATTATTGTATCTTCCAGTGACTGTGACTGTGACTGTGACTGTGCCTGTGCCTGTGCCTTCTTTTTGCCAGTCGTCGCTTTGGTCGTCTTTGTCGGTTTAGTCACAACTTTCTTTTTTGTTGGTTTCGTTAGGAAATGAACTGGTGTAGTTTGACCCGACTCTGCAGAATCATCAATTGTTTCCTTATCCGATACGACAAAACCATCCTTCAAATAACCGTGCGAAGTCAAAAGCGACGGATCAATATTTGCCAATTCGTCTTCGCTATATTCATCTTCATCGCCCAAATCTTCAAATCCACCAAACAACTTTTCATAGATTTTTTCCCACATTTCTTTCGTTAAATCAATAAACTCATTTTCGTTATTTTCGCTCGTTCGCACAATTGCACACGTGCCAAAATACAATTCTTTATCAACCGGTGGCGGAAAATCATACTTATTTTCAAAATTTGCCTTGCCGCTCTTTTTTGCCCAGACAGATACAGTAAAGCGTTCTTGCTCCGACTTGTTTAAGCGGACGCACCAAGTATGCCGCTTCACAAAATCATCAGCAACCCGAAAACCGCACTTTTTATATAGTGTCTCCATTGTCACCTCTTTTGCCTTGAGTGTTTTTACAGTGCCATTTGTTTCAATCAATACGATAGACGTCATCTCTTATAAGATGGTTTATATTATATATACTATGAAGAATAGGTTTAAATAGTTTCCACTTATTATATTAACTAGGATTAGTATAGAATAAATGCGGGTTTTTATTCTCTCTATTCAGCATATTGATAATCATAATATTATTCAAAAATTAGAACCATTTATTCATAGAACCTCTTATATTAGTTATATATGGTCCATGAATGGATTGATAGAAGTTGAAGATAACAAAATATATAATATTGATATTGTAGATGTGCCTGTTGTAAAAACATTGTTTGGTGCTTATCCTGCAACTATCGATAAAAGCAAATTTATTCGGAACGAAGAATGTTATCAAACCGCACCACGTTCATATAATGATTATACTGAAGAGCAACGGTTTCGATTAACGCCGACAAGTCAGGTAGAATGGGTTATTGAATTTAAGGATGATGTATTGCACGATAACTATTTTTATATTCCGGGCGACGATGATAGTATTATTCATAAAGAACCTATTCGGTCAGAACTAACAAAGTATTTACAATTGTAAATAATCTACATATTGTTTGTTTGTTTGTTTGTTTGTTTGTTTTTGTTGTATACGTTATAATCATCATTTAGTATATATTTTCATATATAAATAATAAACCAATGTTTTTATCTATATTAAAATGGGTCTTGATTTCCTTGACAATTATTTATTTAATACATCATTTGTATATGTTCTTTTTAAATACATTGACTGTGCCTAAGATAAAAGATTTAGTCAATAAACCGAATGAACAATACGACGAGATGTTTAAAACGCTACAAGGCAACGGTACAAGAAAGGACATAAGTTTAAAAAACAAAAATGATATAGAGGCAAGTGATGATAAAATGACCGAAGAATTGTCTTCCTTTTTAAATGAATTAAAAAAAAACCCTGAACAAGGAAATGACAGCGGCAGCGGCAGCGGCAATATGAATGGCAGCGGCAATCACATTTCTAATAATAATATATTGGGTGCAAATGAGATTGACTCTTATTCAGCATTTTAATGTTATTTAATTTATGTATATTGTGATAATACAACCCATTTTCTAGGTCATTTGCATAAACACCATTACCGCGATTGTTATTGTTGGGATTAAAAAGTGAATTATAGAAATCGCGATTATAATGATATTCCAATAATCGCCAAGAAATAGTCCAAGTTAAAATACACAAGATGAAAGTGATAAAGGTAAATGCAACCATTTTTGATGTGCAATTATAATAAATAATAATTATTATTTCAATTTTACACCATTTTACTATTCATATGTTTTAAATTTTATACACGCTGCTCTTAACTCTTCTCGTGTAATATGTTTTTGTTTATTCAAAACATCGTCATTACAAATGTATGTATCTTCTTGACAAGTGGCACATAAATCGTTTAAAATATATTTCGCGCAAAATTCTGCATCTAATATCTGATAATTTAACAAGTATTTCACACTTAAATTATCTACACTATCAGTTAATTCATTAATATTATAAGCATTTTTATTCTTGATAAGGTCTTGGTCGGTGAGCGCTGCTTTAACCATTTTTCTGTCTATTGTTCTTTACTATTTAATATCTTTATATAAATTCAATAAAATTACGTTTTCAGGTTTGGCGAAAGTTTTTCGGATTTGGACATTTATAAATGTCCATTTTCCAAAAGTGCCCATTAATATAGAGAAAAAACACGAAAAAGTGACTTGTGACTGAAATGCTCTCATTTCCATTTTCGGATGAATTATTTTGTTATGCTAATTTTTTTGTGTTTTTATTAATTTATTTAAAAAGTATTTAGGAGATTTTTTTGTTGTAGTAATATACAACAATGACAACACCCAAAAATAACAAAATCTCCAAATTATTTTTATGCGAAAATTGTAATTATTCAACACGTAAGAATTCTGAATATAAAAAACATTTACTTACACTTAAGCACATAAATACAACAAATTACAACACTTTAGACATTATAATAGAAAAAGAATATAGTTGTGCTTGTGGGAAAAAATATAATCATAGAGCATCGTTATTTAATCATAAAAAAAAATGTAATATAGATGAAAATAATAAAGTATGTGAATTAACGTTACCTGAAGAAAATTCTAATAAAAAAGATGAAAAAATAGATTTACTAATAACCGAACATATTGATTTTAAAAATATTATCATAGAATTGGTTAAAAGCAATAGTGATTTACAAAAGCAGACATTAGAAATGCAACAACAATTACTAGAAGTATGTAAAAACAGTAACACAATCATTAACAATAACAACAATAATAGCAACAACAAAACATTTAATATGCAAGTGTTTTTAAATGAAAAATGTAAAGATGCAATGAATTTGATGGACTTTGTGAATTCAATGACGCTGGATTTCTCGGATTTGGAAGAACTTGGCGAACTCGGTTATGTCGAAGGCATTTCGCGGCAAATGATGAGGAAACTTAGTGAGATGGATGTATACAAACGCCCTATTCATTGTAGCGACCTTAAGAGGGAAACCATGTACGTCCGTGATAACGATGTCTGGGAAAAAGAAACGGAACTTTATGACAACCTCCGGAAGGCAATTAAATATATTACGAAAAAGAATGGTGATTTGATGATACCTTGGCGAAATGCGCATCCGCAATGCATGAATCTACAACATCCGTTAAACGATAAATACTTGGGGATAATGAACCAAGCAATGGGCGGACCCGGCGAATTTGCCGAGAGCGAAAGCAAGATTATTAAGAAAATATCCAAATGTGTCACGATAGATAAGAAGGATATGTAAAAAAGGGAAAGAATATGTAAAATTGATTTTAACTTATGTATGTCTTTATAAAGATATAAAGATATATCCTTATGGAATATAACAATAAAGATCACCGCCACAGTATGTTCTTTACACAAGATGAAAAAAAAGAATTATTGACCAGAATGCCTTCTTTAGAACTTTCCTATGAACCTAAACTACATAAGAAAGTTCATTCCAAAGTATACTATATTATACCAAAAGGTCCAAAAGCGGTTGTTTGGTATACGTATTGGAAAGACCAGCATGTGTGTTTAGTCGTGAAATTAAATGAGCGCGGCAATTATAGTGACGTGCAAGTATTTCCTTCGTCGTTTAGTGATAAATTAGCATTAGGCACAATTATTTATGGAACATACTTTTTACACTATAATCAACATTATTTTACATGTGAACAATTACATGTTTATCAGGGCAATAATGTTCACAAAAAACCTTATTTAGATAAATTAAATTTATTGTTGGCAATGTTTCAAAATGAAGTTGAACAAATTGCGTATGTACCTTCTACACTAGTTGTGGGGATGCCTGTTATGACGAGTAACTACGAAGATGCTGAAGCACAGTTAAACGCACTGCCCTATAAAACGTATGGGATTGGTATTCCAAGCATAAGGCAGATGCAGACGCCAAGCATAAGGCAGATGCAGACGCAGACGCCAAACATAAGGCAGATGCAGACGCAGACGCCAAACATAAGGCAGATGCAGACGCAGACGCAGATGCAGACGCCAATGCCAGCGCCACTTACAAAAAATTATAACAACCAATACAATATTCAAAATAAACTATTTAAGGTAAAAGCTGAATTAGGCGCTGATAAATATATGCTTTATACGGATGATAATAAGATATTTGAACAAGCACTCGTATCTTCGTATAAAAGCAGCGTTTTATTGAATTCACTATTTAGGAATATTAAAGAAAATACGAATTTAGATTTATTAGAAGAAAGCGACGATGAAGATGAATTTGAAAATACTGACTTAGATCGGTTTGTTGATTTAGAAAAAACAGTAGTAATGGAATGCGTTTATTCAAAACGGTTTAAGAAATGGGAACCAGTGAAAGTTGTCTACACCAAATAAAATAAAATAAAATATAAATAAAATATATATAAGATGAAAGGAGGACAAATTCCTATGTTGGGTGGCAGCAGTTGTAACAATGGATATTCCAAGAAAGGAGGACAGATTGTTAGTTTGGGTGGTGGTAAAAATAAACGTATGCGTGGCGGAAGTTTTGCTGAAGTTGGTGCTGGCGCTAGTGGTCAATTAACCGCCGGGAATGGGATGGGAGTGACGGGCGCTGGTGAAATCGCCACTGGTGCGAAACTTGGACCTATCGCTGCCCATGCCGGTGTTTCTGGACAAGCAGGTGCTAGTGTTGGTAATGAAGGTATGGTTGTTACACAAAATGGTGGACGCCGCCGTCATCGCAAGCGAAGCAGTGCCAAGCGAAGCAGTGCCAAGCGAAGCAGTTCCAAGCGACGCGGTACTACTAAGGGACGCGGTACTACTAAGCGACGCAGTGCCAAGCGAAGCAGTGCCAAGCGCAAATCGCGTAAACATTAAATAATTAACCAATTAAACAACTTAAATAGTATTATTATATTTTTTGTATAAAAGTATACAAAAGGTATAATTTATCGGGGAATTAGCTCAGTTGGTAGAGCGCTTGCTTTGCATGCATGAGGTCAGGGGTTCAATTCCCCTATTCTCCATTTATAATTTTAATTTTTATATCTCTCTATAAAAATTAACATATGTAAAAAAATAATAAGAGCGTTATATATATAGAAATAATGTCAGGTGCTATGATGGTTGCTGGAAAGAAAAAACAACGCGGTGGAAACAGTCACGGTATGCCGATACTTAATCCCGCCAATATTGATAGAAATGCTTTAGACACGAATAAGTTTCCTTTAGGTGCCGAAAATTATGGGCGACCGCCGAATATGTTTTCGTCTAATGTAAACCCCACCAATCTTGTGCAAGGCGGAGGCGCTGGGTTCGGTTATACGACCGGCAGTAATACCAATTTATACGCTGGTAGTTATGCGCCTATTGACCGAAACTGCACGGGGTGCGAAGTCGGTGCGCGTGGTGGCAACAACTTTATGAGCGGTGGTGGTCGTTCTAAAACGAAACACAGACGCAATGGCGGCAAAAATTACACGCGTAAACAAAGAGGATGCAGTCGTCGTCGTAGTTTTAAAAGTAAAGGTAAAGGTAAAGGTAAAGGTAAAGGTAAAAAAAAATCGGTAAAAGGAAGTAGAAGTGTAAAAGTAAGAAAATCCTCCAAAAAAAACTTCATTAATAAACTAATGACTAGAAACAGTAGCAGTGCTGCTGCACGTATTTAAGTTCATTTTCAAATCAAATAAAACAACGTCCTTTAAGCATTTGATTTCCGCTAGGACTAACATAACATTCTTTTGTATAATCATCTTCATCATCATCTTCATTTTTATATTTTTCTTCATCTAATTCCATTTCTTTTTGAACTTCATCGCAAGAGGTATTAATAAACATTGCGGCAGCGGATACACCTTTAGATAAAAGATTTCCTCCTGGTCCTGATAATCCACTTAATTGACTTTTATTTAGGGGAAAATCTGTGCTTTTTTTTGCACCTGCTTTCACTGCTTTGCTTGTGCCTGCTTTGCTTGTGCCTGCTTTCACTGCTTTGCTTGTGCCTGCTTTGCTTGTGCCTGCTTTCACTGCTTTGCTTTTGCTTGTGCTTGTGCTTGTATGTGCATCACTCCATTTATCTAATGCATACGACGGACTCTTTGTATGCATTATTTGATAATTGTTTTCATTATAATATTTCCGTCTTTTTTGCCACTGACTTAAAAACACTTCATGCGAATCAATAATATCTACTACCATCGGTCGTTCATGTTTCACCCGCAAAATTCGTCCGACCGCCTGCACAATATCTGTTTTCGGTGTTGCCAATACCAATGTCGTCAATGTTTTAATATCCAGTGCCTCCGCCGCCATTGCATATGTCGCCACAATAATTTTACACGTCTCGCTTTTCTTTAGATCCGCTTCTTTCATTCCACCCACATAGTATCCCACCGACCCTTCTGCAATTTTCCGGTGAGCAATTGCGTCATGTAAATACTCCAAAATGCTTTTATTATGTGCCAAAATCATTAACTGCTGGTCCGGCGCAATCTTAAATTCTTTTTCAATGACTTGTAAAATAAATTCACTCCGCCCATTAAATGCACATAATTTAGAAATCATTGTGCTATACGCCGGATTCCCGCGATAATCATAACACATTTGGTTAAATTCCGGGTCATCTACAACATATTGTATTGCTTTCACCAACACTTCATCTGTAGATTCACGTTCTTCGCTATACACAATATCCCCCAAAAACATTTTAAATACTTTTGTCAATCCATCTTTCCGATTCATCGTTGCACTTAATCCCAGAGTGTATGCAGTCATAATCCGTTGAAGCGACCGACAAAACACTTCCGACGAAATATGATGACACTCATCTACAATGGTTAGTCCAAAACTATTAAACATATCATCAGGGTATTCTTTCATTGAGAGAGATTGTAACATTCCAATGACAATATCTTTCCCTTCAATATCAATAATCTGCCCTTGGATACGCCCTACACGTGCATTAGGTAAAAATTGCCCGATCCGTTCAATCCACTGATTTAACAAGAACCCTTTATGAACAATCACTAATGTTTTCTTTTTAAGTTCACTAATGATTTTCAATGCAATCACTGTTTTACCGCGTCCGCACGGAATCTCTAAGAGACCTCCGCCAACCGAAGCAGCACTTTTCTTATAAATGTTCACAATATTAATCTGATAATCACGCAAATCCCCATCAAATGCTGTATTAATATCGTCTCCCGGAGGTAACCGGTTCTCGTCTGCTTTGCCGTAATGTTTTAATCCATAATAACGCGGCAAATAATATTTTAATGCTGACTCGCGGAATACAGGGTAAGAGGGTGGTTGAATTGGCGATTTGGGAATATATGGACGCACATTTAAATCACTCCGAATGGTGCGCTGTTCTTTTCCATCCAAACATTCTTTATAAACTGCATATCCTTTTTGTCCAAGATAGGTGCTTACTTCATTTTGTGTAGTTGCCATTATACTATTGGAGAGATGTATACTATATACTTAGAGCACTATATCTCTTTATGGTTTTAATCAATTTTATATAATATTTATGCAATGGTATTTTTAATCTATAAATATGTTATATATATATAAATGAAAAGTTTCAAGAAATCATTTGACCATTTTGTTTCTGAAAAACCGTCCCAATTAAGTTTAGGTGTTATTTTCGTGATTTACATTTTATTTAATATTCAAACCCCTGATTTTTTAGCAGAAATGATTGACAATATTTTCGGAAAAGTCTTGGTCATTGTCATTGCGGCCGTCTTGTTCATGAAAACGAACCCCGTTATTGGCGTTCTCGGTTTTGTGGTTGCTTACCAAATTATCAAGACATCTAGTGTTGCTACGGGAACCTACGGTATGAAACATTATTTACCGTCTGAAAGCAGCAAAATGAACGAAATGCGCTCGTTTAATGATGAGTCTGTTGCTCCGCCGGCAATTATGCATCAAATGAAAAGTTGCGGGTGTAGTGGCACTTGCTCTTGCTTGACGGTTGCCAAAACCAATTTTAATGGTGCTTTAGAAGAAGAAATGGTGGATAAAATGGCACCGCTTGTCATAAAAGGCCCCGATTCTAAATTAGAATATAAACCAGTGTTAGATGGGCAACATGGTGCATCTCTCTTAGAGTAAATTATAGTATAAAATGTAATAGTATAAAATGTAATAGTATAAAATGTAATAGTATAAAATAAATAATTATCTATCTATTTTATACATTAAAATATGAGCGAAAAAAGTATAAAGAGCAATAAAAGTATAAAGAGCAATAAAAGTAACATTCATACCAAGAGGTGTCGAAAATTAATAAGAAATATTCGCGATGTCAATTACGTCTCAGTATTAAATGTCAGCAAGATCAATATTTTATATGCAGTATTGGGTGGTATTTTGGGCGGGTTAGGGTTTTTATACAATAGCGGTGATGTTGTGCTTGGTAGTATGTTAGTGTCGCCATTAACATCCCCTTTATTGCGTAGTATTAGCGGCATTATTACCAATGAATATAAACACACTATTAACGGTATTGTTAGCGTCATTGTTTTATCGATTATTATTGTTTTAATTGGGGTGGGTATGGGTTATGGTAACGAGTATTTTGATTTTTTCGATTCGCCAACTGAAGAAATGCGTCGAAGAATTACCGTTCAGCATATGGTTGTTGCTTTTATTATTGCATTAATTGCTGGTATTACCATAGGTATTTCAACCTATTATAAAGATTACGTGGTGATTGCTGGAATTAGTTTAACTGTTTCTATTTTGCCGCCATTGATTAATGCAGGGTTGTATTATGGTGACTTTTTATACCATCCGGAAAAAGACAAAAACACGCTTTACCGCGACTTTTTAACAAGTTTGTTTCTGGCATTTGTTAATATGCTTGGTATTATGATAACTGCATATTTTACCTTAAAACAAATGTGTTAATTTTATATTTTATATATCAGATAGTGTGCTTATATAAAATATTTTTGCTACGCCTTTATACTTCGGCGCTACGCCTTTATACTTCGGCGCTACGCCTTTATAAACTGCATTGGTCTTGTATCGTCTTTTCCGCAATAAATGTGTAAATCCCCTAACTTATTTTTCCCAAGATACCCAGTTTCATTTTGTTGGATTTGTTCAGGTAATGATATTATATTTCCAAG
>Ga0181553_10005049_pt1 | contig 11118 bp, 12 predicted proteins | sample 011ome_17_FD_133753 | JGI IMG/M metagenome (GOLD analysis project Ga0181553, IMG submission 133753) | Coastal salt marsh microbial communities from the Groves Creek Marsh, Skidaway Island, Georgia - 011502XT metaG (megahit assembly) | ecosystem: Environmental > Aquatic > Marine > Intertidal...
ATGGCTTGTCTATCGTGGCAACCGGCACTACTGGTAGCCACGTTCAGCATGCTGGGATTCGCAATGTGGAGTGTGTTGCTAGTGGTCCGATGGGAGGCGACGCCGAAATCGCAGCGATGGTTACTCGTGATGAAATTGATCTCGTTATCTTTTTCAGGGATCCTCTTGGCAAGCATGCCCACGATGTAGACATTTCAATGCTAATGAGAGTTTGTGATGTACACGACTGTCCATTAGCCACTAATTATAGATCAGCACACATAGCAGTTAAATACTTTAAAAGAAAGGATGCCTAAATTTAGACTAAGCGATTATGTGGGTCAAACGCCCATGATCAAGATCAGTGATAAGCTTTATGCCAAAGCTGAGCTCTTCAATCCAACTGGTTCAATCAAAGATCGACCAGCTTCATATATTATTAACGACGCCGAGAAGAGAGGACTCTTAAAACCAGGTGACATTATTTGTGAAGCCACTTCTGGCAATATGGGAGTGAGCTTTGCTTGGTTAGCGGCTGAGAGAGGCTATCACTGTGTGATTATCATGCCATCTAATATGTCGATGGAACGTAAGAAGACACTTGAACTCTATGGAGCTGAGCTGATTGAGGTGGATCCTGGTGATTTTGACGGAGCTATTGCCCTTAGAGATATTTTGTGTGAAGCTAATGGATGGTTCAACTGTAACCAATTTGGTAATCCTCTGAATATTGAAGCTCACCAAAAAACGACTGCTCTTGAAATTAAATCATTTGCACATGGGTATCCAAACGAAAGAGGCATTATCTCTGCACTCGTTACTGGCACTGGCACTGGTGGAACTTTAATGGGTTGCAGTAGAACTTTGAAAAATGTTTGGCCTATTATGCGCACGGTGGCCGTAGAGCCAGCAGAGTCTCCTGTCATGAGTGGTGGAGAACCTGGCTTGCATGGAATTCAGGGCATTGGTGATGGTAGTAAATTCTTAGTTGATATGAATGAAGTCAACGAGGTTACCACAGTTTCTACAGATGAAGCTCGAGCAAGATCTCGTAAATTGGCCGAAGAACATGGTATCTTTGTAGGTATTAGCGCTGGTGCAAATTTGGTAGCAGCGGAAAAATGGATTGAAGAAAATAACCCCGACGGAATCGTAGTCACATTCTTATGTGATCGAGGCGACCGCTACTTTAGCTGTATATAATGAATAACGTAGACACACAATATCAAGCGTTGCTTGAAGATATTCTTGACAACGGAGTCATAAAGTCAGATCGTACTGGCACTGGCACACTTTCAGTTTTTGGTCGTCAGTTTCGTCATAATATGAGAGAAGGCTTTCCTTTGCTTACCACAAAAAAGATGGCTATCAAAACAATGATGACCGAATTAAAGTGGTTCTTAAAAGGAGATACTAATATCAAATATCTTGTTGACAATGGGTGTAACATTTGGAATGGTGATGCTTATAAGGCATATCAAAGTGCAATTGCAGAAGTTGGATTATTTGACACTATGATGGACCAAGCTGAATTTATTGAACGTATTAAAACCGATGATGCCTTTGCTATGCAATGGGGTGAGTTAGGACCAATCTATGGTAAGCAGTGGCGACACTGGTTGATTAAAGACGATATTGACAATAGTGGTGAATATATTTGGGCTGATCAAATTGCATACTTAATTGAGCAACTTAAAACAAACCCTGATTCAAGGCGATTAATGGTCAACGCATGGAATGTAGGATCAATCCCAGAAATGACTTTACCGCCATGTCACTATGGTTTTCAAGTCTACACTCGTGTACTGCGTCAAAATGAAAGATGGACGTGGTATCAAAAGAAAACTGGTAATACAATGCATCACGATCACATTGAGCAAGAAATGGATCAAGAAGGTGTACCGACTAGAGCCATCTCACTTGCATGGAATCAAAGATCAGTTGATACTTTCTTAGGTTTACCATTTAACATCGCATCTTACGCTACTCTTTTGGAATTATTGGCACATGAAACTAATATGGTAGCTGATGAACTGGTGGGTAACCTTGGCGATACACACCTCTACTTAAATCACATCGACGCAGTACATACTCAGTTAGAAAATGAACCTCATCCATTACCACGTATTGAGCTCTCTAACGTAAGGCTTCTTGATGGTGAATTTGATTATGAGATCATTGATTACGTTTCTGCTGGTCGGATTAAAGCACCTCTAAGTAACTAATGTTTAACATTAAATTAATATTTGAAACAAGTTGTTAACATTGTGGTAATATATAATATAGGAACAAATAAACCACAATGTTATGAAGAATATGATTTTAACAGTATTCGTAGGTTTGTTCTTAAATTTGGGACTAAGCGCTCAAGAATTAACTTACGATCAACCTCTTAAGGTTGAAAACAAACAGTACACTCTAATCGATGTCGATGATTGGGGTCACACTGAAATTCTAGTAGAAACATTTAATAATAAAGGTGAACTAGTTGAACGTGGCATCCTAAAAAATAACAAGCGTCACGGAATATGGACAATGTACTCGAATAATCAAATCTCTGCAGAAATGGAGTTTAATAACGATAACAGAGTTTGGTTAAAAGTTTACAAGGAAGATGGCTTTACACATGTAACTTATATGAACAATAGGCCATATGTAGTACAAACCGAAACCAGATTGGCAAGTAACTAATCTAATTATGAAACTAAAGAGACCGTTAACTGTATAAAAGTTAACGGTTTTTTTATGAACTAACTTTAAATTATTTATGCAATTAGATTGGAGTAGACTTAACGGTGAATACTTATCGTGGTCTCTAGAAAACGGAGAAGGTCGCAATGTAGATGACCTAAGGTTTGGCCAGTATTTGTGGTCTAAATACGACAATATGAAAGAATTCACAGATGTATTCCATATGGAATCGTGCGAAACAGTTTACTCAACTCTATTAAAAGATCTACATGAAAAAGAACAATTACAATAAGACAGAAGACGCTTGGCAAATTCTCAGAATTCAAGGAGAGTTTACTAAAGGCTTCGATACATTTAATCAATTAGGCCCATGCGTTTCAGTCTTTGGTTCTGCTAGAACTCGAGTGGGTTCTAAATGGTACGAAGAAGCCAAAAAGTTTGGTATCATGATGGGTGCTGAAGGATTCGGTATCATAACGGGTGGTGGACCAGGAATTATGGCCGCCGCTAATCACGGTGCTAAAAATGTTGGTGCTGATTCAGTCGGCGTAGGTATCGAATTGCCATTCGAGGCTGGCATGAATAAGTATGTGACTGAAGGCATGGAATGTCGTTACTTCTTTACACGTAAGGTTATGTTCTTAAAATATTCACAGGCATTTGTAGTATTTCCAGGCGGCTTAGGCACTCTCGACGAGCTATTCGAAGCTCTAACCCTCGCTCAGACTGGCCATGCTCCTAAGTTTCCAATTGTTTTGGTTGGTAAAGAGTATTGGTCTGGTCTGATCGATTGGCTGAGGGATCATGTACTTGAGAGTGGTCGTATGAGCCCAGAAAACTTTGACCTATTTAGAATTGTCGACACTGCAGAAGAAGCTCGCGACAAGGTCATGGAATTCCACGATAAATATAGAGAGACTGATTCAACAAACTTTTAATCAGATCCTATTACATGAAGTTTAGAAAATTAACTGGTCCTCCTCAGTTCGAGTTAGGGCCATATGTTCATGATTATCTTAAAAGGCAAGAGGGTTATGACGTCAAAATCTATTTAGGTTGCGATAGTCAAACCAAAGCTAATAAGACTATTTATGCAACGACCGTAGTGTTCCACGTCGCCAGCACAGGTTGTCACGTTATCTATAAAAAAGAAGAGGTGCCTGTGATCAGAGATATGTGGACTCGTCTTTGGAAAGAGGCTGAAAAATCGGTAGAAGTTGGCCTCTATTTAAGAGAGCATGGTATAGAAATTGATACTATAGACCTAGACTATAATATTGATCCATCGCACAATTCCAATAAGTTGGTTAAAGCTGCAGTTGGTTACGTTGAGTCTTTGGGTTTTAAAGCTCGCTGCAAACCAGATCTATTGCCTGGGGTTTATGCGGCCGATGATATAGTAAACTAATAAGAATAAATACATATAATACCTGAAATAATTAATACAATATATGTCACTAGCAGCAGACGGTTACGAAAACGAAAAGGGGCGCCGAGGAGGCAACAAGAAGAAAGCTACACCATTCTTAGATGAATTCGGTGAGGATCTAACTCAAATGGCCGCGGAAGGCAAACTTGATCCAATTATTGGTCGAGATAAAGAGATCTATAGGATTTGTCAGATTCTTGCACGTCGTAAGAAAAATAATCCTATTATCTTAGGTGACCCAGGCGTCGGTAAAACTGCCATAGTTGAAGCCATCGCTCAACGCATCGTTAACAAGAAGGTAGCGAGAGTACTCCTAAACAAAAGACTTATTTCTATCAACATGACGACCATCGTTGCAGGTACTAAATACCGTGGCGAGTTTGAAGAGCGTATGAAAAATATAGTTGAAGAACTTAAGACGGCAGATAATGTGATTGTCTTTATTGATGAGATTCACACTATCGTTGGTGCTGGTGGTGTTAGCGGTGCATTAGATGCTTCTAATATTCTTAAGCCTGCATTGGCTCGAGGTCAAGTACAATGTATTGGTGCTACAACTCTTGATGAGTATCGAGAGAACGTTGAAGACGACGGCGCATTGACTCGTCGATTCCAAGAAATCTTTATTGATGCACCTTCAATGGAAGACACTTTAGAGATTCTACAAAGAATTAAAAAGAATTATGAAGAGCATCACTCAGTCACATATGAAGACTCTGCACTTGAAGCTTGTGTTAAATTGAGTGAACGTTATATCAAGCAGCGTGAGCTACCAGATAAAGCGATCGATCTTATGGATGAGGCCGGTGCACGCACTCACTTAATGGAAGTTAAAGTGCCGGCTAAAATTAAGCAACTTGAACAAGACGCTGAAATCATTAAGCTTAAAAAGAAGAATGCAGTTGAAGGTCAAGACTATGAAAAGGCCGCTCAATTTAGAGATGAACAATTAAGCCTAGAGGCTCAGATTCAAACTGAAACTGAAACTTGGGAAAAGTCGCTTAAGTCAAAGAAACGCATCGTCACTATAGATGATATTACTCAAACAGTATCAATGCAAACGGGTATTCCAGTGAATAAGCTTGGATCAGACGACTTGAAGATGATTAAAGGTATGGCTGATGAGTTAAAGAAACACATTATTGGTCAAGATGCTGCAGTCGATGCGTTGGCTAAGGTGATTAAGAGATCACGTACAGGTGTGGCTAGCCATAAAAAACCAAGCGGATCCTTTATGTTCTTAGGCCCAACTGGTGTTGGTAAAACAGAGACCGTAAAGTCATTAGCTGAATATCTTTTCGGTGACACTGATGCAATGATTCGCATCGATATGAGTGAATACATGGAGAAGTTTACGGTAAGCAGATTGACAGGAGCGCCTCCGGGATATGTTGGTCACGAGGATGGTGGTCAATTAACAGAAGCTGTAAGACGTAAGCCTTATTCAGTAGTCTTATTTGATGAGATTGAAAAGGCCCACCCAGATGTGTTCAACACTCTATTACAAGTATTAGACGAAGGTCGCTTGACCGATTCAGGTGGCCGCACAGTAGACTTTACGAACACTGTGATTGTAATGACGTCAAACGTTGGTGCTAGAAAGGTGTCTGATTTTGGAACTGGCATTGGATTTGCTAGTGAGTCTAACATCGCACAAGAAAAAGCTAAGGTTGAATCTATTATCAAAAAGGAACTTAAGACTAAGTTTAGCCCTGAATTCTTGAACAGATTAGATGATATTATTTTCTTTGATCAATTGAACCAAGAGCATGTATTGAAGATTGTCGATATTGAATTAGATATTTTCAACGAGCGTATGGCCGAAAACAATTACTCATTCAAATTTACTAAAACTGCAAAAGAGTTTTTGGCCAAAGAAGGTTATGACAGTAAGTTTGGCGCTAGACCTATTAAGCGTGCAATTCAAAAATATGTAGAAGATATTGTAGCTGATGCTATTATTGAGGGACAACTCATCGAAGGTAAAACTGTAACTATTACTAAAGAGCGTGACGAGGATAAACTAATTATCAAATAGTCATATAACTAGTATAGTTAAAAATATCATACATGAATTTCTCAACAAAATTTATATCTACAATTTTAGACATCGAAGAGTACGGCAGTGTATCTCAACCACGTGATCTAAAAGTTAAAGAGTTATTGTTTGATCATATTGAAATTGATCCTAGACAACCAATCGCAGACTTCGCTGCACGTCCATTTAATTGGAAGTATTTAGCAGGTGAACTCGCATGGTATCTCAAACAAGATCGTGACGTTAATTACATTGGTGCATTCTCTAGTTTTTGGTCTAACATCACCAACCCTGATACCAATGAGATCAACTCAAACTATGGTAGCTTAGTCTTTAATAACGATCAACTTGGTTGGGTTATTAAGTCACTCATTAAAGATCGTAATAGCCGTCAAGCCATTATGTTCTTTAATCAGCCTAAGTTTCAGTTTGAAGGCAATAAAGACTTTGTTTGTACTATGTACGCAAACTTTATGATCCGCGATGGTAAGCTTGACATGAAGGTTCAAATGAGATCTAACGACATTTTCTATGGTCTAACATTTGATGCTCCATTCTTTTCATTCCTACACCAATCAGTGTACCTAATTCTTAAAGACACATATTCAGATCTACAGCTTGGTACCTATCACCACTTTGCAGACAACATTCATTTCTATGAGCGTCACTTTGAATTAGCCGATAAGATTAGAGTAGAGCAACCAAATCAAGCATCTTCGTTTACGCTTGAAACAAAACTTATAGACTACGATACTAATGATGGTTTTAGTTTGACTGCAGACGGTCAAGAGTTTATCAATACAATAGATTCTACGATTAATGAAGAAGGTAAAGCTGAAGCTACTAGAGAAGACTATAAGCTGATATTATCTAACTATTTCAAAATCTGATAGATATAGTAAGATATGACAGCAGATATGAAAGAACCGATTAGAATACACATTGATCCGGAATTGTTATTAAAACAGGATATTGATAAGTTGCTCATGAGTAAATATGACATCTTTTATCGTAGACTAGTTGAGTACATTCTGAATAAAATAGAAGGAGAACCTGAAACTGAGCTGATTGCAATTTTAGTGGATGATGAAGGTGCAGAATATGAAATGGCGTTACCCGAAAGTGGCTATAAGAAATCATTATCAAAGGCGTTAGATTACTTTGTAATGATTGAAGAGTACGAGACGTGTGACCTAATTAAGCAAATGAAAAAGCAATTATGAATTACTTTCCAAAAGACAAGGAATTTGACAGATACGCTAAGTCAGAACTAAACGTTAGTGGATCAACATTAGACATGTACAAGAACCACATTCAAGGTTCTTTGACACCATACATTTTAGAAGAACGTGAAATGCGTGTTACTCAAATGGACATCTTTTCTCGTTTGATGGCTGATAGACTCTTATGGGTTGCAGGACCAGTTAATGATGCAATGAGCACCGTGGTTCAGGCACAGTTAATGTTCCTAAGTAATACTGGCGCTGAAGACATTACGATGCACATTGATAGTCCAGGCGGTTCAGTTAAATCAGGACTCTCGATGGTCGATGTAATGGAATATGTACCAGTTGATATTAGAACCATTAATACAGGTATGGCCGCATCAATGGGTTCGGTACTTTTAGGTGCTGGTACAAAAGGCAAGCGTTCATCATTGCGTCACTCAACCACGATGCTACACCAATCTTCAGGTGGATTTAGAGGCAATATTCAAGATGCTCAAATCGACTGGCAAGAATGGCAAAAAGTAAACGACGAACTATTCGTCTTACTAGGTAGCTATTGTGATAAAGATCCAGAACAAGTTAAAGAAGACGCTTCACGTGATTTTTGGTTAAATGCACAAGAAGCAGTAGATTACGGAATTATCGATAATATTATTAAATCACAAAAATAAAAACCATGGCGACACGTAGAGACAAGGTAAACGAGGTATTCGTAGAGTTGATCAACATGCAACTCAAGCCTCATGGCAAAACCTACGATGATGTTAAAGGCGATCCTGATTGGTACATGCGATACAACACTACTCGTGAATATGAGCAGCGTTTTATGAAAGAAGGTACTGAGTTGATCAGAAAGAGATTGCATCTTAACAAGAAAATGGCTGAAATGGAAATGAGTTGGTTCATCTTACAATGGGGACTAACTACAAACGAAGCATTCGAATCGATTGAAAAAGAGGTCGAAGTGCTCAGTAAGTCCAACAAAGCTAAAAAGTAATTTGAAGTACTCTAAGAGAATAGAGATACATCAAAAGCTCGACCATCGAGGCAGATCATCATTTTTTATAATTCACCGAACAGTTTGGGGTAAATCTATCTCCGACATTCCCAAACAGTACAGACTTAGGTACACATTGGACGAGGCCGAAGAGTGTGCGATCTATCTAATTAAAAATTACGAAAAGATTTTTAAGTAAAGGTACATTGCTCATAGCCTTAGTGTGATAAATACTATATGAGCATGAAGATAGAGACACCGTCATGGGCCAAAGAAGGGCCCAATGATTTAGAGTATAGAATGTATAAGATGCTTGGGCATGCCAACTCTTTAAGAAAAAGATTGGAGGACCAAGAACTTATGGGTGTTCTATTTGAAGTTGATTCTACACTTGACTATCTATATCAATACGATGCTATTAGATTAACGACCGAGGAAGAGATGGCATTTTCAGCCATTCAAATGGGTCCATTAAGCTCATTCTTTTCTATTGAAACTTTTGAAAGCTCTGCAGAGCCAAGTCCAATGATGGATCAATTGGTTGATAAAGCCATCGGTGTGTTCGAAGAATTACATTCTGATTGTAGAGCCAAATGGCAACTCATAGAAAAGTCACTTAGGGTTTCATACGTTGGCGACAAGTCATACTTCTTATCAGATGGCTTTGTATTCTTAAAAACGGCATCCAACGAGTTACAAATATTCTATTTTAATAAGCCTATCAAAAATTTCACTACCACGTGGAAAGACTTTAACTTACAACACATTAAAACTCAAGAATGGGATCAAGATGATTATTTTGAGAGCCTAGAAGAGATTGTAAGTAAAAAATCTAATAAAATTATCTTAAGAGCAGAGTTAGACATTGACGTAGCCATAGACAAAAATGCTTTAGTAGTATTAAATTGCCTAGTATTTACGCGTCTACGTAGAGACTATGCGTTTTAATGAAGATATATAATACAGAATAAAAAATACAATAAAGCATTATGCCAACAGCTACGAGTCAAAATATTATTGTAGTTTTACCTGAAGTTAAAAGAGTCATTAGAGGTCAAGCTACTAGTGTGAATTTTGTTGTTCACAAAGATTATATTGGTAATCAGCTCAATATATCAAATGCGTCGGAAGTAAAGGTTGAACTTATTGATAACAATTTAACTGTTTTCAAAACACTTAAAAAAACTGATGGAACCCTAACATATGGTGCAGCGAATAGCTCAGCACAAGGTGAAGTTAGTATTCCTTTAACAGCCGAAGAAACTGCAACTCTACCATTAGCATCAAATAACGTTAATGGTGAAATTTGGGCTAGATTTACAGTAACACAAAGTATTAATCAAGTTGTCCTTCCAAAAATTAAGTGGGCTGACATCTTTGATGCTGGTCAAAACGTGTCTAGTGGTATTGTTGCCAGTAGATTTACATTGCCAGCTCCAGTTTATACTCTTAAGTCTGGTACGATCAGTGACACTGTAGCGCATGGTGAAATTGTAGTTAACTCATTGGCTCCAGCTAACATTACACAAATTAAGTTTAGCGTAACTGATGATAAAGGTTATAGAAATAATTATTTGCAATCAATCTTAGAAGATAGATTTGATGCAGATAAAACTCAAGTAAGCTTATACTTAACCAACGTACTTAATAACAGCGAATACTCTTTATTCGAAGTTACAGCTTGGAGCAGAGTAGATCAAGAAAATCAAGATCCTAATAATCCAGTAGATCACGAAGCACATGATGCTATCTTATTAACAGTTCTACACAATGAACACTCTATTATCGATGGCGGTACATATCAGTTGCAGGTTGGCAATAGTTTAGGTTTCTTTGCAGATGCCTTTAACGATGGTGGCCAAACTATTACAGTTGACGGTACAACTTACACTCAAGTAACTCAAGTTGAATATGATGGCGGTATCGCTGCAAATGATTTAGGTAACGGTGCAGTTAGATTGACTATTGCTGGAGGATCTAGTGGTGTTGGTACTAGTGGTACAAGCGGCTCATCAGGTATTGATGGAGTAGACGGTGCTAATGGCGTAGATGGTTCTTCAGGCACTGATGGTTCAAGTGGTATATCTGGTACGGACGGTACTGACGGCTCAAGCGGTACATCTGGTATTAATGGAGTTCAAGGTCCTGCCGGTACAAACGGTACGAGCGGTTCTTCAGGTGTTGATGGTCAAGATGGTACAAGTGGTGTTGACGGTGGTCATGGTACATCAGGTACAGACGGAACTTCGGGTGTTGATGGTCAAAGCGGTACTTCAGGTACTGACGGCCAAGCCGGAACCTCAGGCACCTCAGGTGTTGATGGTGCTGCGGGTGAACAAGGTGCACCGGGTACTTCAGGTACGGACGGTACAAATGGTTCAAGTGGTGTTGACGGTACTTCAGGTGTTGATGGTGCCGATGGTGTATCAGTAAATATTTTAGGAACTTTAGAAAGCACTGGTCAATTGCCACAAACTGGCAATAGCGGTGATGGTTATATTATAGAAGGAAATCTACACATTTGGGATGGTTCTCAATGGAATAATGTAGGTGCATTTGCAGGTTCAAGTGGTACAGACGGAACTAACGGTTCTTCTGGTACAGACGGAACTAACGGAACTAGCGGCACTGACGGAACTTCAGGTGTTGATGGAACTTCAGGTGTTGATGGAACTTCAGGCGTTGACGGTCAAGATGGATCAAGCGGCGTTGACGGTCAAGACGGCTCAAGCGGTACAGATGGTTCAAGTGGTTC
>Ga0181553_10005059_pt1 | contig 11106 bp, 6 predicted proteins | sample 011ome_17_FD_133753 | JGI IMG/M metagenome (GOLD analysis project Ga0181553, IMG submission 133753) | Coastal salt marsh microbial communities from the Groves Creek Marsh, Skidaway Island, Georgia - 011502XT metaG (megahit assembly) | ecosystem: Environmental > Aquatic > Marine > Intertidal zone...
AACAATCAACCTTCTATTTAAGTGAGCCTAGTCCGAAAAACTTCGAATTGGCTTTATCCCTAAAAGGATCCTATCAAAAACAAAATTTAGATACTGTTTGCACTTCTGTACGTGTGCTACAGAACATGAATTACAACATTAAAGAAGAGGACATTACTACGGGACTCCAAAATGTAACGCAATTATCGGGATTAAGAGGGCGTTGGGAACGATTGAACGACGATCCTATCGTTATTTGTGATACCGGCCATAATGCGGAAGCCATTCCTTACTTAATTGATCAACTAGAAGAGGAATATCCCGATGTGCCAAAACATATTATTTGGGGTATGGTTAGTGATAAAGATCGGAATAAAATACTAAAGCTACTGCCACACGAAGCCAATTACTACACGGTAAAACCAGGTGTAATTAGAGGTTACGATGCACTTATGTTAAAAGAAGAAATGAAATTATTGCAACTGAATGTAAACTCTTCATTTTCTAATTTTGAGGATGCCTACAACACTGCGGTGAAAAATGCACAAGTAGACCGAGGTATGGTCTTTATTGGAGGCAGCACATTTTTAGTAGCCGATGCGTTGTCTTACCTTGACCGGTAATTGCCATCGATAATTATTTAGGCTATCAATTTAGTTTCGTGCCAATCGAATCAAACAAAATTATCGAACTTACTTTAAGTTCCAAATAACACAGCGGTATTCCGCTATCCTTGAATAAAAAAAGGCCGTATCCAATTGGATACGGCCTTTTTTATTTTGGTTTACGTTATTGTTTATCGCAATAAGGTTATCGTTCCATCATAGGTATACTTCTTATCTTCAAAAGAAGTAATTTCTATATGGTAAACATATACACCTTGCATACATGGATCGCCAACCGGGTCGTTACCATCCCAACCTTCTTCTGAATTGTTGGTCTCAAATAACTTCTCTCCCCAACGATTGTAAATCATCATTCTGAAAGTTTTGAAGTTAGTAGCAACTGCGTTGAATCTTTCATTTTTATTTGGACCTTCCTGATTCGGAGTGAACACATCCGGAACAAATACAATGATATCAGGACCAATATGTACGGCTCTAGAGAACGTATCTATACAACCGTGGTTACTAATTGCAGTTAAGAATATACGATAAACTCCAGTATCACGAGAGTATGCAAATCTTGGATTCTCACTCATAGCTGTATCGCCATTGGTTGTTCCAAAATCCCAAACATAACGCAAGGTTGGTGCAAATGGATTTTGCTCAATCTTACTTTTGTTTATCATTGTGAATTTAGGCAAAGCAACTGTTGTTGAATAAGAAGGATCCGTTTCAAAATACGCATCAGGGTTTGGATAAACCTCTACATGCTGAGGACCAGTAATAGTTGTTGCACATTGACCGCCATCAGGTGTATTATTGGTAACCGTTACTTTTACATCGTAAATACCTTGGTTCGGATACATAATCATAGCCGGACTAGCAGCAGTGCTAGAATCTCCGTTTCCGAATACCCACTGATATGATAACTGTCCACTAGGTATTCCAGCTGTTTCTGTAACATCCCAATTGGTTGATAGTGGAACACAACCATTGAATTTATCTAATGGTTCCAATACTGGATATGGATGAATTACGACTAAAATTGAATCACTTACTTGAGGACAAACATCGTTTGGTATTGCTACAGTAGTAACTTTCAACATAGCCATTTTATTGGCTTGGTCACCAGTTCCGTGTGTATATACGATGTTTTCAGCGTTCGCGTTATCAATTGATCCATCTGATCCATTCATCAATGTCCACTGAACCGTATTCAAACTGAACTTACTCTCACTTTGAATTGGGAACGGTGTATTCTCACATTGAGGATACGGCTTAACCGTCGTAATATTGATTTCGGGTTGAGTTCGAACAAATACTTGATATATTTCCGTATCGGCACATCCATTATTATCGGTATAAGCCAACTTCATATCATACGGACCTTCAATTTCAGAAGTATTGGTGCTAAGTGGTGTAAATACGGATCCAACTAAATTTGGTCCTTCCCACCCAGCGATTCCACTCTGAGGCTTGGTTTTACCCATGTCAATACGTGAATTCAAATCTAAGGTAGGTCCAGTACTACATAATGTCAATGGACCTAGAAGTACCGCATCAGGAGTATCGTTTACATATACATAGAAGCTATCCACTTTCAAACATCCGGTGCCATCGTTATAGTAACGTATTTTAAATGCACCAGGACCCTTATTTGGAGGGAAAAGGTGACCTTTTGGTAAAGGCATGCCCACACGAGGATCAGAATTTGAATAGTCTACATCACCCACTTCGAAACGACCACCGCTCACTTCAGAAGCATTTAATCCATTTACTGTTACATAATTGTTTAGGTCAATTGTATCCCAATTCACACAAACAGGATCGGGAGTTAGTACACTAACCACAGGTTCACCGATAATTTTGATGTTTACGGTATCACAGCTTTGACAACCTGTGATGATATCAACTATACATAAATTGAACTTGTAATTTCCTTGGTAGTAATCGTCAGTTGGTGATCCAAATTTAAATCTCCAATCTGGGGTTCCCCATGGATTCAAATTCACCAGTAAGCTAGCTGAATCTGTACCACTCGCCCATTCTTTAACTACCCACTCAAATTGCTTACCCGCTTTTGTCTTAGGGAAGACAATGGTTTCGTCCATTTTAACTTCACCTAAATCTTGGCAATAAATTTGATCTTTTAATTCTAGGATTGGGTTACCATCGATTCTTTGTACTGTTGAATCGTAATTGATACAACCGTTTTCATCTTGATACCAACCATAAATTTCTTCGGTGTAGTTCTTACCGTTCTGCAATTGGCTATTCTTCAAATTGGTAGTTTTAAACACATGACGTGTTGGTAACATGCTATCTACCATATTATTTCTCTTATTTAAGGTACCACCCCAAATTTGAACGCCATTTGTCTTTCCAACGTTTAAGAAACTATTTAATTCGATATCTCCGTAATCGAAGCACTCAGATGGAAGTGGTTTCTTCAACCACTGCACTACAGGAAGCGTATTTACATTAACGGTAACGGTATCGTAATTTTCGCAGGTATGCCCGCCTTGGGTTACCTTAACATAAATTTCGTAGTTGTAGGACTGCAGGCTTCCTCCATTTGAATTGGTATTACGCGGACTGACAACGTAGTCTTTCTTTGTACCCAATTTCTTACTTGCTCCAAGATCCGTCCATTCGTAAACAGCAGATTCTTTAGATGGTTTATGTCCACCAATAAGATTCGCAGATTGCTGATGGCAAATTGTAGTATCCAAACCTGCAAGAGCAATAGCCGTATCGTTTACATAAAGATGCACGGTATCTTTTTCCTCGCACAACCAAGTACGCTCAACTACAGTAACACTGTAATCCTTTTCAATATGTACGTTAATGGTTTGAGTGGTATCGCCCGTATTCCAATAGTAGTCAACAGTATCTGCATTTTGCGCATCGAAAGTAAAATTCTCATACGTACAAATTCTTGGATCTGGTCCTAAACTTAGAATTGGAAGAGGTTTAACTAAAATTGCCGCTGTATCATAGAATACGCAACCATCTCCATCTGTAACCTCTACCCTAATTACCGTGTCTTTCTGGAAATTAGTAAATTTCAAGGATTGGAATGTATCACCTGCAACAAAAGTTGGATTTTTAACGGTTATCGTCTGTTTTGTTGTGTCGTAATCGTAAGTGTAACGATCCCATTTGTAAGAGTAGTTGGGTTTACCATTCAATACATTAGCTTTCATGGTTATATCAGTACCGTAACAAGCAAATGAATCTGCGGTAGACATACTTACTACCGGAGGGGCTGGTAAATCAACCGTATCTCTATAAATCGTAGGACAGTTAAACGAGTTATTGATAGTATGAACGATAATATATTTACCACCATAATAATAATTCATGGTATCGCTCTTTTTACCGCTAAACTTCAATTCCTTTTTACCTGTGCTGTCTCTCACGCTCCAATTATAGTTGGGCGTACCTTTGAATCCACCAGGAATCAAACTAGTAAATGCAAAACGACCACACTTCAGGGTATCGTATTTACGCTCTGTTGTTGCTTTTGGGTTTACTTTAACCTTAAAAGAACGAATAGAAATCATAGGAGGCGTACAGTGCTGATCTGTAGCACGAACCGTAAATGAATACGATACATCCGATGCATCTCCCACTTTAGTTTCCCAACAGAACTCGTATTCTTTTTCTCGTTTTGTAGGGTCTACAACCTCAAAAGTCGCACCAGGTATACCACCGTTCCAAGTAGCCAATACCGTATCGGGTATGGTTTGGTTTGGCGTAAATGTTTCGTCTTCAATTTTAATTTTCTTACAGAGTTTTTCTCCTTCACAGATATTCCATGAGAAAGGTCCTTTGATAATTGGGGGTTTATTATAACCACATTCGTCAATTACCCACATCTGCATATCACGTCGGGTTCTACCAACAACCAACCATTTACCCGTAGTGTCTTTTCGAAACTCCGTTTGCTGAATTACCATGATTGGTACCTCATCACATTTAATCGGAGTTGTGATTATATCACCGTTATCCTCGTCAAAATAAAGTCCACGAGGTGGATTAACGTTGACGTTTGGCGCACACTTGATGTTTGTGGCAGCCGGTGGAATACAAAATGGCGTCATGAAATAACGCTCTGTAAATGGAGACGAATAACTAACGGCAGAGGAAGGCAATCCGCTTAATCCTTTCACTAATTTGTAGGATATAGAATCAAAATCCACTGTATCTACCGCACCGTTATTATAGTACCATGGAGTATTACAACACAAGAAACCAACTGGCTCATTTGACAATTGAGGTGAGCTGTTACATTTGTTATCCATTTTGGAAATATTACAAATGTTTATCATACACGTTGTGTAGAAATTAGCATTTGCCGCTCCCGTAGTGATGGCACCATTTCTGCAACACTGACCTACGTGAAACGTCACCTCGCAACATGAACTTTTCCCAACAAATTGACTTAATGGCGATTTAGTAAAGTCTACAGTGGCTTCAAACGTATGTTCTTCAACCCCTTTACCTGTTCCATAGGTGTTTTTAGGATTACATGGATTCGAAGAAGACGAACAACGTGTTGTAACATCACGTATCCCAGTTCGAGTCATACCCGATAAAGAAACACTACCACATTGGTTACTTCCGTTTGTACCTGCGAATGCTCCAAACGCCACAGGGCTCAGAGAAACACCTCGACAATCTCGATAAACCTTTGCAATTATCTTGTACTTTCCGTTTCCAAGACACTGATAACTCATGTCAGCACCCATCATGTGAGTTGCGCTAACTTGTTTACCAGTAAATAAAAGGCTTGCTAAAAAAAGCAAAATTGGTATTTTTATTCTCATATTAAATATGTTGGTTTCAATAGTATTGACACGAAAAACATTTTTCGTGTTGCCTCAAATTTAACATTTTACACATAGTTGAGCAACAATTTATACAAGTATAACCTCATCAGGTAATATTACCCATAGACAACAATACATATACAATCATACCCCAACCTACGCACAACGTATTGTTTTTCAGCATGTTTGTAGCATTAATTAATAAATTTTTGTGGGGATTTTACAATTATCTCCCACAGTATTCAAAACACTTCACTTACTTTTGTATAAGAAAAACTGACATAATCATGAAATACAAAACCATAAACCCTGAATTATTCATCGGTAATCGCAAAAGATTGACTAAGGAAATTCCTTCCGGTGGCATAGCAATATTTCACAGCAATTGGGAAACCCCAAGAAATGGAGATGCGTTCTATGGTTTTAGGCAGCAAAGTGATTTATTCTACCTTACAGGAGTAGACCAGGAAGATACCGTTCTTGTTTTATTTCCGGATTGTCCAAATCCTCAATTTCGTGAATTTATTTTTGTAAAAGAAACTAACGAAAAAATAGCAGTTTGGGATGGGGCTAGGTTAAGTCCAAACGAGGTATACGAAACCTCAGGAATTCAATCTGTTTTTTGGTATCACGAAATGTGGCAAACCTTACATTCTGTGATACTCATGGCGGAAACAATATTTGTTAATCTCAATGAAAATGATAGATTTACAAGTTCAGTTCCTTATTCAAATCTATGGCTAACTAAAGAACTTAAAAATAAATATCCCGCTCATACATTCAAAAGAATTTCGCCCGCACTTTCAAGATTGCGGATGCAAAAATCAGAGCTTGAAATTAATTTATTAAAGGAAGCAATAAATATTACGCATAAAGGCCTTATTCGTGCATTAAAATTCATGAAACCTGGCATTATGGAATATGAACTAGAAGCAGAAATAATTCATGAGTTTGTTAGAAATCGAAGTAAGGGATTTGCATTTGATCCGATAGTTGCCAGTGGTTCTTCTGCTTGTGTATTGCATTATATCGAAAACAACAAAGAGTGTAAAGATGGTGATTTACTCCTATTAGATTTTGGAGCAGAATACGCCAATTATAATGGAGATTGCACCCGATGCATCCCTGTCAATGGAAGATTCTCCAAACGACAAAAGGAAGTATACGATGCCGTTTTGGACGTTCATAATTATGCAAAAACCATTTTAAAACCAGGAGTGACACTCCCGAATTATCATGCCCAAGTTGGGGATTATACAAACGAAAAGCTCGTACAATTGGGATTATTCACATCGTCAGATATCAAGAACAATCCAAAAAGTTATTTGAAATACTTCATGCACGGAACAAGCCACCATTTAGGATTAGACGTACATGATGTTATGCATCGCTTTGAGCCCATACCCGAAGACTCCGTGCTTACAATCGAACCGGGAATCTACATTCCAGAAGAAGGGATCGGTGTACGAATTGAAAACGACGTGTGGCTACACAACGGAGAAATGATTGATTTAATGGCTGATTTCCCCATAGAAACTGAGGAAATTGAACAGGCAATGAACTAAATTTATTTCCAACCTCCGTCTCCAACTAATGGAACGAACTTAAAATCCCCGAGTATTTCTCGGTGGAATTTATTTTCTGACATGCGCGTAATCCTATGCATCTTTTGGTTTTCTCTCCCATCTCCCACTGGAATTACCAACTTCCCCCCTATTTTTAATTGTTTCAATAATTCGTTTTGGATTGCGGGAGCTCCAGCCGTTACGATAATAGCATCGTATGGGGCATATTTAGCAACACCTTTGCTTCCGTCTCCATGAATGAGATGCACATTACCCTTATACTTTTTAAGTAAAGTAGCTGCTTTCTGAAGCAATGGCTTAATGTACTCAATAGTGTACAATTCCACCCCTAATTCTAAAAGCACAGCCGCTTGATAGCCACTTCCTGTGCCTATTTCCAACACCTTCTCTCCCTTTTGTATATCAATAAGTTGCGTTTGATACGCTACGGTAAACGGTTGTGAAATAGTTTGTTCGTGTCCGATTGGAAATGCGGCATCTCTGTAGGCATATTGTTCAAAATCTTTTGGGAAAAAGAAATGTCTTGGAACACGCACAATAGCCGATAAAACGGCAGTATTATCAATACCTTTAGAAGCTAACTCTCTAACTAGCTTATGTCTACGACCCTGATGTACAGCTGTATCTATCATAATGCGTTCTTCACAGTATGTGCGAAATCCATTTTTCTTGAGTAGGTTGAATTAAGCATTTTTGCTTCTCACAAAGTTAGAACAATTGCATTAATGAAAAAGGTTATCCTTTTGGGTTCTTCCCTCACAACGCAAGAATACACCAATGAACTTGCTCGTTTTAAAGGAGTTAAAGTAGTTGGATATATCGACCCGGATGATTCCGGAAATCAAAATACTTTCGATAATTTCTTTCAAATGATGGATTTGATTCAAAAAGGCGATGCTTTCATTGTTAGTCGCGATGTAATTACACTTGATTTTGAGGTGATACGTCAAATGATTCGCTTTGGAAAACATGTATTCATAGATGGTTTCAGAGAATGGTCGTGTGGTGAGATTGAAGAAATCGAAAAACTTCGAAATGAAAGCCGCACTGTATTTCAATTTGGCAATACTTTATTTGGTCTTCCTATTATTTCTTCAGCACTCCAGTTGATTAACAAACCAAGATTCATTCGGGTTGAAAAACACGGTCCAGTGCCTAAAAAAGGACAATTTGATAATTGGATTTTTGAAAATTTATCTGAGGAGTTTGATCTGATGCAACGAATCATGAAATCTCCAATGAGGAGTATATCAGCTCGACCTATGTTTCTGTTCGGCGAAGATCCAGATTTGTTGAACGTTCATATCGAATTTCACAATGATGCTATCTGCCACCTTTCTGTTGGTAGAGCTATTGCAAAAAACACACACCGATTCCAAGTTTATCAAAAAGAAAACATGCTTGAAATTGATTTGGCGGAAAACCAACTTAGTGAATCTCGTATGTCTATTCCCACCGATCAACTTTCATTAGAAATGGAATTTTATCCCGATCAAAACATCAACAATGAGAATAGAGTTACCCTAGAACGACATATTTCTCCTTACAATGCAAGAAAACTAGATTTGCAATCCTTTATTGAGAATATTGACAAACAGCAATCACCAAGTTCCAACTTGACCCATCTTTTGGAGGTAGCAGATATGATTGAGGTTGTTTGCGAAAAAGTAAAACGCCGTTATCAAGCATTATAATTTCCTTCTAATTCACTAGGAATCCTTACTTTTGTGCCATGCCAAGGTGCACCTCAAGATTTCTTTATTGGCTCTGTTTGATGCTTTTTGTGAGTCTTCAATCTTGCAAAGTTGAAAAATCTTTTATTCCTGCTTACATTGAAGTCAATGAAGTAACTTTAGACGCATCTTCAATTAATGGGAATAACATTCATGATATCAAGGCTATACAAGTTTATGTAAACAATCAAACCGTCGGGACATTCCCAATCCCCTGTAGGTTTCCAATTGATGCGTCTGGTGTTGTTGAAATCAAAGCAACAGCGTTTATTAAGATCAATGGCAACTCACAAACATTAACACCGTTTAAAAGTCTTGAAATAATCTCAGATACACTGAGTGTAGAACGTGAAGCTACCACTTCGTGGTCCCCTGTTTTCAAGTTTCGCAATAATACTGAAATCGTTTGGCAAGAAGATTTTGAAGATAGCAGCGCTACTCTTGTTCCCATATTCAAAGACTCATTGACGTATTCGAAAATTGAAAGTAGGCCGTTTAATTTAAACGAACGATTTACCCAAAATTCGTTGATGTTTGTTTCTCGATTTGAAAATAACGATTCCTCCGGTATTTTGGAACTTGCCTATTTTAATAAAATAAAAGGACTACCTACTGATGGTAGAGATATTATACTTGAGTTTGATGTTTATACCGACTTACCCATACTTGTATGGTACTTGAGATATCCTCCATTTGGAGCTCCCCTTGATGAGGATTACGTCCCTTTTCTCACTGTGAACCCTACAAAGGGCACCTGGAAACGCTTCTATTTAAACATCGTTCCTGATTTACAAGGCAAAGACCCGGCGACTCAAATAGAATTGTTTTTTAGATGTGACAAACCCATGAATTTTAGCGGTTCTACAGAATTTTTAATTGACAATATACGTTTAAGTTACTTAAGATAATGTCTAAAGCCACCATCCGTTTATTCTTTCATGTTCTAGGGGACTTCTCTGCAGCATTTATAAGTTGGTTGGCTTTATTTCTATATCGAAAAAATGTTATTGAAGCGGTAAAGCATGGATATCAAATCCCCATTAATCAAGATATCAAGCTGTACTTAGGTCTTATTTTTATCCCTTTATTTTGGATTTTCATCTATGCGCTTACTGGACATTATCAGTTTATTTTAAGAAGATCACGTTTAAAAGAGCTTGAAAACACCCTATTTACATCCGTTATCGGTGTTTTAATACTGTTTTTCTTATTCATACTTGATGACAGTGTATCCAACTATCAAGACTATTACACCTCATTGGGCGTTCTGTTTGCCTTTCACTTTTTGGGTACGCTTACCTTGCGTATGCTCAATGCAACGTATACCATTCATAAATTTCGTAAGCGAGAATGGGGATATCGCACCTTGATTATTGGAACTGGCGAAACTGCGGCGCAACTCCTAATGGAATTAAAGGATCCTAAGGTTTATGAAGGATTTGATATCGTAGGTTTGGTTGAAATTACGCCACACAATAATTCAACTTCCTATAAAATCCTAGGTGAGTGGAAAGAATTGAATTCGCTAATAAAAGAACATAAAATAGAAGATATAATTATTGCTAATGAAGACTTAGAGTCTTCTTACGTTCCTAAAATCATGGATATCATTCAAAACGAAGAAATACATGTTAAAATGCTCCCTAGCGAGTACAACATGGTTATGGGAATGGTTAAGATGAATAATATTTTAGGGGCGAAATTAGCAGAAGTGGATTTTGAAGTCATGCCGTATTGGCAAAAATTCGTTAAACGCGGAGTAGATATCGGACTTTCCGTTATTGCCCTATTGATTTGTCTACCCTTTTTTGCGTTGATTGCAATTTTCATTCGATTGGATTCAAAAGGCCCAATTTTCTTTAAGCAAGAAAGAATAGGTTATAAGGGTGTTCCCTTTAAAATCATCAAGTTTAGAAGTATGCATGTAGATGCAGAAGTCAATGGCCCTAGACTAAGCAGCGAAGCCGATGATCGCAGAACTCGGGTGGGTATATTCTTGCGTAAATCTCGGTTGGATGAGTTGCCACAGTTCTTAAATGTATTTTTAGGACAAATGAGTTTGGTAGGTCCAAGACCAGAAAGACAATTTTTCATTGATCAGATTGTAGACAAAGCGCCCTTGTACAAAAGATTGCATCGTGTAAAACCCGGAATCACAAGTTGGGGACAAATCAAATACGGATACGCAGAAAGTGTGGACGAGATGATTGAACGGATGAAATACGATGTGTTTTATTTAGAGAACATGTCTCTCGCATTAGATATAAAAATCATGTTCAATACTGCTTTGACTATGATTCAAGGCAGAGGAAAATAATCGATTTACGCTTATTTTTGTGTAAATAAAATTCTTAAGGGATGCCATTTA
>Ga0181553_10005066_pt1 | contig 11094 bp, 9 predicted proteins | sample 011ome_17_FD_133753 | JGI IMG/M metagenome (GOLD analysis project Ga0181553, IMG submission 133753) | Coastal salt marsh microbial communities from the Groves Creek Marsh, Skidaway Island, Georgia - 011502XT metaG (megahit assembly) | ecosystem: Environmental > Aquatic > Marine > Intertidal zone...
ACTGCATCCCGAAAAATCCCAAGAAATTGAAGAGCGTTTTGCTCAAGTGGGCAAAGAAGATTTGGCTACCCTAATTTATACCAGTGGAACAACGGGTGTTCCAAAAGGGGCCATGCTTACCCATTACAATTTTATGAGTAATTGCTACGATGCGATTGATTTGTGTCCTGCAATCTTATCTACCGATCTGTATTTGTCTTTCTTGCCCTTGAGTCACGTATTTGAGCGAATGGTTACCATGTATTTAAGCACCTATGTTGGGGCACAAGTGGCATTTGCAGAAGGCATTGAAAAGGTAGCTACCAATATAAATGAGATCCGACCTACTATCATGGCCACAGTGCCTAGATTATTGGAAAGGATACACGATAAAGTTATCAAGAATGCGACTGAAGGAGGTGGAATAAAAGCCAAAATTTTCCTTTGGGCCGTTTCTGTGGGAGAGCAGGTTCGAATTACAAAGGACGAAGGAAAATCAATAGGCCCAATCCTAGAGATCAAGCGTTCAATTGCTGAGAAGTTGGTATTCTCTAAAATCAAAGCAAAAATGGGTGGCCGAATGAAGATGTTTGCCTCAGGTGGGGGTGCATTGCCGAAACACGTCGGTGAGTTCTTCGCTAATTTAGGTTTGAAAATTCAAGAGGGCTTCGGACTTACAGAAACATCTCCATTTGTAACAGTTAATGAATTTGAACGTCAAGTGTATGGAACTGTAGGTCGTGTAGCTCCACGTCAATTCGTAGCCATACAAAATATAGAAACCAAAGAGATTATTACCATCCAACATTACGATAGTTTCGATCCAAATTTTGCATCTGAAGAAGGTGAAATTTTAACCAAAGGTCCAAACGTAATGAAAGGATATTTCCAAAATAAAGAAGAAACAGATAAGGTTTTTGATGAAGAGGGCTGGTTCCATACTGGAGATATTGGTCGTTTCGAAAAAGGTTATTTGAAGATTACCGACCGTTTGAAAAATATGTTGAAGACTTCTTTGGGAAAAAATATTTATCCAACGCAAATTGAAAACGTTTACTTGAAGAGTGAACGAATAGATCAAATTTTTATCATTGGTGATAAGCGAGAATATCTAACCGCCATAATAGTGCCAAGTAGGGAGACTATGGAAGTTAAGTTTGCTCATAAGTTGCCATTAATGGATGATGAAGGAACTGTGTTCATTAACGATCTCGAAATGCAACAATGGATTGCTGAAGACGCGAAAAAGTTAGGAATGGGTATGGCTAAATTTGAAAGAATTAGAAATTTCTTGGTGAAACGCGAGCCTTTCAGTATTGAAAGCGGGGAAATGACCATTACACTAAAAGTCAAGCGAAAGGTTGTAATGGAACGCTATGGAGAAGAAATTGATTTGATGTACGCTGAAAAAGATTGTCCACTATAAGAAATCAAATCCATAAGTTTATTAGGAAAGACTCCCTGCAAAAGGGAGTCTTTTTTATTTAGAAAAGTCTTACGAAAACGTAAAGGATAATGAAAAACCCACCCTGTATGAAGAAAAGGGTCGATGCCACTTTATTCTTTATGGGTTTAGATGTGGTATTCAAAAGGAGGTGGAATAAAGTCGCAAAAACAAACCAAGCGGCATAGTTTTGCAGAGGAACGGTATGATTTTTCCAATCCCAAAAGTCAAATCGCATTGCAACCGGCTCTAGGAAGAAATCGTATACGGTCATTAGAGCACCGCCAGCTAAAGCGCGTAAAATATTATTCTTGATACGAGGAGCTAAGAAACTGGATGTGTAGAAAACCATTGCCGCCCAATTCAGCCCTATCAGATAGGGTACTTGTTGCCATTTGGCGCCAAACGTATTGCCATAATGGTAATTTCCAAAAATCAAACCGGTTTTCACCCCAAGGAGTTCAATGAAAAATCCTAAAATACCTATTAAGATTATGGTTGCAATATGTGGCAATTCCCATTTTTTATGGAAAATCCAAGCAACTATGAAGGATCCTATTAGGTTGTAAGGCGTCAGTTTGATGAAAATGGGATTTAAACTTGGGATAATAAATCCGAGTATTCCTACAACGTAAATTATTGCTATTACGGATATGAATCGGTTTTCAACTGTCTGCATTAGGAATGATTTTGTTAAGTATACCCGCACCTAATAAGCATAAGGGGATTCCGCCTCCAGGGTGCACGCTTCCTCCGCAAAAATAGAGGTTTTTAAATTGTGAAGAATAGTTCGATTGACGGAAAAATGCGGACATCCGGTTATTACTGCTGCTGCCGTATAAACTTCCTTTGTCGCTACCTGTCCTTGACGCGATGGTGACAGGTTGTAAGATGTCTTCAACTTCGATTAAGGAGGCTATATCGACTTTAAGCACCCTGTTGATTTTTTTAATGATTCGATTCCGAACCTCCTCAAGGTATTCTGGAGTGTACTGGCCTGTATCATGTGCCGCATTTATCATTACAAACCAATTCTCTCCATATGACGGTGCATCGGTGGGTATTTGCTTGGATGTAATATTGATATATACAGTAGGGTCGTTTTGAAGTGATTTTCGGTCAAAAATAGCCTCAAACTCTTCCTTGTAATTATTAGAGAATAAGATATTGTGTACGTCGAGTTCTGGGAAGTTTTGTTTGATTCCCCAATAAAAGATTAATGCAGAACTTGAATTTTCAGCGTTTTCTATGCGTTTAGGTATGGGTGCTTTTAAAACTTGTCGATAGAGTAATTTAACATCAATATTGGCAATGCAGATATCCAGATCAAATACTTCGTTTTTATTGGATACTAATTTTGTGATTCGATGTTTTGAGTTGATTTCTGCCCCATTGATTGTGGTATCAAAGTAGAATTCAACTCCTAATTTTAATGCCTGTTCATAAACGATATCGGCAATGTTTCTCATTCCTTTAATAGGTAAATAGGCACCGTAAAAGAATTCTAAATGTGGAATTACATTTAAAGTAGCCGGTGCTTTGTAGGGATTCGAGCCGTTATAAGTGGCATATCGATTGAATAGCTGTATTAATTGTGGGTTGTTAAATTGTTTCTCAAGTGCGCTATTCATGGAGTTGAACATGTCAATGCGCCAAAGATTTGCAATGCCTTTTCTTCCTGTTTTTGACGTGTAGGTAGAAAGTTTATGTAAACTGTTTTCAAGAAAAACAGGGGCTGTAATGTTGTAGAGTTCTTTGGCCTTTTTGAGGAAATTTTGAATATTTTCTGGATTTTCTTCAAAATATTCAGCGGCTTCTTGAATGAATTTGTCGATTTCCCCACTTGCGATAAACGGTTTTTCGAGGTGGTCGTAGAAATAATGACATAAAGTTTCTAATCGAATTACTTGGAACTTTTTTAACAATTCGGCATCCAGCAATTCTTCCACAAAATGTGGCATGGTGAATAAACTCGGACCCAGGTCAAATCGATAATTACCAATATGTGCCACCCCAAGCTTTCCCCCGTAGGTTGGCGCCTGCTCGAAGACTTGGACTTTATAACCTTTGCGGGCTAGGTGAATAGCGCTTGCCAAACCTGCAATTCCGGATCCAATTATTCCCGCTTTTTTCATGTATTATTTAAGACAAAATTGCGCTTTTTCTAGGTGAATTTTTTTCCAAACAGACGGGCAAATATCTTTTCTCGAGGAAATAGATATCCAAGTTCATTAGTAATCATATTGTTAACTTTTTTTAAAAAAATCAAAGTAATGTTTTGCAGTGTATGTTTTTCGAATTATTTTTGCCGCACACTCAATCAAAATTAACCAATTAGAAAAATGAAAAAAATCACTTTCGCTTTAGCAGCTTGCGCAGCTTTGACGTTCGCTGCTTGTGGTAACAACGCAACTGAAGAAACCACTACTACTGACTCTACAGCTACTGAAACAACAACTGAAGAAACTTCTACTGAAGCTGATTCAACTGCAACTGAAGCTGATTCAACTGCAACTACTTCTGAAGAGGCTCCTGCTACTGAAGAAGCTCCTGCAACTGAAGAGTAATCTAAAAACAGCAAAAACTAAAAAAGGCGCTTGTTTAAGTGCCTTTTTTTTTGTTATTTTGTAACCATGAAGCGTTTCGCACTCATATTATTCGTAATGGTTAGCCTGGCTTTGCGTCCTGTGCATGCGGCTCAACCTCCTCATTTTGAGGACGATATGCTTGGTGGTGGCCCTTCATTTACGCTTACTCCTAATCCTGTATCGGGTTCTTATTTTAGCGTTAATTTAGATTTTTCTTACTCTGAATTTCCAGATGCAGCAATCATAATTTCTGACGTTTTGGGAAAAACTGTGTATTTCCAAGGTCTAAAACAATCTGATTTTATGGAAGGTCGCGTTCGAATTTCAGTAATGGATGCGAATCTTGATAAAGGTGTTTACTTTCTACAAATCAAAAGTGGCGATGCCACGAAGACCCAGAAATTAGCGATTCGCTAATGGGTTGTTTACCTTTGAATTAAATTTTATCAATGAAATGGGATTTCCGTTTATGGTTGTTTCATCTTTTACCGTCTATTTCAATAGCGGCGTTATTGACGTTCGTTTTTACACTTCAGAATCAAGTTATACTTGATAATTTTGCATGTCATACCCGTAATTGGGATTTTTGGTTGACCGCCTTCACAGGGCCTTTTTTACATGGAGATTGGATGCACCTGATGGGTAATCTGATTTCCTTTATTGGACTTTCTGGTCTGTTTGTGCTGTTGTTTCCTCGAGATTGGTGGCGTTTTTTTATACTACAATGGCTAATATCTTCGGTGTTGTTATTTTTATTGGGAGATTTTGGAGAACAACACATAGGTGCATCCACGTGGATGTATGCCTATGCCGCTTTTTTAAGCTTACATGTCTTGCGCTCTAAGGAAAAACGAATGAAGGCCTTGTTTCTTGTTATTGTTTTATGGTACGGAAGTATGTGGTGGGGACTACTGCCGATAATGCCTGGGGTATCACACGAAGGGCATATAGCAGGTTTAATTACAGGATTGGTAATAGGAATTATTGCAATGCCATTTTGGGATTCTCGAGTACTTCCGGAATGGCACTATAAAGCCAAAGATTGGGAATCTGATAAAGATCCAATAAATCCTTACGATTCTTTTAAACGTTAAACCGAATATTAATTACACTTGTTGTTTGTGCTGAATTTTTATTCTGCAGTTTGGAGATTGTTTTGATTCTTTGGGGATTTAAAAAACAATGCGAATAGTACAGTAACAATTAATGCATAAACGGTAAATGCTGACCAGATTTCAGGCCAATGTCTCAATTCACTTCCATCTACGCCGCGCGTAGTGAAGTAATGCTCAATGAGGTAACCGCTACCCAAACTGCCAAATATTGCTCCTACTCCGTTTACCATCATGGTGAACAAACCTTGAGCCCTAGAGCGTGCCTTGGCATCAATTTGCTGTTCTATGAATAGCGAACCCGATACATTGAAAAAGTCAAATGCCATTCCATAAACAATACAGGATAAAACAATCATCCAGAGCCCGTTTCCGGGGTCGCCAACACTAAATAAACCAAAACGTAAAACCCAGGCTACCATACTAATGAGCATCACCTGTTTTATACTGAATCGTTTCATGAAATAGGGTATGGCCAAAATAAATAGAGTCTCACTTATCTGAGAAATGCTCATAATCATGGCAGGGTATTTAACTGCTAATGAATTGCTGTATTCGGGAATATTGGCAAAGCTACTAATGAATGGGTCACCATAGGCATTTGTAAGTTGTAATGCCGCTCCCAATAACATAGAAAAGATAAAGAAAAGTGCGAACTGTGGATTTTTCCAAAGCATACTCAATGAACTCAAGTCCGTAGGCGCATCTTTTTGTCGTTTACCCAAAGGAGGGCAATTCGGCAAGGTGAAGGATATAATACCCAATAAAAGCGCTACACTACCACCTAAATAGAATTGTAGATGACTTTGTTCGATATGATTTAAACTTACAGTCCAAAGTGCCACTATAAATCCAATTGTTCCCCAAACGCGTATAGACGGGTATGTCTTAACAACGTCGAATTTATTGGTTTTGAGTATGTGATAACCCACCGTGTTTGATAAAGGAATGGTGGGCATATAACAGAACATCGTGGCCAGGATTATCCAAAATAATTGTGATGGTTCATGCGCTTCCGGAACAAAAAACAATCCAATGCCTCCTAATATATGTAGGATGCCGTATAGTTTTTGTGCGGATATGAATCGATCGGCCAAATACCCAGTGAAGGTTGGCATCACCAAAGCCGCGATTCCCATAGTTGAGAAGATTTGGCCAAAGTTATCAGCTGGCCAATGTTTGAACTCAAACCAATATGCCCCAATTGTGAGCAACCAACTTCCCCAAATGAAAAACTGAAGGAAATTTACAATAATTAAACGCAGTTTTATGCCCATATATTAAGGGATCAAATATAATCTCTATATGCTAAATCGTAACAATTAATTAATTTGAAAATCCCATTCGATTTTCGATTCCATCTATCAAAGAATGGATAATTTTAATATGGATCTCTTGGGCTCTATCTGCATAATCACTTTTAGGAGCGCGGATCTCTAACTCGCATAAATCTTTGATTTTCCCGCCGTCTTTGCCTGTTAAAGCAATGGTACGCATCCCTAAAGATTTTGCTGTTTCCAAAGCGTTTATAACATTGGCGCTATTGCCACTGGTTGAAATACCAAGTAGTACATCTCCAGAATTGCCATGTGCTTCTACAAAACGTGAAAATATGTAGTCGTATCCATAATCATTTCCTACACATGTAATATGACTGCTGTCGCTTATTGCTAATGCGGGTAAGGCTTTTCGATTGTTTCTATATCTTCCTGTAAGTTCTTCTGCAAAGTGCATGGCATCACAATGGCTGCCGCCGTTGCCACAAGAGATGATTTTACCGCCATTTTGGAATGCATTCACAATTATGTTTATGGCTTCTTCAATTCGTTCAAAATTGCTTTCATCCGCCAAGAATGCTGCTAGGGTATTTTGTGCATCTAAGAAATGGTCTTTTGCTTTCATTTTATGGATTTTTTGCAAATTCCTTTAGGCCTTCTTGAAGAAATTCAACAAAGGGTTCAACTTTAAATTGGAAGTAATCAGCTCCGTATGCAGGTTGCAATAATTCTTCATTAGAATTTAACAAACAATACAAGGGCTGAGTAGATTTTCCAAAGTAGTATTCTTGGAGTTCGGCATTTTTATCTCCTAAGGTTGTTATGGTTTTACCGGAACTGCGACTGGTAAAATATTCAGACTCGGATAATTTTATTTTCTTGTCATCTACGTACAAGGAAACAACAATGTATTTCTCCTTAAGAAGACTAAGTACTTTAGGGTCTGCCCAAACCTTCTCTTCCATTTTTCGACAGTTCACACAACCATGTCCTGTAAAGTCAATAAACAGTGGCTTCTTCTGTTCACGTGCACATGCGACAGCCTCGTCGTAATCAAAATAACTGTGTATACCGTGAGGGCTATGTAAATAGTCGCTGTACTTCGGAGTTTGGCATATTCCTTCTTCTGATTCTGAGGCTCGATCCAATCTGAAATCTTGGGTGCTCATAGGAGGTAAATATCCTGCAAGTGCTTTTAAGGGAGCTCCAAACATTCCAGGGATCATATAAGCAACAAATGAAAAGACGGCAATCACAAGGCCCAATCTGAAAACGCCTAAATTTGGATTTGGTGTGTCGTGATCAAACTGAATTTTACCAAGTAGATATAAGCCCAATAAGGTGAAAATTACAATCCAAATAGCCAGATAAATTTCACGGTCCAAAATTCCCCAATGATAGGTTTGATCTGGAATGCTTAGGAATTTCAAGGCAAACGCAAGTTCGACAAAACCTAAGACAACTTTAACCCCGTTAAGCCAACCACCACTTTTAGGTAGATTGTTCAACCATGAAGGAAACAAAGCAAGTAAACCAAATGGTATTGCAAATGCCAATGAGAATCCAAACATGGCAATAGCCGGACGCATAGCACCACCATGCACGGCTTCAACCAGAACCGTACCCACTATTGGGCCGGTACAGGAGAAGGATACCAAAGCGATTGTAATGGCCATGAAAACAGAGCCTGTAATTCCACCTTTATCTGCTTGTTTATCTACTTTGTTGACAATCCAAGAGGGGAGAGTGATTTCAAAAGCTCCAAAAAAACTAGCTGCAAAAACCACAAATATTATTGTGAAAAAGATATTAGGAGCCCAATGTGTACTTAACCAATTCGCCGCATTTGCTCCAAACGCAAAGGCTACTATGGTTCCAACTATCGTGTAAAGAGCAATAATGGAAAAGGCAAAAACAAAGGTGTCGCGGAGCGCTATGGCTCTGTTTTTATTGCGAATGAAAAATGAAACCGTCATAGGAATCATTGGAAACACACAAGGCGTTAATAGTGCGGTAAGACCACTCAAAAATGCTAAAATGAATAAACCCATCATGCCTTCGCCTTTTTCCTCAGATGCTTTTCCATTGAAGGTTTTGATTTCTGTAAGGGCTTCTTTCTTCTGATAATCTAGTACAGAAGACTTAGGTGAGGTTTTAGTTACAACTACGGGTGTATCTATTATATCTCCGGGTGTGTCAAATCCTGTATTTTTATCTATTGTCGATTTTGGTTCTATTGGCGCAACTGGAGTAGTGGCCTGAGCTGTACCTTGTACTTTTACAGGAGGAGCCTGAATGGCAATATCTCTTAAGTTTTCACAACCTGATTCATTGCAAATTTGCCCGTTGAAAATTACAGAAATTCCTTTTAGGCCTTTCAAGACGCGGATTTTTTGGCGAAACTCGCCTTTAGCGGTGAATTCTCCAGTAGAGCAATTCCAAATTTCTTCCTCCTTCACCATATGGTCGCCAATGCCTTTGAATGTGCCTACTAACTCATAGGCAGCATCTGGCATAAATTCCAATTGAGCACGTATTGGGCCATCGTATTCAGGGCAATCGCTTTTTTCACTGTAAACATGAAATCCTTCAGCAATTTCAAATTTGATAATCAAATCAATAACATCACCAGCTTTGGCTTCAGATTTGCTATATGAAGCAATAAATTTAGGTTTGGGGAAACCAGCGGCTGTCAATTGTAAAATGCCCGCGAAAAGAATCCAAAAGGCAAATACGCGTTTGTTGAAAGTCATTCCTACAAATTTAGGTTATTTTGACTTTTCTTAGGGGACAATCCTCACATTTTTGCGAACTGTGAAAAACAAAATTCGTGCGTTCGACAAAATCACATTACGTTTGGATAGACATTTAATTATGCCGCGTTATATATTCATTTGTTTTTACTTAATCGGGAATTTACTTCCTGGTACTTCATTTGCTCAAAACTCCCGTTCTATAAGCACCCGCGCTTATATAGACTCCTTTAAGGATATCGCAATGCAAGAAATGCGAACCAACGGTGTTCCTGCAAGTATTACACTTGGTCAGGGTATTTTAGAGAGTGCATCTGGAAATTCGCGTCTTTCAAAAGAGTGTAACAACCACTTCGGAATTAAGTGTCGCAAGAATTGGACGGGTAAATATTGCTTGGCCGATGACGATGCCAAGGATGAATGTTTTAGAGGGTATGATAATCCCTATGAGTCATATCGCGATCATTCCTTATTTCTCAAAAACAGCAGGAGATATGACTTCCTGTTTGAATTAAATCCACTCGATTATGAATCGTGGTCGCACGGTTTGAGAAAAGCGGGATATGCCACCAATCCAGCTTACGGAAACATTTTAACGCGTATTATTGAGAAATACAATTTATCTCATTTCGATTCATTGGTCGTAATCGGAGAAGATTATTTCACCGATGGGCCTGCGTCTCAAATTTCGGTTAATGGTTTACCTGCAGTGGCAGCAAAATCAGGTGATACGCCTGAAAGCATCGCAAAAGAACAAAAACTTGCCGAATGGAAAATTTACAAGTACAACGATTTGCAACGCGATGATTTTATCAATCCAGGTGAGATTTTATACTTAAAGCCAAAGCGTAAAACAGCCACTGAGAATACCCATATCATTAAACGTGGTGAATCCATGCACGATGTTTCTCAGATGTATGCGATAAAACTAAAGTCCTTAAGAAAGCTGAATCAATTATCTCCCGGGCAAGAGCCACAAATTGGAGAAGAATTGAATCTTAGCGAAAAGCGTAAGTCACCTCCAAAAGTAGTTACAGGTTCGGTACCAATGTCTACGGCTGTTAAAGTGCTGCAACCTAAAGGCCAGTCAAACGATCAAACCCATGAGGTGCAATCTGGTGAAACAATTGAATCCATTGCAGACAAATACCGTACTTCAGTTTTGAACTTGGTTCGTTGGAACGATTTGGAATATGCTGAAGTCAGTGTTGGCCAAGTGCTGGTATTGGCTCCTGGAATTAAATCTTCCACGGATGTTCGCTCTGTATCGGTAGAAGAGGAAAGTTTGAAGTCACAAACTCATACCGTGATGCGGGGTGAGACTGTTTACTCCATTGCACGCATGTACAAATTGGATCCACAGCAGATAATTCAAGCAAATTCACGGTTAAGAAATGGCGGGAGTCTTTTGGCAGATGAAGTGATTCAATTGTATCCTTCGGTAAAAAATTCCCCAGAAAAATCCAATCAACCCACACGAGCGAGTATTCATTATGTGAAGCCAGGTGAAACCCTCTACGCAATTTCCCAAAAATACGGCGTAAGTGTAGATGCGATTAAAAACATCAACCGTTTGCAGTCGAATTCAATTTGGGTTGGACAAAAACTGAAAGTGCCTTAACGAATTAAAAAATGTGCGGCACTCTCAACTTGCTGTTCTAAAATGATTTTTCCCATTTCTGAGGCACGCTTACGGGCATCTTCAATCGATGGTTGATAAACACTAAGAAGTTTCAAGTTGGACTGGGCTGCTACCATAAAGCCGGCTTTTTTAAGGCTGTTTATTAAAGGCTCATGTTCGTGTTCTTTATGATCGATAGCGCATCTAAAGCGGATTGCTGAATTCTGCATGATATTAACGCGAACCTTATGCTCTGCAAAGCGTTCGAATAGCTCGCGTAGGTGGTCTTCGGCAATGAATGTGAAGTCAGAACTGCTTAT
>Ga0181553_10005080_pt1 | contig 11078 bp, 8 predicted proteins | sample 011ome_17_FD_133753 | JGI IMG/M metagenome (GOLD analysis project Ga0181553, IMG submission 133753) | Coastal salt marsh microbial communities from the Groves Creek Marsh, Skidaway Island, Georgia - 011502XT metaG (megahit assembly) | ecosystem: Environmental > Aquatic > Marine > Intertidal zone...
AAAAACCAATTGGTCTTTATGATCCTTACGGAAAAAATATAAATCCATTAACTCTTCAACCTTATCAAAATCATTATATCAAAAATAAACCTATCTCTTACAATAATGGTAATTTAGAAGGGATGGTCGTTCCTAAATCATATAGCGCATGGGCGGCAATATGGACCAATTTGAAACTCTATTCAATTACTGGACAAATTATCGATTCCATTCGCAAAAATAACATTACTATTATTAAAGCAGGAACAGGGGTGGGAAAAAGTTTTTTAGCAGGACGTATTTGTAGCCAAGCTTTCAATTATCAGAAAAAAGTATTGATGACATTACCCAAGAAACTTTTAGCTCGTGAAACAGCAGAAACAACAGCTATTACATGTGACGTTGTTCTCGGAGAAGAAGTTGGATATTTTTACAAAGGAGAACGCTTTATTGATAAAAATAATAAAGAAAGTAAAATTATTTTTACCACTGTTGGCTCTTTAATTCGTAGTTTAACAGGCGATGATCCTTATTTAGAAGGTTATGATTGTATTATTGTCGATGAAGCCCATGAGCGATCTGTACAAACAGATTTCTTAATTTTATTTCTTAAGAAAGCTTTGGTGAAACGAAAGGATCTTAAAGTAGTTTTTATTAGTGCTACTTTAGACGTAAAAGAATTCCAGAATTATTACAAGGGCAGTAGTTTACAAGTAGTCGATATGGGTGAAACAACTTCTTTTGAGATCAAAGATTATTATGAAAAAACAAAGCCCATGGACTGGCGAAAAACTGCTATGGAAAAAATAATGAATATCTTAAAATCTCAAGAAAAAGGTGATATTATTGTTTTTATTAAGGCAAGAAGTGATGGAAATATGATGATGGATCAACTTCGTTCGAAGTTCAGAAATTTACCGGAGAATAAAAAAAATGGGGTACAAGAAAATCCCTTTATGATTGTATTGGACGCCGGAATTTCCAAAGATGACAAAGACTATGCCACCAAAGAATTCAATTATTTAAATCATCCTGATGCGGATTCAAGCAAACCTTATACTCGTAAAATTGTCTTTGCAACCAATGTTGCCGAAAGTTCTTTAACCGTCAAAGGTGTGGTTTTTGTGATTGATTGTGGCTTGGCTTTGGAAGACTATTATGAACCTTTGAAAGATGCAAATGCGCTGTTGGAGAAATTTGTATCAAAAAGTGCTGTCAAACAACGTCGTGGGCGAGCAGGACGAACGATGCCCGGAGTATGTTATCATCTTTATTCCGAAAAAGAATATGCTACTTTTCCCGATTTTCCGATTCCATCCATTCAGAAATCCGATTTAACCATGGATATACTCGATATTTTCCGCATTCCTTACATCAAAGATTTAGGGGATGTAAAGAAATTATTGGATACAATGATGAGTCCTCCAGAGCCTAAATTTATGGATAGTGCGATTCATAAGTTAGTAGCCATGGAAGCGCTAAGTGGAAAAGAATCCAAGGCAACTGTGACTGAACTGGGTCAAGAATTAAGTAAATTTAGCAGCATCAATATTCAGTTATCGCGTGCCATTGTGGCTTCCTATTATTATCATTGTAAATATGAAGTCATTCCGATTGTAGTGTTAATGGAAATGTTAGGTGGACGCATTGAGGGAATTTATAATAAATATCGTCCCGATCGAAGACTGAGTAATCAGGAAAATGCCAAAGAAGAAAAAAAATTTATTACCAAGCAACATCAATTTGATAATAAATATGGTGATCTACTTACACTACATAATATTTATAATGCTTATATTGATTACATGAAATTACCCAAAGAATATAATCCATCCAATGAAAATAATAATACGAATAAAAATTCAAATAACCAAAATGGTGGAAATCTAAATAATAATAATAATAATTCCAATAAAAATAACAATCGTGCTCAAGTATCCTTGGAAGCACGCACTAAAAAGAATTATAAAGATGCTCGGGATTGGTGCTTAAATCACGGAATCAATCCCAAATATTTAGTCAAAAAAGACAGCAAACAATGGAATAAGATTCAGAATGATTCCCGCCAATTGGACAATACTCTCATGAAAATTGTGCGCCCGGCGCATTTGAATCATCAACATCACCAAGATTATAAAAATGATGGTGGTACTTACAGTAAGGCACTGTTAAAAAAAGAAATTCAGAAAAATATAGAAGAAGTTTCCAATATTTCTCCCGAAAATAAAGTCCAACTTCAAGAAGATATTGATGAATTGATTAATGATACAATGAAAAATCGCGAAAAAAGTGGGGGAAGTTTTATTCAGTGTGGTGGTTTTCAAAAAAAATCCTATGAACGATCCTTCTTTCCTAATATAAATATGCACAAAAGTAAAGAAGAAAATATTCTTCAATCATTTAGTCATGGGCTTTATATTAATATGGTCAAAAATCAGGGAAATAATAAATTTGTTACGTGCTTTCCTTTAGAAAAAACGTACTGCAATCCTGATCCAAAATCTTCAGTTTCACTTACTTCTAAGCCTGCTTATTTGATGTATTATGAATTATTTATGATGCGTGAACATCAGAAACAATTGAAATTAAATGTGGTGTCTAAAATGCCAACAAGTGTCATGAATCAAGTCAAGAAATTGTACAAGCATTTTATTCCTGATTGTTATCAGAAAATAATATTGGAATCTTCTAGAAATCATTCTACAAGTGTTAAGAAGAAAAAGAAAAAATCTTTTCCGAAAAAATAATTTTTTAGTTGTTGGTAAGAATTTAGTTAGGATTCTTAGCATTTTTTTGGTTTATTTGGACCGATTGTGCCATTTCCGGTGATTTCACTACCTTCAAATTCACATATTGTACCAGGATTGTTGATGATGTCGTTGTTTTGGATTGTTTTAAAGTTGTTGATTGTGCCATTGTTTTGGATTAATTTTTTGTTGTTGATTGTGACATTGTTGTTGAATCTGCTATTTTTTTCGTTGGTGATTGTACCATTATTGTTGATTATGCCAATATTGGTGATGAAACCTCCTATGTCTTCGCCAAATACAGTAATACCGTTGTTGATTATGCTATTGTTGGTAATTGTGCCACCTTTATAGTTATTGATTATGCTAACGTTAATGATTCTACCATCGTTTTTGATTGTGCCATAGTTTTCGATTCTGTTGCCTGGATTTACTGTGATTATACCATTACTATTATTATTAATAATACCATCATTGGTTATTATTCTAACTATTATGTTTCTAGTTAAAGATAAAACAATTCTACCATCATTATTGATTGTACTTTTATTATTCATTGAAGATCCATCTTCAATGAATAATAATACTGTATTTTTTGGAACACTAATTGTAGTTATATTTGTATATTTAGCATCATTAGCTACAGATCCAAACAAGGCTTCTGTAATTGTTAAATCATCTGGTTTTCTATTAAATTTTGAATTTATAAAAAGAACACTTTTATAAAAAGTTCCATAACTATCATTTATTTTTTCTATATCTCCATTATTTTCTATCGTTCCACTGTAAGAAACTTCACCATAAATATTATTTAGTTTACTTCCTGTATTATTATTCATTTTTCCGTATACTACAAGTGATCCTCGATTTCCTAATGATCCATTTAAATTTTTTCCATCTCCATTATTCAATGTTGCTCCTGTTTCTACAATTACAGCACCGGTACCTGTAATATTTAACGAATTTTCACTTAAATTATTCAGTGTACCATTATTTTCTACTTTAATTTTTCCATTTACAGTTAATTTCTTAAGAATATTAAAAGTATGATTTTTTCTTACAAATAATGTTTTATCATCTTGTATATTCCAATTAACATCTAAAGAAACATCTCCAGTAGTGGCATAATTTCCATCATCTGTTATTGCTAAGCCATCAATATCAGTGCAAGCTTGCACTGTTTTTATTATTCTATCGAAAGATAACTTCGAAGCAGTAGCCCAAAAAACCATACTATTTATACTTATACTTTCGATTTTTTTTCTATGCTAGAAAAAAATAATTATAAAAAAATAAATAATTATATTATTTAGCTATTTATCCATGATATTTAATTAATATACATAATCTTTCTCATGTAATGATTGATTATCTAATAATTCATTTATATAATTTCCATCTGAAGCATTTCCATTTGCTTCAGCACGTTTCAATAACATTTGTTGTGCGCTACTTTTATTTTCAATCTTACCTTGCCATGTATTCAATACACTTGCTTGTAATGCTCGTCCATAGGAAAAAGTTAATCGCCATGGTTTTTGAGTATCATATTTATTTATTTCATTTAAAGATATAGTTGCTTCCAATTCAGACATACCTCCTGATAAAAATACAATACCTGGCATGTTTACAGGAATTGTATTCTGGAATGCGCTTAATGTATGTATAGCTAATTTTTCACAATCTAATTTCTCGGAAGAAGATACTCCTGGACGAACCATATTTGGTTTTAATAGTGTACATTCTATATCAACATGGTGTCGAATTAATTCCCTATAAACATTACTTAAAACTTTAATTGTCACATCACGTGCTTGAATACTTGTATGATTACCATCCATTAAAATTTCAGGTTCTACAATAGGAACAAGTCCATTATTTTGACAAATTGACGCATAACGTGCTAGAGAAACAGCATTTTCATGAATTGCTAAATCAGATGGTAAATTTTTTTCACTATCTATTTTCAATACAGCACGCCATTTAGCAAAACGTGCTCCAGCATCATAATATTTTTTACAACGAACATCTAAATTATCTAAGCCTTGGGTCACTGTTTCATCATATGTTCCATATAAAGGTTTCACGCCCATATCTACTTTAATTCCGACAACTATATCGGAATCTACTAAAGATTGTATTAATAATGCATCTTCGCTTGTTTTATCAAATAAAGTTTCTTCATAGGTAATAACGCCACTAATATATTTATTCAATTCAGGTGTTGTAAAGAGCAAATCACGATATGCAATTCGATTTTCATGCGAATTTTCTAAATTAATATTTGCAAAGCGCTTTGCCAGTGTACCTGTGCTTTCATCTGCTGCTAAAATTCCTTTTCCATGACAGCAAATTTTATTGATTGTCTCTTTGAGTTCTGTTTTATTCATTTATAGTTATTCATATTATTTTTTTTTATTTTTAATTACAATTCATCTCTTAATTAAATTATTATTTATTTCAATTAATTTTCATGAATACTCAATAATTCTGCGTTTCCTTCATATGAAATCGCAATTTTATCCTTAAAATGATCTAAAATAAATTCCGAAAATTTCTGATAACCATAATCACGATGATCAAAATCAGGAAATTTTTTCTGTATTTTTTCTTTAATTTTACTTAAATTTTTATTTTCATGATTTTGTAAATAATCTTCAATTTGCATCCAATATTCCTGTATTTGATTCATTGTATTTTCTTTTTTCACATTTTCAATTTTTGTATACACATCACATATCGAAGTCAGTCCAATATTTGCTTGCGAACTCCCAATGCAATATATTTTTTTATTTTTCTGTTTAATTTCAAAAATGACATGACGATAATCACTGTCACTCGAAATCAAATAAAAAAGTGTAATAATCGGATTCGTATATAAAATTTTCATAATATCCACGCTTAAACGTAGATCCACCGAATTTTTTCCGCTAATTTTATCGCATTGAATGCACATAATTCCATTTTCTCGTGCAACAGGTATCCAAGCTTTCACTTGTTTATCACTCCAGTCTCCATAGACATTATAAATCACAATACGCCCATATTTACGAATTTCACTATTAATATAGGAAAAATCATGTGCATTAATATTTTCTCCATCGATAAATACAGCTATGATTTCATTATCATTCATAATGTACTTTTAGTTATACTTCTATAGTGATAAAAAATGATAATTTTTTATTTATAATACAAAATGAATAATAATTACTTGCGTACTCTGTAGAGTAAAATCATCTTATTTCTCTAAGATTAATTATGAGACGTAATTACAAAAGAGAAATAGATCCAAAAGAGAATCGGCAATTGCCATGTTTTACATGGGTTTGTACTGGCGATTGCATGTATCAACATAAATGTAGATTTGTTCATCCATCAAATATACAAAATAATGAAAAAAAATCGATTACACTAAAGTCAAAGAAACGTGAAAAAAGTGATCACGCCGAAGATACTTTTTTTTGGCCTAAAATGGAAAATCGCACCAATGATATCACAAAAAAATATGAATTACCTGTTCCTAATAAAAGTATAAAACACGATATTTATTTATTTTCACTATGGAAACATTATACATTAACTACCCAAATGATGAATCGTGAAAATGATAAAAATACACAATTATGCAAGTATTCTCTTTCTTTTCTTAAGCAAACCACTTTTGATCCTTATTACATAGAAAATAAATATACACAATCCAATCGATTGAGTGTATTTGTTCAATTATCTCAATCAGAATCGATTGAAAAATAAGTTTTAATTTTATAAATGCATCTATTAGTGCGATGCTAGTAGATAAGACAAGTCAGCGTTCCTTATATATGTAATCGAGGTGTCCGTTGGTCCATACAATCATGTGTGATCCATTTGAACTTCCCACGCTGACTTCACCATTGCCATTAAAATTTCTGAATTGCTTTAAGCTCCATACCCGTTGAACTTGACACCATGTAATCCTATGTGATGGATTTAACAAGTCTATCTCTCCAGCATATTGATCATTACCACTACCAACGATCTTGTTAAGTCTATGCCGAAGGAGTGGCTCTTGATCATATCCAATGGGTTTGCCAGTGGTGACCGTAATCTTTCCATCTTTGTACAGTAAAATGCGACCTTTCTTGAAATATTCGAACTGAATACCCCTGAAAAGATTCACAAACACAGTAGCAATGCTCTCCGGCATGTCTGAAGCCAAATACTCCGATTCGCTAAGAAGTGTGTTAAGAAGGACTTGTTCTACTGTGTAGCAGCAGCCGTCCGTACTCAATTGAGGAAGATTAGCTAAGTCAAAGACTGCAGGAGTTGTACTATCACCTAAGGTTTTAATAGTACTTTCAAATTTAGTAGCAATTCTCTCATCTGGATCTTTGTACTTTTGGATTTTAATCCTATCACACATCTTATTGGAAGGAGTGGACATCTTTTGAAATGAACCTGTTTTTCAGTTTTTGTTGGTGATTTTACTAGAATTAAATAGTGAAAAAATAGGTGTCAAATTTTTTTTAATAAATCATAGTGATATATCCCGTTATAATATAGATAAATTATATCATTAGAATTTATCTATATTTTTTTTGGCCTAAAATGGAAAATCGCACCAATGATATCATGAAAGAGTATGAACTACCTATTCCTGATAAAAATATAAAACACGATATTTATTTATTTTCATTATGGAAACATTATACATTAACTACCCAAATGTTGAATCGTGAAAATGATAAAAATACAAAGTTATGCAAATATTCTCTTTCTTTTCTTAAGCAAACCACTTTTGATCCTTATTACATTGAAAATAAATATACGCAATCCAATCGATTGAGTGTATTTGTTCAATTATCTCAATCAAAATTGATTGAAAAATAAGTTTTAATTTTATCAATATGATACGTCTTAACTACCAGCATCACATTAATAGGTGTATGAACTCTAATTCATTTTAGTTCTATTCAATTACATAAGTTCTAAATATATTTATAATTCAACATGTTTATATACAAGTTAACCAAGAAAGGGACCTTCCTCGTTCGGGCAAATATAATCTTGGGGAGAGGTTTCAGAGATCATATTAAATTTATCCCCCAGAGGACATCTTAAACCAACATCTACTGATCGGTGGGAGTGTGAATCATAACTTATGATCCGGTCTACCCGTAGGTGTACTAACGATTCACGGGCATTATCCAGTGGTTCCTCTTCATCATATCCATCGGGTTTCCCAATGGAGAATCTAATTTCACCATCCTTGTACAGTAAATAGTAGCCTTTCTCGAAAAAAAGTTTCAACTGGAGATCACTGAAAAGCCTCGTAAATTCAAAAGCAATATCCTCCGGCATGTCTAAAGCCGCATACTCCGAATCGCTAAGAAGTGTGTTTCGAATGATTTGTTCTAAATTGAAGCTGATGCCGTACGCCTCCAATGGAGCTGTATTAGCTAATGGGATGACTACAATAGTTTTCCAATCATCACTTTCGATTATCTGTTCGATTGATTGATGAACTATAGCTTCCACCCGTTCACAGAACATAGAAGCAATTTTCTCAATGCTTAATTCGGACTTTGTTTTCCAACGTTGAAATGTAAAATTCCAATACGCATTAGCGGCAGGAATATTTTCAAAAGTAAAAATGTCATGCTTTTCTAGTGTGGTCATCTTTTGAAATGAACAGGTTTTTCTTAAAAAGAGTATAATTTTCTTTCTTTAAAACTAGTGAAAAATTATGTGTCAATTTTTTTAATAAAAATAAGACTGATAAATTACAAGAAGGTTATTAAATTTCCAAGGATGTAAATAATATATCTATTCTTCACTTGATTTCGTAAAAATGAGATTCCAATTGCCCCTTTCCCAATAATATGTGGATTTATAATTCAACTTATCTAGCAATTCTTTCACCATAGACTCATCATAAATATAATAATAACGTTCTGCCTGATTAAATTTGACAATATTTCCTCCTTTTTGAAAATTCTTTTTTTTTGAATAGTCATCGCTTTCAAAAGCCCATAACGTAACCAATAATTGTCCGTTAGGTTTCAAAAGCCGCATTAACTCGCGAATGGCGGAAATGTGTTTTTGAAGACTATCCAAGTGATGAATCACCGCAATACAAATAATATAATGGAATGATTCATCATCCATCACAATATCTAAAATATCGGAATGGAAAACATCATAACCCTTTTTTTTACATATTTCTAATAAAGGCATACTTTTATCAAAGCCTACAATTTTTGTCTGGTTTTGAAAATAGTTGATATTTTTTCCATTGCCGCATCCGGCATCTAATACATAATCATTTTTTGTAAATTGTTTGCCAAAATCGCGAACAACATCCCAAAGGCAAAATCGTGTATCAGAAAATGCTTCTGCATTTTCTTGGTAAAAAGAGGTCGCAATTTCCATTTTAATTAATTTATTGAATTATTTAAATTTTAATAATGAATATCTTTTTATGTCTTTTTTTATTATCTATTCTATTAATAATATGAAACAAAATTCATTTCCTGTTTTAGTTTTTTATATATTTTTATTTTTAATGATTCTTAGTTTCTTCTATTTTTCGAATAAAAATAGGAAATCTATTGAAAATTTTATGACTCCTTCTTTACCTGTTTCAGAAACCTATCATATACCTTACAATATCTTTTTTTACTGGAATGATGTTAATAATAGCCCTATTATGAAACATTTTATTAATCATTTTCAACGAAAATTTCAGAATACACCATGGAAAGTATTTTTTGTAAATAAACAGAATTTATCCCAATTTGTGAGTCCCTCTTTTCTTCAAAAATATGGGCAACTTGGACCTGTCCGTTTTTCTGATTTTTTACGCTTGCAGTTGCTTTATGATTATGGCGGTGTCTGGATGGATGCCTCCACAATTATTATCAATCCATCTTTTTTAGATGAATTTCGGAGTAAAATAATGAAATCAAAATGTGATATTTTATTATTTGAATTCAAAGAACACACGATTGACCCGAAGTTTCCCTATTTAGAAAATTGGTTTTTTATGTCACCTAAACATAGTATATTCATTCAAGATCTAAAATATTATTTTGACCAAGCATTTTCTATGGGATTTTATAATTTTAAGAAAAAAATTCTCATGAATTCTTCACTTGATTTAAGTAATACGATTAAATATGGTAAAAGTACTTATCATATGCAACATGCACTTATTCATTACATGTTATTGAAAAACCCCTTTAAATATCATTTATGTATTGAAAATGCCAAACATAGCATGTTTAAAGCGCAAAATCATGTTTCTTGGAATCATAAAAAATTGATCAACTATATCATTAAAAATTCTGACTGGAACAATTATTATGCTATTAAAATGATAGGCCATAATCGTAAAGCCATTCAAGGACCATTCATCGAACCATTTATTCATTTCTTAAAAAAAATTTAGTTTTAATATATATTATTTGTTATATATTATAATTTATTATTTATTAAATGTATAATAATATTCACATAGATTGTATAAAAGTTAATAAATAGTAAAAAAAATTTTAAAAATGATTTTATTTTAACAAGTAAGTTAATCCAACAAAATTAATTTATTTTTATAAATATAATATTTTTTAAACAAAATGCCTGAAGGACCTGAAATTTCATACATGACTTATGTCTTTAATAAAGATTATAAAAATTCCACCTTAGAAAATATATCTATTGTGAGTGGAAGATATACACATCATCCAAAACCAAATGGTTTCAAAGAATTTATTGAACAGTTACCATCAAAAATTGAATCTATAAAAAATAAAGGAAAATTTATATATATGACATTGAAAAATAAAAATATATTAGGTATAAAACTGAATTATGGTCATTTACAGCAAGATATTGGTAAACAATCACATATTCATTTTGTCACTTCAAAAGGGACTTTTTATTTAGATGATCAACGTAATTTTTCTACATTAGAAGTGATGAATGAAGAAAGATTACAAGAACATTTAGATAAAATAGGACCAGATTTGCTTCACGAAGAAGTTTCACCATCTGAATTTAAAAATGTTGCGCGAAAACATCCTAAAATAAAAATAGGTGCTTTTTTACTAGAACAAAAATATTTTTCCGGAATAGGTAATTATGTACGCGCGGAAGCTCTTTATCGTGCTAAAATATCTCCTTTCCGTCATATTAAAGATTTAAGTGATGAAGAATTGAACTTAATTTTAAAAGAAGTAATTTATATTTTAAAAGAAGCTTTTCACCAATTAAAGGATCATGGAAAGCATATTGTAAAAAAAGTATATAGTCAAAAAGAAACACCGAAAGGTGAAGAAGTGGTGCGTGAAAAATTAGGAGCAGCGCGAAATG
>Ga0181553_10005094_pt1 | contig 11059 bp, 20 predicted proteins | sample 011ome_17_FD_133753 | JGI IMG/M metagenome (GOLD analysis project Ga0181553, IMG submission 133753) | Coastal salt marsh microbial communities from the Groves Creek Marsh, Skidaway Island, Georgia - 011502XT metaG (megahit assembly) | ecosystem: Environmental > Aquatic > Marine > Intertidal...
CAGCGAGGGTCACACCTCCGGGGGTTCGAATCCCTCTCTCTCCGCCATGGGGGATTAGCTCAGCTGGCTAGAGCACTTGATTTGCATTCAAGAGGTCATCGGTTCGACTCCGATATCCTCCACTAATTTAAATTAATTAATTATGAAAAATCTATTAGTATTATTTTTTATAACATCAATCTTTGTTAGTTGTACTGATAAAAAGAAAGAAAAAAAAGTATGTGATGTTTGTAAAAAAGAAATAACAGAAGAAGTTGTAACAGATTCAAATTCAGTAAAATTAGAGGGATTAATCAATGCTGATACTACTGAATTGGAAACACCAACTCCTGAAGTTGTAGAAGAAGTTATTAATGAATAATAAGTTCAAGCCTTTATAGCTCAGCTGGCTAGAGCAGAACATTTGTAATGTTCAGGTCGTGGGTTCGAGTCCCTCTAAAGGCTCTTAATAAATAAAATGAGATTTCCAATTAATAAAAGACCAATCGAATATATTAATGGCAACCCCTATCTTATATGTGCTATTATACCAATTGAAAGGTGTAAAAATGTGAGTTTGATTAAAGAATGGTTGGGAGCAGATACTGCATTCAAAGTACAAAGGGAAGGTAAGTATTGGTTCTGTGAAACAATTCAAGAAATAAATTACGAATCAATATAGTTATAGTTATGAGATGGGTAGAATATTTTCAAAACTTGGCACATCAAGTAAAACTTAAATCTAAAGATGAGAACACACAAATAGGTGCAGTAATCGTTGGTAAAGATAAAGAAATAGTATCTACTGGCTACAACTCATTTCCACGAGGAATTAAAGATAATAAAAAAGAAAGACAAGAAAGACCAGAAAAATATTTTTGGTTTGAACATGCTGAACGAAATGCTATCTACAACGCAGCTCGTATTGGAGTTTCTACTAAAGGGTGTACTATCTACTTATCTTGTGGTATTCCATGTGCAGATTGTGCAAGAGGAATTATCAATGCAGGTATTGTAAGAATCTTTTGTGAAAGACAAGATACAACAAAAGGAATCATATGGGCAGAATCATCAGAAAAATCTTGGGAAATGTTTGAAGAAGCAGGTGTAAAAGTTTGTTTTTATGATGTACAAACTTCAGGTTTGTAATACTTATGTATGCAAGGAGGTTGTATTAATGGGATTCACAAATTCAGAATATTCAGAAGAACTATTACATAAATCACATTCATTAGGAATTAAGGATGACTTGTGGAAAACTGTTTCGCAACTACGAAAAGATGACCCCTTTCTTACCATACACGAAGCAATAGAAAAAGCATATTATACATTAACAAATTAGATATAAATATATTTATACTAAACGAGTAATGTACAATGGCATATAAATTACCTAATATTGATAGTGGATTGATTACTAATATAAGTGGACCGCTTTTATCAGATAATAGTGAAATGATAATTGAAAAAGGTGGTGGTGGTAGTATTTCTAAACCAACCCTATCAAACATATTAAGACCAGTTAAAGATGTTTCGCTTCCAAGTCCAAACACAAAGCCAGAAAATAAAAAACCACAACCATCTTTAGCAAGACCAGAAATAGAACAAGATATTGTTAGTGATGAAAGTATAAATGTAGTATCTGAGGTTTTAGGTATTAGTAATTTACCATATATTCAAAATCCATATCCAGCAGAAATAGGAACTGACCCATCTCCAAATTATGTAATAAATGATGAAACAATAACATTTACAGGCAAATATTCAGAAAACTTTTTACAGTTTAAAACAAAAAATATTGATGATATACTTACATTAAACATTAATGAATATCCAACAAGTTTTAATTTTATAGTAGAATTTGTAAATGGTAGTGAAAGAGATTATTATGCATCGCCTATTTTATTAGGAGAATTAAAAGCAGAGTTAAATGCTGGTAACCCTTATAAAAACCGAAGTACTGTTCCTATCATTAAGTTTGATTTTTCATTTATAGAAAACTATTCAAAGGAACCTCAATTTAAAATACCCGAAGATTATGCAGAAGTTGCAGTTACAAAAACTTTAACAACTAAAGAAGATATTTTAAGACATATTGATTGGATGGTGAGTAGTGATGAAACATTAAGAAGAGCAAGTGATATTGGTACATGGAAAATTGAATTAACAAAAGAACTTGGAATGGACCATTCTAAAGAGTTAGATAATTTAAACAAAAGAATATTAAATGAAGAATCAAATATATCAGATAATTTAAATCAAAGTGGTGAAAATTTAGATGGAGATAGTGATGGTACTTCAATAGGTAATCAAAATAATGTTGGAGATTTTGATGATAATGATAATCAAAAACCAGATAATAGTTCTGGCTTACTATATCCACCATTTGGTGTACCAGGTAGAAGGACAGGAGAACGAAGAAAAAAGGGTGGAACAACTTACAGGTGGAGTAAAGTTAGAAACACTTGGATAGTATTAAGGTCTTAATATGATAAATAATAATTTGTTAGCAACAACATCTTGGAGAAATTATTTACTTCCAAGAAATAAAAGAGTGAAAAACTTTTTAAAACAACGAGGTGCAGATGTTCTTTGGCAAGTATGTCAAAACATACACGAGGCGTATCGTGATAAAAGAAGTGAGGTAGTAATACTGATACATCCAAATTTATCTCATGCTATACTAATTCCACAAAAAGATTATATTGAAGTATTAGATGTTGGTTTAAAATACTTTACAAAACAAGAAAATTACGAAAAGTGTATTAAAATTAATGCAATCAAAATTGATATCAAAGAAAAAAGAGAACTAGGAAAGCCAATATATGATAAAATAAAACGAGATATATTATAATAAATTTGTTAAAAGATATACTTATATAAGAGGAATACTATTTAAAAAAAAGTACATACACACCATGAGAGGAACATTAATATCAGCAGATTTCATTAAGGATGAAAACGAAGATTTAAGACTTTTAGAAATAAATACAGATACTGGGTTTATATCAGCATCTTTTAGTAGTTTAGATTTTACAGAATTATTCGATGTATTTACAAGTGAATCAATTGATACTGTTCATGTAATATATAAAGATTTTCATTTAGAGTTTGTTGATTATTTTTCAAGTTCATTAAACGCAGCATTAAGTTCATCTGTTACTACATTTGAAAGAGATTTGATTGAAATATGTACAATATATCCTGAATCAGTTACAGATGCAGACAACAAATTTATCTTAAGATTAGCTTATGATGAATCAGCAATATTAGATAGTGAATACGCAAAAGATAATATAAATTTATATAAATTATATGCTGATAATTCTGATAGTGGTTCTATCGTACCTTTTGCATATTCTTCATCTGCTTTTGAACATGATAACTTAGGAGTTGATACAATAAACTCAACTACAAACCTACCTGATATAGCAGTTAGAAATAGTAGAATTGGACCAAAAGCAGCAATGAGTTTTTTCAAAATAGGAAACTCAACAAGTTCATCTCTTGATAGATTAAATCATACAAAAGAAGTTTTACAAGATGACGATACTCTAATCCAAAAATATTATACAGGCGATGTTAATGCAAATAAAGTATCATCAATTCGGTCTTATAAAGTAATATATGGAAGTGATTTAGATATTGCTACTATTGGAGAATATGAAGTAGAAGCAATATTAGAAAAACCAACATCAATACCTGTTGATGATGATTTAATAGTCAATTGGATGCCAACACACCATTATTTTGAATTTACAACCAATGAAATAAGAGTAAACTCAGAAGGTATAATTGGAGAACAAGAAGTAGTTGCAAGTGATGGAACCCATGTACCGATTTCTGGTAGTTCAATTGGTGATAGTTTAAAATCATATTATATACATGGTGCACCTGATACTGATGAGCAGGAAATATTTAGAGAGTGGTCTCATGCAGGTTCAACTTTACCAAGTGGTTCTTATGCAACATCTTCTCAAGTTACTTTTGTTTATGAAGAACAATCTAAATATAATGCAGTTGCAAACATAACACTTTCAAGTGGTTCGTTTAGAGTATCACCATTTGTTTATTTACTTGTCTATGATAGTGTGAATAACCAAATAGTATATAGATTCCCATATGAAATGAACACATCAGATTTTCAGTTGTTTGATGAAAGTGGTTCATTAGAAAGTATTAGTTCAATTAATATAGAAATTCTTTCAGGCTCTTATACAATGTATAGTTTAAACTTAGAAGAAGTGGATAACTTTATATTAGCAGATGGTGGTTTATCAAGTAATGTTGTTACTCACAACTGCTTCGTTGCAGGTACTGAAATTATTTTATCGAATGGAGATGTAAAGAATATTGAAGATATTAGTGTTGGAGAGGAAGTACTTACATTTAATGAGGAAACTCAGAATAATGAAAATGGAGTTGTTGGTAAATTAAAACAACATGAAGTTAATTCTGTAATTAGAATTACCCTTGACAACGAAAATGTAATTATCACTACATCAGAACATCCATTCTATGTAAATGGAAAAGGATGGGTTAAGGCTAGTGAGATAGAAGTTCTTGATACTTGTAAAAAAGTAAATGGGGAAGAATCATTAGTTTCAACAGTAGATGTATTGGATGAAACGCATACAGTTTATAACCTATTAAGTGTATCTGAAAATCACAACTTTTATGCAAACGGCATTTTAGTACATAACAAATAAAAGAAAGAATTATGGCACAAGTTTATAAAACATTATCACCAGAGGCGGTAAAAACAAGAACAACTACACCATTAACTACTAGTGAAAAAAATCAAGTAAATTCAATACTTGGTAATTTTATAACATATTTTAAAGCAGCACATGCATAACACTCGTTATGATTTACGCTACAATGTGTGTTGGTAGTGATTGGATTAATAGATTCAAAGAAGATATAAATAAATTTTCTACCACCAATAGTTTACATATATTAACTGATGATTCAACTCAGTTTAATAATACTACTTCGTGTTATGAATACACTAGAGATGTATTTAGTTATTACGAAAAAATAAAATTCATTTTAGATTTATCGAAAACATACGAGGAAAGAATCACATACATTGATTCTGATTGGATTTCTCAATATAATACAAACCTTAAATATGATAATTCAAGTTTATACACCTATATGATTTTTGATTTATCATCTGAAACAGATAGACCTATGTGGTTTAGTGATTTTGAAATTGAAATGAGAAATGGAAAATTATTAAATGAAATAAATGAAACAGGTATTATTTCACAATACATACCAGAAGCATTAATCTCATTTCCATATCAAGAAAACATTGATGAGCTTATTGATGATTCAAAAAAACTTCAAACCTTTTTGGAAAGTACATATAAGACTGATACTAAGACAAATAAAAGATTAAATAGATATAAAAAAGGAATAGGATATGCAGAAGGTTGGGGAATGAGTGCACTTTGTGTAAAGTATAATATTGATATCAAAGATATTGATTGGAGAAAAAAAAGTTTAGTATAATGACAAAAAAATTAAGTAATAGCGATTTTAGTAAAATTAACGAACTACTTGATGGTGCTAAAATAATATCAAAAAAAGAATTTGATAAAAGAGTTAGTATCTTTCCAACATGGAAATTAGTAGATGAAGGTAAAGATTTTACAGATATGAAATTACAACATTACGATAATTCAAATACAGAGTTGATTGAAATACTTAATAGAATAAGTGGTTGTGCTAGTAAAGATATAACATCGTTACATACTGTAACATATACTGAGGGACACTTTTTAAGACCACATTTAGATAGAAGTTCAAAAGTAACTTTAAATATTTTATTAGAAGCTGATTGTGATGGTGGTGAATTATACATAGATGGAAAAGATAGTGGTTTAAACTTTCCTGGTGATTATGTTATATACAATGGTGGTAAGCAGGAACACGAAGTAAAACTAATAAAAAAAGGAAAAAGAAAAACTTTAATTATTTGGTACGATAAGAAAATTCTAATGTAATATTATATTTATAATAAAGGTATTATGGTTAACAAAAAAGATGTTGTACAAATGAGAATTTGGGCACCCGAATTCAAACTTCCTTGTGAACTCGATTCACGATATACCTATGTGGAGGTAACTGATTTATCTTATAAATCTGATTTAAAAAAAATCATTGAAAGTATTAACGAAGAATTATCCGATTGGAAAGATAGACCTGATTTAGAAAATCTACAAAAAAGATTTGATGTAGGTTGTTCGTGTTTTATTCAATATTTTAAAGGAGAAGTATGTGGTTGGTTTTGGACATGTAATTTCTTAACTTATGATTGGATTGAAAAAGTAAAAGATTTACCAACTCCAAACTCTAACTAGTCTGGTGGAACTTATGTAATTAAAAAAGTTGCACCAAGAAATGGTGGATATCAATTATATGCATATTGTGTTAGAGAAGTTATGAGTAGAACTGATTATGGTTATGCATATGTAGATAAATGGAATAAGGCACCAATTAGATTAAACTTTAATTGTGGTGCAACATTTATTGATAATTTATTATAAAACTATGACACAAAATATTAAGAAACAAGCCCCAAAGGGTAAAGTAAAATTTTCAATAACTCTATCTGAAGAACAAAAGATGGCAAAGACAAATATCTTATACCATCCTTATAATTTTGTAATGGGTAAAGCAGGTTCTGGTAAAACACTTCTTGCAGTACAAATTGCATTAGATATGTTCTTCACAAGACAGATAAACAAAATCATTATAACAAGACCAACAGTATCAAACGAAGATAATGGATATCTACCTGGTTCGCTTGATGAAAAGATGGAACCTTGGTTAGTACCGATTCGTTCTAATATGAGAAAAGTTTACAACAAGCCAGCTATTCTACAAAAGATGGAATCAGAAGAAAGTATAGAATTAGTATCACTATCTCACTTTAGAGGAAGAACATTTGAAAATGCTTGTGTAATTGTAGATGAGTTTCAAAACTTAACTAAATCACAATTAGGAATGGTGTTGGGTAGATTAGGAAAAAAATCAACTATGATTCTTACTGGTGACCCACAACAAATTGATTTAAAGTTCCCAAATGATTCAGCAATACACGAAGTACCAAAAGTTAAAGAATCTAAATATGTTTATGCAATAACTCTTGTTGATAATCATAGACACGAGGCGTTAGATGAACTACTAAGATTGTTACAAACTTACTCATGAAAATTTTAATTATAGGCATACCAAGAACAGGTAGTACATCACTCTGGTCTAATATAATTAACTTAGGATATAGTGGTTTGAATGAACCATATAGAAGATACAATCATAATTATTTAAAACACCCATATCCATTAGATATTTTAAAAAACGAAAAGATAGTAGTGAAGCATTTAATACACGATATACCACGAAAAAAGTATATTGGTAATATGAGTGATATTGAAGTATGTAAGGAGATGTCAGAACAATTTGATAAAACTATTATACTTGATAGAAGAAACTCTCAAGAAATGTTGGAAAGTTATATTGGTTTATACTATAATTTAGATAACAATATGGATATTCATTCTAGTTGGGAATTTTCTAATATTCCTAAAGAATATGTAAATCAATTTATATTAGATAATAAGCACAAATTGATTTATGATTTTAAAACAAAAATACAGACATTATCAACACTACTATCTATACCAATTACTTATTATGAAGATTTATACGGAGAAGATAGAGAACTATCTTTAAACATAATTAAATCTTGGAAACTTGATATAGATGAAGAACGATTAAACGATACATTAAATCCATTAAATCGATATAGATTATTCCAAAAAAAATCTATAATTTAGACAAAATAATTGTTAAAAAATTTGGATTTCTCAATTATTTTTCGTATATTTACTATGTAAATGATTAATAATTAAACCCTAAAAATGAGCTATTCCAAATCAACCTATGAAGCAATACACAAAGGAACTTTAGTTAAGTACCTTATGAGTAGAGATAGAAAAATCAAACAACTCCAAAAACAATTAGATGATATTAAAAACAATAGATTATCTAATGATATGAAGAAAGACCTTTTAGTAGATTTCAGAAACTTTTTATTGCAAAAATAATTGAAAAAAGCCATTGTAGTCTCGGCTTTTTTTCGTAGCTTTACTATGTAAATGATTGATAATTAAAATATGAAAAACTTAAAAAACCTTAAAAACTATAAACATTACATTAAACTTCTTAACAAAAGAAAAGGTATTGGACCAATGCCTCAATTAAGATGGGTTTCTGCCCTACTTGATGAGATTGGTGTTGAACATAGATACCACGATTGGAGTGAGTACAAATACACTTCTTCGGCTGGTTTAAGATACTATACTGGTGGTGGTTCAAAAGAATATACTGGTGGTAGATTAAGAATCTCTGAAATTAATCTTGATGCCACTTCTACTGATAGTTATTATTCTTACAACACTTGGAGTTATTGTAAAGAACTTCTTGATTTAGTTCATGATAAGTTGGGAATTCCAAGAAATGAGAATCACTATTACAAAGGAGAATTAATTAATTAAACTTTAAAACTATGATAAAATTACAATATAAAAATTACAGTAATATAAACAATTCAAACTACATGGAGTTAGATTACAAATTTATGAAGTTATTGAAGTTAGTAAAACAATGTCATAAATCCGCTTCTTGGGGCGATGATGTATTTGTTAAAAAACTAATTTCTTCAGTTGTTGATTTAGATTCAATACCTGATTGGTTAGAGTTTGAAGAAGATTTATTAAAACAAATTGCTAATAGTTAAAACCTTAAATTATGATAAAAAAACTTAAATCAAAACTATTAACTTACCTTTTCAAAGATTGGGTAATGAATGAAAAAGACCTAGATAGTTTAAAAATTACAAAAAACTTTATTAGAAAAAGAGAAATTGAAATCATAGGACATGTGCCAGTTGTTGGGTTCAGGTCTTATTCAAAAAAATAATATTCTAACAAGTGGGTAAATATAAATTTGTAAATAGAAAATTCCCAAAGGAATTTCAAAGAGTTGTAGATTATATCAAACTAAAAAAAGGGATTGATGTAAAATTATCTCATATTACAAAATATTTAGGTCCATGGGATAGAAGAATATTTATACATCATAACTATGATTTAAAAAAGAATGGGTTAATTGCATTACTTCATGAAATCGGTCATGTATTACAACCACCTACAAATGTTGGTGTTAACTCATATAAAAATATAGATATAGATAGATACCCAAGTGAATATGAAATGGGTAGGTTTCTAAACGAATTAGACGCGTGGGAGCGTGGTTATAAAATATTAAAAGAATTAAATATAAAAATAAATAAAAATGATTGGAATACTCAAAAACAAGAAGCCCTTATTACTTATTGGCCTACTAATACTATTAGGTAGTTGTGAATACGAACCATACGAAAGTTCAGATATAGGTAAAAATCCACAAAAAGAAATTGTAAAATTAGAATCTTACTATAACCAAAAAAGTGGAATAGTTTTTAGATGGGGAGATTATCAAGGAGACCCTGCTAATTCTCATTCATCAATAATGAACAACTTATCGGGTAAACAAGGTTGGTATGGTCATCAAGCATATGGAGATGTTAATAAGGATGGATTTCAAGATATACTTACAACTCATTGGAACTCTGAAAATGATAGTGATACTAATTGGTACATTAATAGTGGTGATAACAAAACATTTACCGAAGATGCACAATATATAAATTCATCACTTAAGGGGTTAGGTAATTATAAAATATTAAAAACAGATGTTAATAATGATAGTTTAGCAGATTATGTTTTACTTGGGGTAGATGAAAGAATACCAGGTGATTATGGTGGAAACTTTACAGTATTAATTCAAAATAAACAAGGTAAGTTTGATGTTAACTCAATAGATGAAGGTAAGGGGTTGTGGTATCACACCGGAGCTAGTGGAGATTTAGATGGAGATGGGTTTGTTGATATAGTAACTGCAACATATATTTGGTTAGGAGATGGTACAGGTAATTTTATCAATACTAATATTAGTGTTGATGATTTTGGAATTAAACCTGCATTGAGTTATGAAATACTTGATATAAACAAAGATGGGTATAATGATATTATTGTAGGAACAATGAAACCAGGACCTGATATGTATGGTAGTAATTCAAGTATAATGTTGGGTAAACCTACTTTTGGAGAATATGATATTATTTCATTGCCCACTACTGAAACAAATGCTACACTTGATTTTGAATTTTTAGATTATGATAATGATGGAGATTTAGATATTTTAGAATTAAGAAACATAAATGCTGGTATAGACACTTGGTCAGATTACTCTTACATACATCTATATGAAAATGATAATTTAACCTTTACATTGAATAATGAATTATTTAAAGAGGCAAAAGATGGTGGGTATATGTATGGTTCTCAAGATAAACATGGTTGGTCAAGATTTAAGATTGATGATATAGATAATGATGGAGTTATGGATATTGTTGCAGAAAATTATCAAGATGGATATTACAATGGATTAAAAAAGATTACAGGTGAGTGGAAAAAACATCGATTTTAATTTGCTAGTCTCAATTATTTTTCGTATATTTACATAGTAAATGAGTGATAATAATAACATTAAAACAAACAATTTGAAGAAAAAAATAGTTTACATTGATATGGATGGGGTATTAGTTGATTTCGGTAAAGCAATCGAAGATTGGTTTAAACAACATCCACATTTAGAAGAAAGATACAAATCATTTCCTGACCACATACAAGGATTGTTCAGAATCGCTCCACCATATAAGGGAGCTATCGAGGCAGTTAAGAAACTACACGAAAGTGGTAAGTATGAATTATTCATTGCTACTTCTGCACCTTGGGGTAATCCACAATCTCTTACTGATAAAAGATTTTGGTTAGAAGATTACTTCGGTAATATCTTCCATAAAAGATTATTTACCACTCACAGAAAAGATTTGTTGATGGGTGATTATCTTATTGATGATAGATTAAAGAATGGTGCTGGTGAGTTTAGTGGTGAACTATTA
>Ga0181553_10005101_pt1 | contig 11049 bp, 8 predicted proteins | sample 011ome_17_FD_133753 | JGI IMG/M metagenome (GOLD analysis project Ga0181553, IMG submission 133753) | Coastal salt marsh microbial communities from the Groves Creek Marsh, Skidaway Island, Georgia - 011502XT metaG (megahit assembly) | ecosystem: Environmental > Aquatic > Marine > Intertidal zone...
CCTTGCGAAAGAAGGGGTTCCACAAGGTCTGCAAGTGCGGCCCGGGAAGCCACCAGGCGGGTTGGAAGGTTTCGGACACGGTCTCGGGTTCCTCGTTTGCTCCGACGTTAGAGCGTTGGCGGCTCGAAGAAAAGCATGATGCAGGCATTGAATGATGCCTGCCGCCCGGCGACTTACGCCTTTGGGGATATGGTCAGCGCCACCCAAGGGGTGGAGAGTGACGCGATAGTCTTATCCGGAACCCTGCCCATGACGCCTACCCCCTTCGACCAACTGCTCGGCGCCGCGCGCCAAGAGCGCGAGCCCCAGCGCCTGCTGTTCGTCTTTGTCAGCGCCGAACTGCCCGAGGACGCCACCGAGGCCGAGCGCCAGCGTTTCGAGGAAAACGCCGGCGGTTCGCTGAAACCGGTGCTCTGCGTCGACAAGCTGCCCGAGGAACTGAGCGACTTCGCCGCGCTGCGTGAAGAATCCGAGCGCACCGGCGTGGCCTGGGACCTGCTGTTCGCCGCGGCGCTGCCTGGCCAGGCCGGCATCACGCCGAACGCCGACGAGGCCGAGCAGCCACTGAAGATGATGGTCAGCGCCATCGAGACCGGCAACGTTGGCCGATTCCTGGCCTTCGATCGCAACGGTCAGACCGTCGACTTCTACTGAAGTCGCCGACTTCAAGCGGCGGGTGCGTGGCGCTCCCAGAGCGCGTAGTGCACCTTGCCGGCCTGCTTCTCCCGATGCAGTCGCCAGTTCCCCGGCAGGCCGAGGCTGGACGGCAGCGCCTCGCTTTCGGTGTAGACCCAGGCGTGTTCGGCCAGCCAACCCTTGTTCTCCAGCAGCTCGCAGGCCGGTTGCAGCAGATTCTTGTTGAACGGCGGGTCGAGGAATACCAGGTCGAAGGCGGTCGGCGTCTGAGTTTCCAGATAGCGCAGGGCATCGCTCTGCAGCAGTTGGCCGTGGCCGCAGTTGAGCGTGTCCAGGTGCTTGCGCAGGCTGGCGATGGCGTTGGCGTTCACGTCCAGCGCCAGGGCCATGCTGGCGCCGCGCGACAGCGCTTCCAGATAGATCGCGCCGCTGCCGGTGAACGGATCGAGCACCCGTGCGCCGGACAGGTAGGGCGCCAGCCAGTTGAACAGGGTTTCGCGCACCCGGTCCGGCGTAGGGCGCAGGCCTTCGGCATCGGGAAAGCTGAAGCGGCGCGAGCGCCACTCGCCGCCGATGATGCGCAGCTGGCCCTGGCCGCCGTGGGCGTTGGGGCGAATGGGTGGATTGGCCATCAGTGCTCCGGAACGCCGCTGGGCTGTTCGGCTGGTTTATCGGTGGGCGGCGGCAGCGGCTGCTGCTCGACGTTGGGGCCTGCGGTGACGATGACGAAGGCATCGGCCTGCAGATGCTTGTTCATCGCGGCTTTGACCTGTTCGACCGTCAGCGCCTGCACCTCGCCCATGAAATCCTCCAGGTAGGTCAGCGGCAGGTCGTAGAAGCCGATGCTGCCGAGCTGACCGACGATGTCGGCATTGCTTGCGGTAGACAGCGGGAAGCTGCCGGCGATCTCACGCTTGCTGCGCTCCAGCTCGGCTTCGGTCGGGCCCTCGGCGAGGTAGTCGCGGACCAGCTGCTGCACCAGTTCCAGCGCGCCATCGGTGAGTTCGGCGCGGGTCTGCATGCTGATCATGAACGGCCCTTCGGCGCGCATCGGGCTGAAGCCGGAGTAGATGCCGTAGGTCAGGCCGCGCTTTTCGCGCACCTCTTCCATCAGTCGCGTGCCGAAGCCGCCGCCGCCGAGGATCTGGTTGCCCAGATAGAGCGCCGCATAGTCCGGATGGCCGCGAGGGATACCGAGCTGGGCCAGCATCAGGTGGCTCTGATTGGAGGGGAAGTCAATGTGATGCTTGCCGGCTACGGGCGGTTGGGGCGACGGCGTCGTTGGCAGCGCCGGGCCTTCCGGCAGCGCGGCGGAGACCTTGGCGGCGAGCGCTTCGGCTTCCTCGCGGGAAAGGTCACCGACCAGTGCGATCACCGCATTGCCTGCCGCATAGGCGCGGGCGTGGAAGTCGCGCAGCTGCTCGACGCTGATCGCCGGAATCGACTCGGGCGTGCCTTCGCTGGGATGGGCGTAGGGGTGACCGCCATAGAGTTGCTCGAACAGCTCGAGGCTGGCCAGCTTGCCGGGGTTCTGCTTCTGGAATTCGAAGCCGGCCAGCAGCTGGTTCTTGATCCGTTGCAGCGAGTCCTCGGGGAAGCTCGGCTGGCCGATGACCTGGTTGAACAGCGCCAGCGCCGGCTCGCGCTTGTCCGGTGCGCTCAGGCTGCGCAGGCTGACCACCGCCATGTCGCGGTAGGAACCGTTGCCGAAGTTCGCACCGAGGCCTTCGAAGCCGCGGGCGATGGCGCTGACGTCCTTGCCTTCGACGCCCTCGTTGAGCATGGCATTGGTCAGCAGGGCCAGGCCGGGCACGTCGCCGTCCTGGCTACTGCCGGCGGAAAAAGTCAGGCGCAGGTCGAACATCGGTAGCTCGCGGGCCTCGACGAAAAGCACCTTGGCGCCTTCGCGGGTCTGCCAGCTCTGGATGTCCAGCTTGCGACGGGCCAGTGGCTGGTCGCTCAGCTCGCTGAGCGATTCCAGGCGCGGCTTTTCCGGCGTCGCGGTCGGCACGGCAGGCTGGCTCGCCTCGCGGGCGACATCCTGCTCCGCCGGCTGGCCGGGCTGCGGCAGGGCGGTAGAGCCTTCGTCGCAGCCCGCCAGGCCGAAGCTGGCCGCCAGCAGCAGGCCAAGCAGGCCGTTGCGCAGGGCTTTGCAATCACTCATCACGGGCTTCCTCGGGCAGAACATGGGCGACGCTCAGGCGGGAGCGGGTGAAGTAGGTGCGGGCGGCCTGCTGGATGTCCTCGGGCGTGACCGCCTCCAGCGCGCTCAGCTCCTCGTCCATCAGGCGCCAGGAAAGCCCGACGGTTTCCAGCTTGCCAATGGTGGTGGCCTGCTGGGTGATGGAATCGCGCTCATAGACCAGGCCGGCGATGACCTGGGCACGCACGCGCTCGAGTTCGTCCGCCGAGGGCGGCGTCTCCTTGAGCGCGTCCAGCTCCCGCCAGAGCCCGGCTTCGACTTCTTCCAGGGTGCGGCCCTTCTGCAAGTTCGGCGCGGCGCTCAAGACGAACAGGCTGTCGCCACGGGCATAGGCGTCGTACCAGGCCGAGGCGCTGGTCACCAGTTCCTCACCGCGCTCCAGCCGTTCCGGCAGGCGCGCGCTGTAGCCGCCGTCGAGCAGGGCGGAGATCAACCGCAGCGCGTGCACCTGGCGAGCGTTCTCCTCGGTCGCAAGGCTCGGTGCATTGAAGGCCATGAGCAGCGTCGGCAGCTGGGTCTTCACGTGCAGCTGGAGGCGGCGCTCGCCCGGTTCGTCCAGCTCAAGCGGCCGCTTGGCCGCCGGCACCTCGCGTTTCTCGATACCGCCGAAGAAGCGTTCGGCCAGCCCGCGGACCTCGTCGGCGGTCACATCGCCGACCACCACCAGGGTGGCGTTGTTCGGTGCGTACCACTGCTCGTACCAGGCACGCAGCTCGTCGGCCTGCATGCGGTTGAGATCGGCCATCCAGCCGATGGTCGGGTTGCGGTAGCCGCTGGCGGGATAGGTGATGGTCTTGAAGCGCTCGTAGGCCAGCGAGCTGGGCTTGTCGTCGGTGCGCAGGCGGCGTTCTTCCTTGATCACTTCGATCTCGCGGGCGAACTCCCCGGGCGGCAGCCTGAGGCTGGCCAGGCGGTCGGCTTCGAGTTCGAACGCAACGGCCAGGCGGTCGCGTGCCAGAACTTGGTAATAGGCCGTGTAGTCGTCGCTGGTGAAGGCGTTTTCCTCGGCGCCCAGCTCACGCAGGATGCGCGAGGCTTCGCCGGCATCGAGCTTGCGGCTGCCCTTGAACATCATGTGTTCGAGCGCGTGGGAGAGGCCGGTCTGGCCGGCTGTCTCGTAGCTGGAGCCAACCTTGTACCAGAGCTGGGAAACCACCACCGGCGCACGATGATCCTCGCGCACGATCACCTTCAGGCCGTTGTCGAGGAAGAACTCGTGGGTGGGCTGGCTGTCTGCTGCTGCCAGCAGGGGCAGATAGAAGGCTCCGAGCAGCAGGGCGGCGGCGCGGCGTAACATCAGAGGCATAGTCGGGACTCGTCCAGGTTGGTGCCCGCCACGGCAGATGGCAGGACGGCGACACGGCAGCCATGGTAATGGCCCGCGCGGGTCAGGCAAAGCCGGGGTATCCGCACAGTCTGCTCGGCCGCAGTGCCCGCGCTTAGCGCACCTGCCTGGCGAGGTGCTAGGATAGGGCCCATTTTTAGGCCGGAAGCCAGGCTGCCGGCGTTTCGCATCCTTGAGAATACCTTCTCCATGTTTGGTTCCAACGACGACAAGAAGACGCCGGCCGAGCCCGGTGAAAAGAAAGGCCTGTTCGGCTGGCTGCGCAAGAAACCGCAGCCCGCGCCGGCAGAGCAGCCCGCCGCCGAACAGCCGGACAGCGAATCGGTCGAGCAGACCGGGGCGCCTGTCGAATCGCCTGTCGCGACACCTCAGGAAGAGCAACCGGGGCGCGCGGTCGAGGCTGATATGCAGCCGGCTGAGGTCATAGAGCCGGTGCTGCTGCACCCTGAACCTGAACCTGAACCTGAACCCGAACCCGAACCGGAGCCGGTACCTGCCCCGGTCGTGGCGACCGCGCCGGAGGCCCCAACCAAGCTCGGCTTCTTCGCTCGCCTGCGCCAGGGACTGTCGAAAACCAGCGCCAGCATTGGCGAAGGCATGGCCAGCCTGTTCCTCGGCAAGAAGGCCATCGACGACGATCTGCTCGACGAACTGGAAACCCGCCTGCTCACCGCCGACGTCGGCGTCGAGGCGACCACCGCGATCATGCAGAATCTCACCCGGCGCGTCTCGCGCAAGGAGCTGGCCGACAGCGGCGCGCTCTACACCGCGCTGCAGGAAGAACTCGTTGGCCTGCTCAAGCCGGTCGAGCAGCCGCTGGCGATCGATGCTGGCAAGCGCCCGTATGTGATCCTGGTGGTCGGCGTGAACGGCGTCGGCAAGACCACCACCATCGGCAAGCTGGCCAAGAAGCTGCAGCTCGACGGCAAGAAGGTCATGCTCGCCGCCGGCGACACCTTCCGCGCTGCGGCGGTGGAGCAGCTGCAGGTGTGGGGCGAGCGCAACGGCATTCCGGTGGTCGCCCAGCACACCGGTGCCGATTCCGCCTCGGTGATCTTCGATGCGGTGCAGGCCGCCAAGGCGCGCGGCATCGACGTGCTGATCGCCGACACCGCGGGCCGTCTGCATACCAAGGACAACCTGATGGAAGAGCTGAAGAAAGTCCGTCGGGTGATGGGCAAGCTCGACGAGTCGGCTCCCCACGAAGTCCTGCTGGTACTCGACGCCGGCACTGGCCAGAACGCCATCAACCAGACCAAGCAGTTCAACCAGGCGGTCGAGCTGACCGGGCTGGCACTGACCAAGCTCGACGGCACCGCCAAGGGCGGCGTGATCTTCGCGCTGGCCAAGCAGTTCGGCACGCCGATCCGCTACATCGGCGTGGGTGAAGGCATCGACGATCTGCGCACCTTCGAGGCTGATGCCTTCGTCAAGGCGCTGTTCTCCCAGCGGGAAGACGCATGATTCGTTTCGAACAGGTCGGCAAACGCTACCCCAACGGCCACGTCGGGTTGCACGAGCTTTCCTTTCAGGTGCAGCGTGGCGAGTTCCTCTTCGTTACCGGCCATTCTGGTGCAGGCAAGAGCACGCTGCTGCGCCTGCTTCTGGCGATGGAGCGCCCCACCAGCGGCAAGCTGCTGCTGGCCGGGCAGGACCTGTCACGCATCACCAACGCGCAGATTCCTTTCCTGCGCCGACAGATCGGCGTGGTGTTCCAGAACCACCAGCTGCTGTTCGATCGCACCGTATTCGACAACGTCGCCCTGCCGTTACAGATCCTCGGGCTGAACAAGCGCGAGATCGGTCAGCGGGTAATGACCGCGCTGGAGCGCGTCAGCCTCAAGGACAAGGCGCTGCAGTATCCGGCGGACCTGTCCACCGGCCAGCAGCAGCGTGTCGGCATCGCCCGCGCCGTCGTGCATCGGCCGGCTCTGCTTCTGGCCGATGAACCGACCGGCAACCTCGACCCGCGACTCGCTGCGGAGATCATGGGCGTGTTCGAAGACATCAATCGCCTGGGGACCACCGTGCTGATCGCCAGCCACGACCTGGCGCTGATCGCGCGGATGCGCCATCGCATGCTGACCCTGCAACGTGGTCGCCTGATCGGCGACGGGGAGGCCAGCCGATGAGCAGCGAACGCAATCCCAAGACCAACCCGAGCACGGCCGAGCGCGTCGGCGGTTCGGTGAAGAAGCCGGAGCGGCCACGCGGCGACGAGCCGGACTTCAAGACGCTGTTCCACGCCTGGCTGGAAAGTCACCGCGCCAGCCTGGTGGACAGCGTCGGGCGCCTGATCAAGCAGCCGATCGGCAGCTTCTTCACCTGCCTGGTGATGGCCGTGGCGTTGAGCCTGCCCATGGGCCTGGCGCTGCTGCTGGACAACGTCGAGCGACTCGGTGGCTCCTGGCAGCGCGCCGCGCAGATCTCGCTGTTCATGGACCTCGAGGTGGATAGCGCCACCGGTGAGCGCCTGCGTGACGAGGTTGCGGCCATGCCCGATGTGGCAGCGGCGGACTGGGTCAGCCGCGAGCAGGCGCTGGACGAATTCCAGCAGCTTTCCGGGCTTGGCGAAGCGCTCAAGGAATTGCCGGAAAATCCGCTGCCCGGCGTGATCATCGTGACACCCGAAGAGGTGGACAAGGACAAGCTCGAAGCGCTGCGCCAGCAGCTGGCCGAGTTGCCGGGCGTACAGCTGGCGCAGCTGGATCTGCTCTGGGTCGAGCGGCTGACCGCCATCCTCAAGCTTGGCGACCGTTTCGTCTTTGGCCTGACATTGCTGCTGGTGGCGACGTTGCTGCTGGTGATTGGCAACACCATCCGCCTGCACATCGAGAACCGCCGCACCGAGATCGAGGTGGTCAAGCTGGTAGGCGGCACCGATGGCTACGTCCGCCGTCCGTTTCTCTACATGGGTGCCATCTACGGCCTGGGTGCCGGCCTGATCGCCTGGCTGCTGCTGGTCTACGGTCTGGGCTGGCTGAACGAAGCCGTGGTCAACCTCGCGGGCCTCTACGGCAGCGATTTCGGCCTGGGTGGCGTTCCGGCGGGCGATGCGTTATCGCTGGTGATCGGCGCGGTGCTGCTCGGCTACATCGGTGCCTGGTTGGCTGTCGCAAGGCATCTGAGCGAACTCGCTCCGCGTTAAAATTCCGTTTAAAAACAATGGCTTGATGGTTGTGTCAGGGAACTTTTCCACAGGCTTGCAGTCTCATGCGGCAATGCTAAACTGCTGCAGCTTCGTCATTGGAGGTACTGCATGACAACTACTCTGCAACCTGTTCAAGCGCTAGTCCCGGGAGCGAATCTCGAGGCCTACGTGCAGACCGTGAACAGCCTCCCGCTGCTCACCGTCGAGCAGGAGCGCGAGCTGGCCGGGCGCCTCTTCTATCATCAGGATCTCGAAGCGGCTCGGCAGATGGTGCTGGCGCACCTGCGTTTCGTCGTTCACATCGCCCGCAGCTATTCCGGCTACGGGCTGGCCCAGGCCGACCTGATCCAAGAAGGCAATGTCGGCCTGATGAAGGCGGTCAAGCGTTTCAATCCGGAAATGGGTGTGCGGTTGGTGTCCTTCGCCGTGCACTGGATTCGCGCCGAAATCCACGAGTTCATCCTGCGCAACTGGCGCATCGTCAAGGTCGCTACCACCAAGGCGCAGCGCAAGCTGTTCTTCAACCTGCGCAGCCAGAAGAAACGTCTGGCCTGGCTGAACAACGATGAAGTCACCGCCGTGGCCGACAGCCTGGGTGTCGAGCCGCACGAAGTGCGCGAGATGGAAAGCCGCCTCACCGGTCATGACATGGCCTTCGACCCGGCCGCCGATGCCGACGACGACAGCGCCTACCAGTCGCCGGCTCACTACCTGGAAGATCATCGCTACGATCCGGCGCGTCAGCTGGAAGATGCCGACTGGAGTGACAGTTCCACCTCCAGCCTGCACGCCGCGCTTGAGGGGCTGGACGAGCGCAGCCGGGACATTCTCCAGCAGCGCTGGCTGAACGAGGACAAGGCGACCCTGCACGACCTGGCGGCCAAGTACAACGTGTCGGCCGAGCGGATTCGTCAGCTGGAAAAGAATGCGATGAACAAGCTGAAGGGCTCGATCCAGGCCTGACGCCCCTTAGCAGGAACGAATCGCGGGATGCCGATGGCTCCCGCGATTTTTTTTGCCAACGTCCGGCTCGCAGGCGTTAGTTATCGCTGTTCGTCGCCCTGATGAAGTGTGTTTCGTCGCGCCTGGTCTATCGCGGCCAACAGCTGCGCATTGGTGATCGGCTTGTGCAGCCAGACGATCCGGTCAGGGAATTTCGCCTCGTCGAACTGGTGTGCTGCGGAGATCACGACGATCGGCAATTCGTGTATGGCCGGGCGTGCGCGCAGTTCGTCAATCAACTGTGCCCCGCTGCCATCGGGTAGGTGCAGGTCCAGCGTCATGGCCTCGTAGCGCCCGGTGGCAAGTTTCTCCCGTGCCTGGTGCAGGCTCTGCACGCGATCCACTGCGTATCCTCCCTCGCGCAGCATCATGTGCAGCAGGCGCCCGGTATCCGGCTCGTCTTCGACGACCAGTATCCGCGGCAGGCCTTCCCGGTTGTCTGCCTCGCTTGTCGGCGTCTGGATCGGTAGCTCGCACCAGAAGGTGGTGCCAGCGCCGGGCTGGCAATCGAAGCCGACTGTGCCGCCCATGCGCTCGATGAGCTCCTTGGTGATCGCCAGGCCCAGGCCGGTGCCCGACTTCTGCCGGCTGTCAGAGGCATCGGCTTGGGCGAACTTCTCGAATACCCGTGAGCGGAAGGCGTCCGGTATGCCCGGCCCCTGATCGGTCACGCTGATGCGTACCCGCGCGCCGCGAAGGCTGGTGTGCAGGCGGATCTCTCCGCCTTCGGGAGTGAACTTCACGGCATTGGAAAGAAAATTGCCGAGCACCTGCTGCAGGCGCAGGCTGTCGACCCAGACCAGGACGTCCTGTGGATGGTGCAGCGTGCAGCGCACGCCATGCTGGCCGCACAGTGGCTGATTGCTTGAAAGCGATTCCTCCAGCAGCTTGCCGAGTGAATGCTCGCGCAGTTCGAAGGCCATCTTGCCGGCAGCGATCTTCTCCATGTCCAGCAGGTCGTTGATCAGATGACCCAGGCGCAGGCTGTTGCGGTAGGCGATCTCGAGCATCTGCTGCATGGCTGGCGGCGCCGCACCGAGTGCGCCGCCGACGATCAGGCCGAGCGCACCGCTGATGGAGGTCAAGGGCGTGCGCAGTTCATGGCTCACGGTCGAGACGAAGTCATTCTTCATCTGCTCGATGCGCTTGCGCTCGGTCAGGTCCATCAGGGTACCGCTGATGCGCTGGGCCATTCCTTGCGGGTCGCGCTGGATATAGCCACGCAGCAGAACGGGTACGACATGGCCGTGCTTGTGTTGCAGGCGCAGTTCGCTCGTAAAGTGATCGAGATTGGACAGCATGGTTTGCGCCAGCTTGGCTTTCTGCTGCGCCAGATCCTCGGGTACGGTCAGGCGTTCCCATAGCTTGAGGTCGCAAGACAACTCGTCCGGGCGGTAGCCGAGCATTTCCCAGGCGCGTGGCGAGGCATACATGCTGCCTGCTTCCAGATCGAGATCCCAGAGGCCATCGTTGCTGCCCTTGAGCGCCAGCGAGAGCCGCTCCTCGCTCACCTTCAGGTCATTCTTGCTTTGGCGGATGCGCTGGGTCATCTCTTCCGCCAGGGCCTGGATGCGGCTATGGCGCAGGGCAAGCGAGGAGGTGAGGAAGAACACCAGCAGGCTCAGGCCGAGGCCCAGGACAAGCATCAGGGTTTCGTTGCCATGGAAGCGCCCGTCGAACTCCGGCCGGCTGTCCATGCGCAGGGTCCAGGTCTGGCCGTACAGGTGCAGTTGCTGCAATCGGCTGTAGCGAGCGTCGCCGGGCTGTGGCGCATCGGGCGAGGCATAGAGCAGTTGCTCTGGGTCTTCGTCGTCGCTGGCGTAGATATGCAGCGCCAGCGGCAGGTCGGCGGCGCGCAGGATGCCCTGCATCAGATCATCGAGGCGATAGGGGCTGTAGACGAAGCCGATAAGCGCCTGCATGCGCTGTGCGGGTGTGTCGGTCGGCTCGCCTTGCCGGTATACCGGCACGTAAAGCAGCACGCCGGCCTGGACCTTGCCGTGAGTCTCCTGCATCAGCGTCACCTTCGCCGTGATGCTGGTCTCGCCCAGGCGCGCAGCCCGCAGCATGGCCCGGCGGCGGGTCGGCTCGGAGTACATGTCGAAGCCGAAAGCGGCCAGGTTGCGCCCCACGAAGGGCTCGAGAAAAACGATCGAGGTATAGAGGTCGCGCTCACCAGGCGGATGGATGTCGTACTCCGGGAAGCCTTCGGCTCGAATCCGTGCGATATGCGCGTCCCGCTCGTCCGGCGCGATGGCCTGGCTGAAGCCTACGCCCTGGATGCCCGGATAGCGGTCTGGCAGCAGCAGGCGCTGAACATACAGACGCCATTGCGCGCGGCTGACGTGGTCGACGGCGTCGAACAGGCCGGCGCCCCCGAGGAGAATCTGCTCGTGGTCGCGTAGCCGCTTGCGGATGGCTTCGGTGACTTTCTCGCTGAGTAGCTGGAACTGCTGTTCGGCCGCCCGGTCCTCGTTGGCGCGCAGGTTCTGCCAGGCCGCCAGCTGCACCAGCAGGGTGAACAACAGCATCGCCCAGGCAATACCGTTCTGCCGGGTGAACAACTGTCGCAGGGCCTGGAACTGGCTGGCGGGTTGGGCTGGGTCGCTCATCATCTTCGCTGCGGTGCGCATGCCTGAATCGATTTGGATGCCCCGCGGGCCAGAAGTTGCGTCAGCCCGCCGGTAGCCGGTCGGTCCAGTATGCCGCAAG
>Ga0181553_10005103_pt1 | contig 11048 bp, 15 predicted proteins | sample 011ome_17_FD_133753 | JGI IMG/M metagenome (GOLD analysis project Ga0181553, IMG submission 133753) | Coastal salt marsh microbial communities from the Groves Creek Marsh, Skidaway Island, Georgia - 011502XT metaG (megahit assembly) | ecosystem: Environmental > Aquatic > Marine > Intertidal...
AATCTGTTTAGTGGATTATAAGAAACCACAGAAGCAGTATGGGATGTAAATGTATCACCAATTGTAAATGTACCAGAAATATTTTCAATAATGATATTTCTGTTCATCGTAATCTTTGGAACAGCTGTATAACCTAATCCAAGATTAGTTATATTAACAGAAAGAACCCTACCAACACCACTCGTTGATTTTGCAAGTATGGACGCACCACTACCAAAGCCAGTCAGTGAGGTTACACCCAATACTGGAAGTGTGGTATATCCATCACCAGTATTGATGATATCAATCTTTGTAATCTCACTTGCCTCAGCCGGAACACCCAAATCAGTAAAGGTTTGTTCTTCCAGCACAAGTAAATCACCTGTCTCCAAAAGAAGAGAATCAGTTTCAGTAAGCTGTTGTTCTTGTTGTAGAGAAAACTCTTCAGATTCTTCACGAAGGAAACTATCAATAAGAAGTCCAGTTTCATCTTCTGGCGACTCCTCACGGAATATTCTTCCACCATCTTCAAACAATAGTTGATCGCCAACATCACCAGTTGCACCATCAGTACTATCAATAATCAACGTGTAGTATTCTGTGACGATGTTCTCACCATCCTCATAAAGAATATGGTCTACACTCTCAAGTATAATATCATTATCATGGGGTTCTCCCTCATAAACAATGTTATCAATTTCTGTTGCTTCTTCTAAATCAAAGGGACCACCAAGAATTGTAATTCTAGCAGACGCTGCGCCACCATTCGTGTTAGAGTTATTAAAGGTAACTACATCATCGTATGTGTATCCAGTACCACCATCTTCAATATGAACTTCATCAATACTACCAGCACCAACTGCGCTGACAGCACCTTGAACACCAATACTACCCAACAATTCAAAGTGAGCTTTATCACCAACCTTATAGTATGCACCAGACTCAGGAATAGTTACTTTGTCAACAATACCAGAAACTTGAGCACGAATAAGTTGGTCGAGTTCATTAGAAACAGCATTAACTGTTTCGCCAATAGTAAACTCACCAGTGATTGTGGTTCTGTCTAAGTTAAGTTCTGCAACAAGCTGGGCGCCTTCCTTATACTTAATAACAGTTTGGACAACAGCAGAAGCTTGAGAGGTTTCTCCAGTAACAACTTGGCCAACGATTGTTGAATAATCTGATGTACCAATCTCTGTAACTCGCATGAGATAGTCATCAGACCACTGTCCATTAGAAACTCTTAGAACATTCTCTCTTGGATAGATAAGAGAGGATTCTTCATCAAAAAGAATTCTGAAGAATAGTTTGTGTCCTTCTTCTGAACCCTTTGTCTCATACAAGTCTCTAATGTTCTTGACAAGATTTCTTTTGGAGATGCCATCTGCAAGCGACTCTGGAATAGATTCCATAAGTGCATGTTGGAACTTGTCTAGGAAACTGTAAACAGTATTATCAGTGTCAGCATATGCAAGCAATTGCTGAATGTTTTGAATTGGGTTTGCTCTATACGAAACAACTGGTGCCTTAGCTCCAGAGGTTTGTCCTATAACATTTTCACCACCTTCAAACTTTTGCTGAGAAGAGATATAAAGAACTTTATTTGAGTCATAATCATCAACGAGAATGACAGCAGTAAACCCACTTTTCTCGCCACGAATAGTTTCGCCAGCTTGGAACTTACCAACAGACTCTTCAAGAACAACTCGTTCTTCATTTGTTTCATCAACAATATAGTTTACACTATTTGTTTCTTGGATGACGTAATCATTTGAACCGCCCAGCACAAGCTGTCCAGATTCCATAAACTGAAAATAATGTTTTAGGAATATGGCAAACTGTGGGTGATCTGCTTGAATGAATTCAGGCAGCTGGTTTTGAATATGGGGGGAAACCTTATTCTTTAATTTTGGAGAACGTCCATCCATTTGTAAAACCTATGATGAGTATGATGAGCTGCTAGAAGAACTACTAGAACTACTAGAACTAGAAGAAACTACACTTGAACTAGAACCGCCAGATGCAGCCCCAGTTGTCGATCTACCAAAACTTCCCACCACAGAGTGTGAGCCTGGAGATGCAGTTGATCCCTGTTGGTCAGTCTGTGCAGTAATTCTTGAACCACCAACATCAATACTTATAAGTTGATTTCTTACAGGAACAATGTCGTTTGAATTTGGAATTGCAAAGAAGTGAATTGTTCCGTCAGTGTTTACTGTGGATGTAATTTGTAAATCGTTAACTGTAATTTCTCCAGTTGTATAATTAATTGTACCAGCATTGCTGTTTAGATAAACTCTTTCTTGAGCAACGACAGTATAAACTCTAACCACTCCCGAGCCATCATCATCTATAAAATATGTATTTGTTGAACCAGCAATTGTGAAACCAGTAGAAGAAATCACTGGTGGCTCATCATCGTGTGGATGATATATTCCATTATAGAATTTAATTACATATTGTTTCTTTGTATTAATCTGAGCTCTTTGGGATTTGTACATTCTAATATTAGAAATGTTATTAAGAATAGCATGATCAGAAGTATCAATCAATCTAGAAATTTCTGAGAACCTATACATACCATCAAACTTTTCAAGAGTTGTATTACTATAATTCGATAGTACACCAGACACAATTGTTTCCAAGTCACCAGAACTCTTAGTTGTGGTAGTTGGATCATATCTAAAGTTTACATCCATAATTACATAGATTGTTTCTGGATCAACAATGACTGGGCGAACAGATGCAATATTATATCTATTCAATTGTGATACAATACTTGCCTTCTGAGCTTCAGTTAGGAATGTGCCTTGTAGTGGACTAATAGAAATATACACCTGTCCATAGATTGGTGGATCATTATCTTCACCACCCCAAACTTGAATGGTTTTAATATTTGGATATATGCTTGGTAAAATTTGTTTATAATCAGCAGCAGTCACGGCACGTTTCTGTGCAGTATAACTTAGGGGAGCATAGTATTTGATTGACTGAATGTTTTCTGGTTCATCACCACCAGATGCTGATTGAATAGTAGAAATTGCAATATTGGTTTCGCCACTAATAGATGTTACATTAAAGATTGAAGCACCATTTGCCTCTGCCTTGTTAGTAACAATATATTCCATAATAACAATGTTACCATCAGAAAGCTTCCTACCAATAACATCATCTCCAAAATAAATTTCAAATCTACCATCATCAGATTCTTGTAAGAAGTATACTGGATCTGTACCTGTAGTACTTGTAATTTCTGTGGCAAGATTAAATGCTTCAGTTGTAGTATCAGTGTCAGATGTTTGTACAGATACTTTTAGTGTTGTAGTATCAGCCCTGTCACTTGTCAACAAATATTTTTTCTCTGGATCATTATAGTCAACTGTGTACTTGGTAGTAACCAGTGTGCCTTCATAGATTGGAAGGTCTGAGAAAATAAGAAGTCCATTAGTTTGTGTTGTCGTAACATCTTCATTGACAACAAAACCATATGTAGAGTTATTGATAGAAGTTGTAAACTTTGTGCCTTTGTTGATTGTCAAAGAGGAAAGACTGTTATTAGTTACTGTTACTTCAACTCGTGCAACTGGAGCTCGTGCAGAACGTGGAGTGTATCCCAACTCTTTTGCTTTGGAAACAACTGCACCACGAGTAGTTGCAGAGTCCAAGAACATTTCGTTTGCAGCAAAGTTAGCATTCATCGCAAGGTAGTGCGTGTTATATGCTAACACATCAATGAGTGCAGATAAACCAGAACCTTCAAAGTTATAGTCAGCAAACTCAGACTGTCCCTTCATGTAGGTTTTTAAGTTATTCTTAATATGGTCGAAATCTAATTCGGTAACTTGTAGTTTTGCCTGATGTGCCATCTTATCTTAATCTCTCTAGAAATAGGTTTACTGTCTGGACACCTGATGGAGAGTTTTGAACAAAAAATTCTATTGTCACGTTATAAGCATTTTCATCTACGTTTGCTTTTGAATTGATATTAATAAGTTCCACTCTTGGTTCAAAGTTTTCAATTACATCTCTTATGTGTCTTGAAAGAATGTCCTCTACAATTGGGCTAACTGGTTCAAACAATACTGCACGAACATTTGAACCAATCTCTGGATGAAATGGTCTTTCATAAAAATTCGTATTGATAAGATTGCGAACAATTCTCTTCACCGCTTCAATGTTGGTGAGTTTTGTAATGTCACCAGTTAGAGGATGTGCAACAAAGTTAAGGTTCAAGTCTGAAAAAACCTGAGCATTTCTATCTGAATTGTTTGTTGCTTCTGCATCTCTAAAAGCAGTGGGATTGACAGCCATTTAATTCTCCTTATTTGTATTTATAACGCAAGTTGAGAACTTACTTGCCTTCCATCAACTTAACAGCCTTATCATATTCTTCACGAGATACTACACCCTCTGCAAGAAGTCTTTCTCTGTTCGCCATGTGTTGTGCTTGAACATCATCTTTACTTCCACCAAAGTATGGAACACAATGCCCTTCTTTTGCAAGAACCTCTGTGACAAGTCTACCATCTGGAATCTTAAAGTCTCCAAGGATACGTCCGAACTTACCACGCATGTCCTCACCGTTCTTTTCTTCAGTTGTTACGAGAACACCACCTTCTGTCAGCAGTTCTTTTAGTCTTGCCTTTGCAGCCTTACCGAATAGTTTCTCAACCTTGTCCGAAGTTCTAGACTCTGGTGTGTCGATGCCCATGATACGAACACGTTCATCACGCAACCACATATTAAATCCTAAGTCAATGTCTACATCAACAGTATCACCATCAACTGCTTTCAACAGTCTAACATCATATTCGTTTATTTTTAATTCTTTCATTTGTTCTCTCTCTTAATAGATTTATCCACCAGCGGATACTGTAGGGGAACCAGACGCTGATGCATTTGGAACCCAAGAAGCATGCCCACCAGTTGCATCTCCTTTTCTATGAACGCCTATACCATTTGCAAAAACAGTTGCGCTGCCACCAACTGCTGGATCTCCACAAGAAGTTGTGTCACCAATCCGTACAACCTTTGCACCATCACAAAACACATCTGGCGAACCAGTTGCATATGCGGTTTGGTGAAATGGATTGGGTGTAGGGCTTGCGTGTCCTATGTGACTATCCAATCCAACTCTTGTTACTTCAGGCATTATTTTTATCCATAAATCTGATACAGATTACCATACTCTCTGTATGTGCTATGGTTGTAGAATGTTGCAACTTGGTTTCTATTGCCACTCTCTTTACATGAAATATGTAACCAAGGATTTCCAGAACCGCCAGACTGATACTCCAATAGGAACTGATCGTGTGGAATGTTTTCACGAACCCAAAGAGCAATATCATAATACTCTGAACGTGCAACCCCACTGAACTGCATGTCGCAAGCTTGTCCTCTTTCGTGTTGGGACGTTCCACTTGCTGGACGGAAACCAGAGGTAATAAACATATTTGGATACTGTTCTTTGATTGGATCAAGAACATTAACTGCAACCACTTTAAGGTTGTTGATAATATCCTCCACCTCTAATCCATGTTGCGCTCTAATCCTGTGTCCAAATACAGCATTCTTAGACAAGTCTCCCAACTTGAAGTGCGTAGATAGTTGCAGATTATAATCAATAGAACCGTCAGTTAGTGTGACTTGATCTACTCCTGTCACATTAGTATTCCCTGCTTCTGCACCAGAGACATTTGGATTTTGTCCTGTCTCTGCACCGTGTTCAGATATATCATCTGGAACTCGTGGCTGTGCAATCAATCTTCTCGCAGCACTTTCCGTATTGTATCTACCTTCAAGTGCATTGTAAGAGTAATCAGAGAATGTTGTGGGTAGGAACTCGCCCCTAGTTACCGCAGCCTTCAGATCATCAACACTCTTGTCAACATCATCATCACCCATAAAGGTTTCCACATCAGGAAGAACAACTCTTGCTTTTGGATCAAGCACAATCGCTTCTGGTGGTGCGGTAATATCCTCACCCTCTTCATATGTCGCAAACCCACGAGAGTCTTTGAACTCAATATCAGGAGCAGAGATTGCAGATGCTGCTGCTCTTCCTGCCTTGTTGAAGTCAATGGTGGAACCAACCAAGTCCATTGCACTATTAGATGTAATGTTCATTGTGGTGCCTGCGTTAATATCCATATGCGTATCAGTGATGAAGTTAATATCATCACCAAACATATAGACACCATATCCGTCACCAATGATATCCGTATTCCCTTTGATGTTTGTTTTGTAATCTCCGTCTACGTTGATAGTAAAGTCTGCCTGTGTCTGCAACTTCATATCTGAAACAGCAGTTGCGGTAATATTCTGTTGTGCAGTAATTTCCGTAGATTCATTTGAGTACATGCGAATGTTCTTGCCTGCATGGAACGTGATGTTCCTTCCGACATTCCAAGTCATATCCTCATCTACTTGTCCGTTGACAGAGCCACGCACATAGAGATTGGTGTTACCATCAACATATAAGTCTACGTTACCACGAACACGAACCTTCTTGTTCTTGTGAACAATCTCATAGTCCTCACCAACAATCTTTGTAACCTTAGTGCCGTCTGGATGTACCTCATAGAATGTTCCACTACGATGATACTCGTGTATCCGTTCATGGCCAGGGGTATCATCAAACTCTTGAATATGTCCACTCTCAGTTTCCCTTACATGATTGAAGGGATACTGTGCATTGTAAGGAGTCTTTGGTTCTCCTGTCAAGTCATCTACTCGTGACCTCTTAAAGTTAACTACTGGATGTTGCTTGGAAAGATCATTTACCGCAAGTCTATTCGTATCTACCTCATTCACTCGGCGAGGATAATAGGAACGAGGGTCAGAGAAACCATTCAGAGTTTGTTGCGTAGAAACTGTTACCTCAATCTCTTCACCTGATCTTGGTGGTTCATCAAATATGATTTTGTTTTCTTCAATTCTATATGCCATTATGTTACCTCTGTATTAATCCCTTTAGCCTCTGCGTACTCTTTGATACTTTGCGAACCATTCTTAACCGCAGCAGGAGGCGCTTGTGTAAATTCAGCAGGGTAAAAGTGTCCAACGTCATTTGGAATATCATTCTTCAATTTAAATCCATTCAGAGCAGCTCGTGCGATACCTGTATAATTGTTTCCACTTGTTCCTGTATCATATCTTCCGTCAGGAAGAAAGATTTGAAAGTCTATCGCACATGCATAGTTGTGCCATGACGAACCTGGCCTTGCAGCTCTGCTTGATGTTCTGCCCGAACGATAATCATCATAGAGTCGTCTTTGTTCTGCAAGAGAACGATATCCATATCCGATACTACAATCATAGTCTGGATTGTCATTCAAGAATTTAAGAATACCGTTTGCCCATCTGTCACGCAAGTATGGAAGGAGACTATTCAGTGCAGCTGCAGTTCTGTTACCATAACGTGACCTACCAAAGTCCTCTGCTGTATATGTTCTTCCACCAGAGAATTCTGGTGCAGCAGTTTCCGTATTGATTGGTGATTCGGGTGGACGGTTGGTTGGAACATCAGACTCCCCATCTCTTCTAACAAGAACTGTTGCATCAGTCGTAGGGACAGGAGTATTAAACTCTGTCGTTGTTCCATCCGCAATAATCGAAACTCTTTCAACTGCTGGAGGTGGTGGTGTTTGGTCTGGAGAGTAATCAAATGGAGCTCCACCTTGTGGTGCAGCAGATGCATTAATCTTGCCAGGCAATGTACCGAACACCATAGGTTCTTGCATGAAGTCTGGATCACGCCAGAACCCAATTACCCATGTACCTTCAATCGGGCCAGTGGGAGATGTACCAATACCACCAGACGAAGCAGAGTTTGCTGGTTGAATACAGAACGCCCACGGCAAATCACCTGTGGGTAGTTTTGTCTTATCTTCCGTATGGTATCCGAATACACGAACACGAACTCTACCTAGTGCCATAGGGTCGCCTCTATCTTCTACGACACCAATCCACCAGATGAATCCGTCACGGCCAGCAAAATATGAAAGTTGTTGTTCCATGCATTATCCTCTTTCATGTATTTATACTGTTGCAACGAAACATCAGAATGCATTTCTTTTGAGAAGTATTTAAAAAATAATGATGTGATAAATAAGTATTATTCGCATATAGGATTATGCGTAGTAGTAGAAAAAGGATTTCACAAAAATGAAACTAGCAACATTCGTTGCAGCTGCAATCGCAGTTGCAAGTACACCTGTTCTTGCCGAAAACGGATTGTCTTTCGGTGGAGAAGTTGCATCACAATACAAAGTTGATGCAGAACAATTCACAGTCGTACTGACACCAGAAGCAACATACACAATGGGCGAGACTGCTTTCACAGCAAGCACCGACCTGTCTGTATGGGATTCTGTTGCAGATGACAACTTTACATTGATGAATTCACTGGATGAGGGTTCGTATCCAGCATTGACATTGGAAGTAACACATCAGTTGCAAGGCAATATGGAATTGTCGCTTGAAACTGCATGGGACTTCAATGACAAAGCACGAGAAGAGTTGACAGTCGGCGCAACCTTCAAGTTCTAATATAGAATAGTAGATAATGAAATGGGGAGCCCGAAAGGACTCCCCTTTTTGGTCGGAGATGCTGGATTTGAACCAACGACCCTTTGCTCCCAAAGCAAATGCGCTACCAGACTGCGCTAATCTCCGTCAGTACGAATACAAACCGCTTGAACATTTATGGGTGGAAATCCATTCACTCCACCCATTGCTTCGATAACATATTCCCTATCAACAAAACAATCAATTATATTATCATAACTACCATACATCTGAGCGTCCACATCATAGAACCCTTCAGATGGATAGAACAACTGTATGACAATCAACGTCCACATATCAGACAACCGGCAGTTCTTCAACTGTCGCTATGATTTCTTCCACCTTACTTTGAGTGAGGAAACCATTGACAGTATCATCTTCATTGGTAATAGGTGGAAGCGAGTATGGTTCACCATTCCGAATCAGCATGATCTCAAACAGACCTTTAGTGCCGCCGTACGAACTCTCGTGGCGAACAATGGACAGTCCGTATCCATTATCAAAATCAATTTCACCGCCATACTCACTTCCTTTCAGACTATCCTCTTTAAACAGAAGATAATCCGAAACTGTATATTCTTTCACCTTATCAAACATTAGTAGCACATCACTTTAGGAGTCTTACTTCCATCTGCATGATAGACAAACTTAGTCCAACACTGACTTACTTTACCAGTTGCTACCGCAGTATCAGTAAGGACAGTCGCATTGGGGAAGTTAATCGTACCACTGTTAGAACCTGTCATCTCAGCGAGTACCGCTTGAAGTATGACTTGTTTCATCACATCGTCATTGATAAGGAAATCAAATGCTTCCGCCTGGCTTACAAACCCAACACTCAACAACATCGCACAAAGTATTTTTTTCATATTCATTCTCCGATTGACCTTGACCGCTTAAACAGTCATTCCCAAATAATCTGTTTTCAGAACATTGATACGCTCTTCATATATATCCAACTCTTCCATCAAAGCGTTCCGTCCAGCTTCTCCGTAGGTAACATACATGCGGCGTCCGAGCATATTCTCCATTGCATCTTCAGTATAGACCTTCACTGCACCATCTTTGTACATGACAGTGATAAGTGTTACACCGTCTGCATCATCAGAGATGCTTGTGATCTCACCCTCTGCGACATAATCATTATAAACTCGAATCACTTCCATACCACGTTCAAACATCTTTATTCCTTTTCTCATCAACTTACATATACAATATAACTGTTTTCATAACAAATGTCAAGGGCAAAATGCAAAATAATTTAAAAAAGATTATCAATAGAATCAATCACTTAGGTATTAATGAGGAAAAAGTTTTAAGCTTATCTCTCTTTAGTGATGCATAATTGTTCAAATCCTCATCAGATATAGCGAATCGGGTTTGTGTCAAACGAATCATGCAGAGTAAATCTCCGAGTTCCTTCATTAATGCGGTATGAGGATTGCCGAATCGAATCACCTTAGATGCTTCCTGAGATACCTCTGCACACTCTTCCATAAGAATCACGAGGAGTTCTGTCGTATTATCCATGAATGTTAAACCTATGTGTAGCCAGTTTTAAGGGGGGGTTCATTTAGAATGACCTTTAAGTAATGCATGGATTAACTTTGCTGACTTCTTAGAGATAGAAGTATCCTTGTCGATTTCTTTCTGAACCGATTCGGGTTCATAACCATTGATTGCCTTATAGGAAGGATAGCCTTTCTCATATACAGGGGGACGATTAGGGTTCATTGAAATATATCTCCGTATCTTTATTGCATTTATAGATTACCAAAAGGTTCTCAGTTTTAGGGGGGTACTCCCTACGAATCAGTATACCACAGAGTATCCTCTATGTCAAGGGCCTATCGCATTATAATATCCTTCACAGTATACATCTAAGTATTGCACGCCGTATTCTTTGTATCGCCGAGTAATCTCAAGTACTGCGCCAGTATAGAAGATGGCTGCCTCATTGTATTCGTCATAGTGTTTCGCTGGAATGGTGCATCCGAATTCATCTTTCCAGTTATCCACACCTCTAGTGAGATAATCGAATCGTGTACGAAGGTTGGCCATCTTCATCTCATTATATGTCGTTAGCCATTCATCTGCAATAAACTTATCTTTATTTACTGTCTGGTTCATATGTCAGCTCCTCTTCACTCAATCCATAATATGTTATCGGATCAACTTCAAACCTACCACACTCAGACAGATAGGGATTCGTAATCCAGAAACCATTCCATTCAAATTCCATTATGCCATTGCCCTTACTAGACGCATCAGATCCTTATCAGCGAAGTCTCCCTTAGAACACCAGTTACGCATTGCAGAACACTCAGTACCATTATCCAAGCACTGTTGCATCATAGGACAGGTATCACAAGGACACTCTCTCTTATTCTCTGGGCCGTAATGTACCTCAGTCTCAGAGAACTCACTCTTAGTACCTCTACCCATATACGCAGCGGCATCCATCCAAATCATATCAACCATAATATCTCCTGTATCTCTTC
>Ga0181553_10005105_pt1 | contig 11044 bp, 9 predicted proteins | sample 011ome_17_FD_133753 | JGI IMG/M metagenome (GOLD analysis project Ga0181553, IMG submission 133753) | Coastal salt marsh microbial communities from the Groves Creek Marsh, Skidaway Island, Georgia - 011502XT metaG (megahit assembly) | ecosystem: Environmental > Aquatic > Marine > Intertidal zone...
ACTGGTACACCGTGGTCGCCTTCCGACAACTCGCCCTCAACGCTCACGCCAGCCTCCACAAAGGGGACCGTGTCGTCGCGTCCGGACGCGTCAAGGTACGCAATTGGGAGAGTGAGGAAAAAAGCGGCACCGCAATAGAAATCGAGGCGGATGCACTCGGCCACGATCTGTTGTGGGGGACGAGCTCATTTGAGAAAAACACCCTCGCGCGGGAGGCCGACTCCGAGGGTGGTTCCGACCCGTTCTGAGCGGCCAACGGCGGGTCAGCCGATGCCCGCAGTGCTCAATAGACTGGGGCATATGGCTGAATTTATCTACACCATGGTCAAGGCCCGCAAAGCAGTGGGCGATAAGGTCATCCTCGATGACGTCACCATGTCCTTCTTCCCCGGCGCAAAAATCGGTATGGTCGGCCCCAACGGCGCCGGAAAGTCCACCATCCTCAAAATCATGGCGGGGCTCGACCAGCCCAGCAACGGCGAAGCGTCCCTCACCGCCGGATACACCGTCGGCATCCTTCTGCAGGAGCCGCCGCTGGATGAATCCAAGAGCGTGATTGAAAACGTGCGTGATGGTGTGCGCGAGATCTACGACAAAATTGAGCGCTTTAACGAGATCTCTGCCCAAATGGCCGACCCCGATGCTGACTTCGACAACCTTCTCGCCGAGATGGGCAAGCTGCAAGAAGACATCGACGCCGCCGACGCGTGGGATATCGACAGTCAATTGGAGCAAGCACTTGACGCACTGCGCTGCCCGCCCTCTGACTCACCGGTGACGCACCTCTCCGGGGGAGAGCGACGTCGCGTCGCGCTGTGCAAGCTGCTGCTGGAAAAGCCCGATCTGCTGCTGCTTGATGAGCCCACCAACCACCTGGATGCCGAGAGTGTGTTGTGGCTTGAGCAGCACCTGGCCAAGTATCCCGGTGCGGTCATTGCCGTCACCCACGATCGTTACTTCCTCGACCACGTCGCCCAATGGATTGCCGAAGTGGACCGCGGTCGCCTCTACCCCTATGAAGGCAACTATTCGACCTACCTGGAGAAGAAGTCCGAGCGGCTCCAAATCCAAGGCAAGAAAGATCAAAAGCTCGCCAAGCGCTTGGCCGATGAACTGGAGTGGGTGCGCTCGAACCAAAAAGGACGCCAAGCGAAGTCCAAAGCGCGTTTGGCTCGCTACGAGGAGATGGCAGCCGAAGCGGAGCGGACCAAAAAACTCGACTTCGAAGAAATTCAGATTCCCCCTGGCCCTCGTCTGGGTTCACAAGTACTGGAAGCAAGCAACCTCAAAAAGGGCTTCGGTGACCGCGTCCTCATCGATGGATTGAGCTTCTCGCTTCCGCGAAACGGAATCGTCGGAATCATCGGTCCCAACGGTGTGGGAAAGTCCACGCTGTTCAAAACCATCGTCGGACTCGAGCCGCTCGATGGTGGCGAGCTCAAGATTGGCGAGAGCGTCAAAATCAGCTACGTCGACCAGGGCCGCGAAGGAATAGATCCGAACAAAAACCTGTGGGAAGTGGTCTCTGATGGCCTCGACATCATTCAGGTAGGAAATGTGGAGATTCCCTCACGCGCATACGTCTCGAGTTTTGGGTTCAAAGGACCCGACCAGCAGAAGAAAGCGGGAGTGCTCTCCGGTGGTGAGCGCAACCGACTCAACCTCGCAATGACCCTGAAGCAGGGGGGAAACCTGTTGCTTTTGGATGAGCCCACTAACGACTTGGATGTGGAGACCCTATCCAGCTTGGAAAATGCCCTGCTGGAGTTTCCCGGCTGCGCCGTCGTGATTACCCACGACCGGTGGTTCCTCGACCGTGTGGCCACCCACATCCTCGCCTACGAGGGAACCGAGGAAAACCCTGCGAATTGGTACTGGTTTGAAGGAAACTTCGAAGCGTACGAGCAGAACAAGGTTGAGCGTCTCGGGCCGGAAGCAGCCGCCCCCCACCGTTCGACCTATCGCAAGCTCACCCGCGACTAGACCCATGAGCGATGGTTTTTCCCTACCCACCGTCGACTCGGCGCGCGACCTGCTGAGCTTTATTCAGCGCGCGCGGCGGGTTAACGACGGCGCTGCGAGACTCATCGCTGCCGACGGTTTTCTCCAGGCCTATGTGGGAGTTCTGTTTCCACGGGGTCTGTTGGACCGCACCCCTACCGTGCTGGGCCTGCGAGTCTTTCGCGTGATGGAACACCCCGAGTTTGACCTCGTGGTCCCGTTAGAGTCCCTCGCGTTTCGTATCGAGCGGGCACTCGATGCTCACACCGACGGCCCGGTCGATGTGGTGGCTCCCGCCCAAAGCCCCTCCATTCAATGGGCGGCTGTCACGCCTCCCCGTGATGGTTGGCAGCGTCGCCTGGGTGTCTCCGCCGCTCAGCTGAGCGAGGCGGCACAGGCGGGTGTGGCGCAGGTCGCCCATTCACTCCCCGATTCCGCCGGAGAGGCGGTTGTGCAAAAAGTGCGCGCCGAAGTGTGGGGGCAGCCGCTGGGGAAGAAGAAATCGATTCCGTGGGCGGCAGGCTTTGCGGTGGATGCTTTGGGTTTTGTCGACGGGAAAAGCCTCGCCGTGCATTCCGTTGATAACTGGATACGGCTCACGAGCAAACACGGATACGTACTCGTGAAAACCCAGGGCGAACCACAAGGCCTCGATAACGAGTAGTTACTCCTCGAAGGTGTTCACCATCGAATGGGCGGCGCGCTCCAAGTAGTCCCATAACATTGCCCGGTCAATCTCAGATAGCCCCAACGAGTCGACCGCAGTCGCCATATGCGAAAGCCATCGATCTCGAGCGTCAGGATTCACCTTGAAAGGCATGTGGCGCATGCGAAGCCGGGGGTGTCCGCGTTGTTCGGAGTAGGTGTGCGGCCCGCCCCAATACTGCTCCAAGAACGAACGAAGACGCCACACCGCCCCCTCCATGTCCTCATCGGGATACATCGGCCTCAGCACCGGGTCAGATTTCACCCCGGCATAGAAGGCGTCGACCAGCTTCACGAAAGTGTCGTGACCGCCAATTTGGTCGAAGAAACTCTCGCTCGTGTCGCCCTCTGCCACTATTCCCCGTCCAAGTCGTCAGAGAGCTGCTCACGGGTGGGCGTGGAGGGTGTCATCCGGCGGGACGCGCTGCGCACCCCCTGGATGCCATCAAGCACCATGCGATTGAGCGGGGGCAGATCGATACCTTCTTTATCCAACGTGGTCTTGATGTCGGCGTGAAGGGCTCGTTTCGCGGCCCACTGCTCGCCCCCACGAACCTTCAGCACCAGGCGCACGACGAGTGCTTCTGCCGAAATGGATTCGATACCCCACACTTCCGGGTCCTCTAATACTTTGCGCTTCCACTCCGGACGCATACGAAAAGCCCGGGCCGTATCTAACAGGCGCTCTTGAACCTTGGTGACGTCGGAGTAGTAGGGGACAGGGATATCGAGAATGACCCGGGCCCAGTCTTGGGAGTAATTGCCCACACGGTTGATCTCACCGTTTCGGACAAACCACAGTGTGCCGTTCACGTCACGGATCTCCGTGATCCGCACCCCCAAACGCTCCACCACGCCGGATACTTCGCCAACGTTGACCACGTCACCGACACCCAATTGGTCTTCAAAGACCATGAACATCCCATTGAGCATGTCTTTCACCAGCGACTGCGCGCCAAAACCGAGCGCCGCACCAATAATTCCGGCGCTCGCAATGAGTGGTGTGATCGAGAGCCCAGTCTCAGAGAGCACCATCAGCACGACGATGATGCCGATGGTCCAACCGGCAAAGTTGTTGAGCACGGAACCGAGCGTGCGAGTGCGCTGAACTTGGCGCATTGCTTCGACCGGGCTCGTCTCCAGCGCCTGGGTGTCCTCTACTCCGTGGGCTTTCTTCACCCCGGTGACGACTTGTTGCACGACGCGCCTGATCGAGAGGCGGAACACCACGATGGTGATGATTCCGCCGAGGAGAATCAGCGCGACGCGCGCAATGACTTCGTCGCCGCTAAAGAACCCTATGAGCGCTGCCCACCAGTTGGAGGTTTGTTCATCCACGGCCCCATGCTACGCCCGGTGGTTCTTAGGCGGGCTCGATGTCTCTTACTCGAGCCCTCTGAGCGCGAAGAACACCGGCGAGGTTTTCTTCCACCAACCGTCGAAGCGCTGGGGGAGCATCGGCGATGTCGAGCCAATCCTCACTGGCTTGGCGCACGGCATCACTCACGAGTGCTGCAGGGTAGAGCCCATCGACGAGGTATTCCGCGATTTTGTAGGTGCGAGATTCCCACAACCCCACCAGAGACTCAAAGTAGGGCTCGATGAGTGAGGCGAGAACCTGAGGGTCTTTGACGTGGTTGTAGCCCATCGTCATCGACCGAACGATGGCGTTGGGAATCGAGGCGTCTTGGGTGAGCTCGGCAAAAATCTTTGCCTTTGCCTCCGGCGTAGGAATCATGGCTCGCAGCCTGGCGGCAGCCTGCTGACCGTTGGAGGTGTTATCTGAGGCCAGGCGCTGGGCAATCTCGTCTTCTCCCACCTTGCCCAACAACACCAACCCGCCCATCAACTCCCAGGCCAAATCGGTGTCTACGGCGAGACCCTCCACAACCTGCGAGCCGTCGAGCAGAGCGCTCAATGCGGCGGCGTGCTCGTCGGTGCAGGCGAGGGAGGCGAACGCTTTGACGAATTGGAACTGGGTGTCGGAACCGGCAGCGGCGCGGGTGGTCCAACTCCACAGTGAATCTGCCACCTCTCGCTGCGCCTGCTCCACCGTGTCTGGTGCGGCATACAACTTGGTGACGGCCGAGAGCTGCCCCAGAGCGGTGCGAATGGTCGTGCTTTCTGTCTCTGATTCCAAGTTGTTGAGCACCAGCGCACGGAAGTCACGAGCGCGCATTTCTGCATCGCGGGTGGCGTCCCACGCCGCACCCCACATCAGAGCGCGGGTGAGAGGTGCGTCAAAGGAGGAGAGGTGTTCCAATGCGAAAGCCGTCGACTGATCGTCGAGGCGAATCTTCGCATAGGCGAGGTCGTCGTCGTTGATGACCACCACGTCACCTCGGTGGACCCCCACCATCTGCGGGATGTCGGTTCGTTCGCCATCAATGTCGCACTCCACGCGGTGGACTCTCTCCACCTTCTCGCCCTGCGCGCGATACACGCCGATGGCGAGGCGGTGTGGGCGAAGCGTTGGCAAATCATCGGGTGCCGTCTGCTCAATGACAAACGACGTAATCATCCCGTCGCTGTCGGTATCGATGACCGGGCGCAGAGTGTTCACCCCTGCGGTCTCAAGCCACACTTTGCTCCACGAGCTCAGGTCCCGCCCGCTGGTGACTTCCAACTCGGCGAGTAAGTCGCTCAACTCCGTGTTGGCCCACTTGTGTTTTTTGAAGTAGTTGGAGACTCCCGCAAAGAAGGCGTCTTCACCCACCCAGGCGACGAGTTGTTTCAGAACGGATCCACCCTTGGCGTAGGTGATGCCATCGAAGTTGACCTGGACGTCTTCGAGGTCGTTGATACTCGCCACAATCGGGTGAGTCGAGGGCAGCTGGTCTTGGCGGTATGCCCATGACTTTTCCATCGCTTGGAACGTCGTCCACGCCTCGGTCCACTCGGTCGCTTGAGCCGTGGCAATGGTGGAGGCCCACTCGGCAAAGGACTCATTCAGCCACAAGTCATTCCACCAGCGCATGGTGACGAGGTCACCAAACCACATGTGGGCGAGCTCGTGGAGGATGGTAACCACGCGGCGCTCACGAATCGCGTCGGAGACTTTCGAGCGGAACACGTAGGACTCGGTAAACGTCACTGCCCCCGCGTTTTCCATCGCACCCGCGTTGAATTCGGGCACGAACAGCTGGTCATATTTATCAAACGGGTAGGCCACGCCGAACTTGTCTTCGAAGTAGACGAAACCCTTGCGGGTGATGTCGAAGATGTACTCGGTGTCGAGGTAGTCAAACATCGACGCGCGAGCAAAAATGCCCAGTGGAATGGTTTTCCCGCTGGAGCTCGTGAGCTCGCTGTGTACTGACTGGTAGGGCCCGGCGATGAGAGCCGTAATGTAGCTCGAGATCCGCGGAGTGGGCTCGAACGCAAACACGTGTGCGTCTCCCGCAGCGCTCGGGGTAGGAGTCGGTTGGTTGCTCACCACCACCCAGCCCTTTGGTGCCTTCACCGTGAACTGGAAGGTTCCCTTGAGGTCGGGCTGTTCAAACACCGCAAAGACACGACGAGAATCGGGAACTTCGAACTGGGTGTAGAGATACACCTCTCCATCGACCGGATCAGTGAATTTGTGCAGGCCTTCGCCGGTGTTGGTGAATGAAAAATCAGCGTCGACAATGACGGTGTTCTCTTCGTCGAGTCCGTCCAGTTGAATGCGACTGCCGTCGCTCACCTCAGCAGCGTCGAGTTCACGACCGTTGAGTGACACCGAATGCACCGTGGCCGTGATGGCGTCGAGAAACGTGGACGAGCCTGCGGTGGCCAAGAAGTCAATCGTGGTGCGGGTGCGGAATGTCTCGGAGTGTTGCGCCTGAGAGAGGTCAATGTCGATGAGGTAAGAGCGAACCGTGATGTTCTTCGCTCGAGCGCGGGCTTCGATCCGAGTGAGATTCTCTCCGGGCACTGCCACTCCTTCTTTCTCGATCAATGCTCGTGCGCGTCAAACCTGCGCTCGCCCAGCCTAAGGCGCGCCACTTCCACCGGCTCTCAGCCGGCTGGAGGAGGGGGCTTACTTGTCGTCGACCTCGATAGTCACTTCGACGGCTTCGAGAACTTCGTCTTCTTCAGCCTCGGCGTCACGCGGAGGGACCGGCTTGGCCTCTTCGAGGCTCGGTGGTTTCAGGTTCGTAATCTGCATGTCGACGTCGTTGGCCGCTGCACGCATACGGCGGACATACTCCTCGAGCATCGTCTGCTGACGCCGCAGGTCGCTCATGTGGCTCTCGGCGTCAGACACCATGGAGTTCACGAGGTCCTCTGTTTCACGCGCAACCGAGCGTGAACGACCCACCGTGTCACTAATGAGCTTCTCCGCGTAGGCACGATAGTCACGAGTAAGCTCATCGGCGCGCTGCTGCGAGTTTTTCAAGATGGTGTCGGCTTCTTGGCCCAAGTCAGCTGCGCGCTTCGCCGCATTCTGAACGTGCAAGTCAGCCTGCTGGTAGGCCTTCTGTGCGTATTCGTCGGCCTCTTCATGGATGACCGCGCGCGCACGCTCAGCCTCATCGATCTGCTGGCGAATCGACGCATCGGTAGCCACAGCGCGCTCCTGTGCAGCGTGGAGAAGTTCTGAGGCTTCGCGCTTGATTTTTTCGACCTGGCGTGACGCTTCCGCCTTTAAATCGGCTACTTGCTTTTCGGCCTGGCTAATCATCGTGGCGGCGGCACGCTCAGCGCGGGTGCGGGTGTTGGTCGCCTTGGCAATCTCATCGGCGGCTTGCTGACGAAGCTGAGCGGCTTCACGCTCGCTTTCCAGGCGAAGGTCTTCCGCAGAGCGCTGAGTTTCAGACACCAGCTGGCGCGATTCCTTCGCGGCTTCCTCGCGCACCCGCGTCGCTTCGGTACGGGCGTTTGCCAACACCTCGGCCGCTTCAGCCGACGCCTCCTGAGTAATCTTTTGCGATTGCGCTTCGGCCAGGCGCAGAGTTTCTTCGAAGGCGGAACCTAACTCCGCGAAGCTTGGCTTCGCGCGGCCGGCGCGTTCGTTCGCCTCCTGCACATCACGCTGGAGTCGCTGAATGGTGCGCTGGTCTTCGGAGTGGTCACTCTCGAGTTTTTCGAGACGTGAAGTGAGGTCAGCGATAAAACGCTTGACGTCGTCGGGGTCATACCCCCGGACTGCACGCCGAAAATCGGGTGTGCTCACTACGGACTCCATCTGCGAAGCGGACAGAGCTAATGATACGGCAAAAAACGATTTTTTGCCGAGGGTTGGCTGGGATGAGAGCCTCATCAACGCCTCATAGACTGGCCGCTATGCGCATCCACCTCGCGACCGATCACGCCGGTTTGGAATTCTCCCAACAGTTGGTGAGCCATTTGGAGTCAGCGGGGCACGACGTGGTCGACCACGGTCCAGCGGAATTCGACGCACTCGATGATTACCCCGGCTTTTGTATCGACGCGGCCAAAGCGGTGGTTGCCGACCAAGAATCGGGCGTTGAGGCACTGGGAATCGTCGTTGGTGGCTCCGGAAACGGCGAGCAGATTGCAGCGAATAAGGTGCGCGGTATCCGCGCCGCGCTGGTGTGGAGTGAGGCCACAGCGGCACTGGCTCGCGAGCACAACGACGCTAATGTCTGCGCAATTGGTGCCCGCCAGCACAGTCTGGAAGAAGCCCTGTCGCTCATCGGTGTCTTCATCGCCACACCGTTTAGTGGAGACGAGCGTCACGCTCGACGTATCGGACAGATCCGTCACTACGAAGACAGCGGTGATGTGCCTGTGACGGGCACTGATTACCGCAGCTAAGCGATGCCTGAAGGTCACACCGTCCATCGGGTCGCGAGACACTTCCGCGACGAGTTCGTCGGGCACAAGGTCACAGTGATCTCCCCGCAGGGCCGCTTCAGCCAAGGGGCACAGACCCTCGATGGCCTCACCATCGTGGATGCGACCGCCGTGGGGAAGCAGCTCTTCGTCACCTTCGAGCACGGGTGGGTGTTGCGCGTGCACCTGGGCATCTATGGTGCCTGGACGTTCATCTCCCGTGCTCGCCATCATTCGATGGGGGCTCCCCGCGCATCCCGCGAGGAGGGCATGAACGAATCGGAGGTTGCCGATTTCCCCCCCGAGCCCGTGGGGCAGGTAAGGGTGCGGATTGCCACCGACGATGTGGTCGCCGACCTGCGAGGCCCCACCGCCTGCGAAGTCATCACAGAGGAGGATGCACAGGCCATCCGAGACACTCTCGGACCCGATCCACTCGTGCATAGCCCCGCAAAAGGGCTCAAGCGCTTTCGCGAGAGAATGGCTGGCACAAAAACCCCCGTCGCGCTGGCGCTGATGAACCAAAACATCGTCGCGGGTATCGGAAACGTCTATCGGGCAGAAATTCTCTTTCGCCATCGCCTCGACCCCTACGCTCCCGCGAATTCGCTACCCGATGACGTCATCGACGCGCTGTGGAAAGACTGGACAAAGTTGCTCAAAGACGGGGTGAAAACCGGGGTGATGCGCACCCGCAGTGACCTCACGGCCGCCCAGCGAACACGGTCGCTTCGAAACCCCCGCATTCGCTACTACGTCTACAAGCGTCAGGGGAAAGCGTGTCGGGTGTGTCACATGCCGGTGGCAATTGCCGAAATGGCGTCGCGCAAGCTCTACTACTGCCCCCTCTGCCAAGTCGAGCCGGTCGGTAGAATTTCAGCATGATTCTTCGACGCGCGGCCCTCTTTGGTCGACCCGAGTCTGAGCGCGTCGACATCGAAATCGACCACGGCACGATCACGGCCATCGAATACAGCGGTCACCTCCCGAGCTCGAACGAGCATGAAGAAATCGATGTGGATGGTCGGGTCGTCGCTCCCGGGTTGTGGGACGAGCACGTCCATTTGGGCATGTGGGCGGAATACCGCCGCCGCGTGGACCTCACTGCCGCGACGAGCCCCGACGAGGCGGCACAGGCTATGGCGGAAGGCCAAAAACACACCGACGACGCCATCGTGATTGGTGCGGGTTTTCGAGATGGACTGTGGTCAGTGCCCAAGAGTCGCGCCCTGCTCGACCACTATTCGGGTTCTCGTCCATGGGTGCTCTGGTGCATCGATATTCACTCGTGCTGGCTCAACTCAGCAGCAATCGAACGCCTCGGTGTGACCAACGCCGACCAGGACGGTGTCTTGCGAGAAAACGATGCGTTTGCTCTCGCAGGCAGACTCTCCGACGTTCCCCAGGCCACCCGGGATGAGTGGGTTCACGACGCGATAGCCGAGGCAAACAGCAGGGGAGTGGTGGGCGTTGTTGACCTCGACCTAGATGACACCCACGCAAACTGGACTCGGCGCCGGGCGGGCGCGGATGCGTTCACTCTGCGTGTCGAGGCGGGTGTGTATCCGCAGTATCTCGATGAAGCCATTGCCCGGGGGGATCGCACCGGGACACCAATTGCCCCGGGTGTGAGCGTGGGGCCACTCAAGGTCATTACCGATGGATCCCTCAACACCCGCACGGCGTATTGCTTCGAGCCCTACTTAGGGATGGATTCGGATAACCGGGGGTCGATGAATTTCACGACCGACTATCTAGAGGGCTTGCTCACCCAAGCGAAAGAGCACGGCTTCATGGCGGCCTTTCACGCCATCGGCGATGAGGCAAACGACATTGTCATTGGGTTATTCGAATCCCTTCAGTTGCAGGGTCGTATCGAACACGCGCAGCTACTTCGCTCTGATGCCTTTGCTCGCCTCGCCAAAGCAGGGCTGGTTGCGAGTGTGCAGCCACAACATGCCATTGATGACCGCGACGTCGCCGACAAATACTGGGCGGACCGCTCCGAGAGGGTGATTGCTCTGCGCAGCATGCACGATAAGGGTGTCACCCTCGCTCTTGGTTCCGACGCCCCCGTCTCCGCGCTTCACCCGTTGCATCAAATTGCGGCTGCGGTGACCCGGACGGACGACGCGCGAGGGCCGTGGCACCCCGAACAGCGCATCACTGTCACGGAAGCGTTCGAGGCGTCGACGAGAACCTCTGTCGACGTCGGGCAACCGGCGGATCTGATTGCACTGGGCGCCGACCCGCTGTGGCTTGAGCGCGCGATGTCTCATGACCCCAGTGCGCTCTCCCAAGCGCTTCGGTCATTGCCAGTGGAGTTGGCCATCGTTGATGGTCGGGTGACCCACGACGCGATTCGGTAACTGGAGGGGATGACGGGAATCGAACCCGCACCATCAGTTTGGAAGACTGAGGCTCTACCATTGAGCTACATCCCCGAGGTGCAGCGATTAGTAATCGTAGCGTACCGCTTCACGTGGTTTCGGGCGCGGGCACTAGACTGTTGCGCGGTCGTCTGCCTGGTGCTCCAAGAGCGAATCGGTGTAGCGCG
>Ga0181553_10005113_pt1 | contig 11034 bp, 17 predicted proteins | sample 011ome_17_FD_133753 | JGI IMG/M metagenome (GOLD analysis project Ga0181553, IMG submission 133753) | Coastal salt marsh microbial communities from the Groves Creek Marsh, Skidaway Island, Georgia - 011502XT metaG (megahit assembly) | ecosystem: Environmental > Aquatic > Marine > Intertidal...
CTTTTAGGGATCTTGGTTCTGGGTTTAATTTTTTTCTCATCAGTTTCAGCCAAAGAATATTCTTGTTTTCAAGAGGGGAATAGAAAAAATCAAATTGAAATAAATGTTAAACCATTATTTGGCTTAAAAAAATCTTACAGTAATATTGAAATTGAAAATCTACCAAAAGAACTTGTTAAAACTGGCGACATAAGTGCCGAACCTTTTCAATGGGCAGAAGTATTTTTTTTACCTGATGAAAAACTTTATAATACTTTGATATTTGAATTTTATAAAGATGGAGTTGTTACAGAAAAAAATCCACTTAAACCTTACGAATTAATAACAAATTATAAACCTGAAAGATTAGTTTTAAAAATGAATAAAAGAAATACTCCTCTATGGGATATGGATATGTATGCAAGCCCTGATAAAGAAATTTATTTTGATGTATGTAACCCAAAATAGTTTTTATTATTTCTAAATAATCTTTTAAAAATATACAAAGGCATAAAACCTAAAAGAATCAATTCAATCAACATAAGATATGTTTATTAGACAAATATGTTAATTTTATAGCCACACCTCAGTCTTCTTTAATCCTGTCTAGTATTGGTTAATTAACTGAACTTGTGTCTTTGATAGGGATTTGCTAAGGTTTTCAATGCATAAGCTTTTATCAATAATTTTTATCTGTATTTTCTTCTTAACCTCTTGCAGTGACCAAAAACTTTCTAAACTTGAACAAAAATATGTCGATGAGCTTCATCAATGGATTAAATCTGGTGGAGACTCAAATACAGTAAGAAGTATAGTTCAAGCAAATTGCAGTAAATTAACTATGGTGATGGCTACTAAGGAAGAGAATGCTTCCTTTATCGATAAATCAAATATTGAAGAATATGATTTTAGAGCAGGCTTTTGCATGTCAGCTGTAGTTGAAAATGTTTGGCCAAACCAACCTGGTTTTACAAAAAAATTTAGAAACGAAGTTTGTGATGAATATGGAATACCTTTTATAAAAGTTGTTTGTAAGGAGTTCATTTAAAAATGAATAATATTTTAACCTTTCTTGCAGGGGGTATTGGTTTGATACTAATGCTTGTAATTGGTCTAGCACAAATGGTGATCGGTTATATTGGTATAGAATATCATTTTGGAGCAGGATGGGCGATTGGTGCTGTAGTTTTAGCTTTGCTGTTTAGATTTTCTCTTCCATTAACTGTGGGTACTTTTTTTGGAGCTATGGATGTATTTGGTTTTTCTTTTATTGTTGCTTTACTAATTACATTACCAGGTCTGTTACTAATGGTTCCTGGAGTGATTGCAGCTGGAATAGCAGGGTTAGCGTCCTCTTTTAAAGGTGAAACAAAACAAAGCTATCAACCACAATATAATTATGATGAACCAAAAAATGTAACGCCAACGAAAGCACCATTAAAAAAAACTAAATCACTTCCAAAGAAAACTAAATCTACTACTAAAAAAACAAAAAAAGTTACTAAAAAGAAAAAGACCAAGAAAATTTAATATGGGATTGTTTGGAAAAATATTTGGTGGAGACAACGATAATTATAAAGGTGACTTAAGAAATGATGTGCCTCATGGAAAGGGTACTAAAAAATTTTCTAATGGCAATATTTACGAAGGTGAATGGAAAAATGGAATTATGGAAGGTAAAGGTATTATTACTTTTGCTGATGGCGCTAAATATCAAGGTGAAATGAAAGATAACCAAAAACATGGCAAGGGTACTTACACGCATGCAGATGGAAAAAAATATGTAGGTGAATTCAGAAATGATATGAAAAATGGAAATGGCAAACTAACATCTGCAAATGGGGATGAATACACTGGTAATTTTAAAGATGAATTGTTTGATGGAAAAGGTGCTTTTGTATACATCGATGGTGCTCATTATAAAGGAGAATATAAAAATAATCTGTTTCATGGAAAAGGTGCAATGAAATTTCCAGATGGCGCTACTTATAATGGTGAGTGGGAAGCCGGCACATATCATGGAAAAGGAGAATACATTTCTCCAGATGGAAAAAAATATAAAGGCCAATTTTCTAAAGGGAAGTTTGTCCATTGATAAGTAATGAAAGAAAAATGGTATAAGCACGAAGTTATGGCACCACTATTTATAGGTGCTGCCTTAATAATGGTTGGATCAGTTTTTGAAATAGAGCCAATGCAATGGGTAGGTGGTGGTATACATCTTTTTGGTTGGTTTGTTGCACTGAGGGACGGATAAATGTTTAAATGGTTACGAGATAAATTATTAAGCACTGAAGAAGGATTTAACACTGGGTTAGATAGAAATACTAATTTCTTAGAGTATGCTAAATCATTTTCAAATAACTCATCTGAAATTGAGGAAACAATATACGCATTAGAAACTGAAAATATGAGATTATGGACTATTGGATATAATGATCAAACAATGTCTGCATTATTAGATTTAGATATGAATTGTCGGAGATTATTTGCAAATGTGTATGGTGGAAGTGATTTTAAATACAACTCAAAGTTTGATCCAAAACCAGAAGACTCAAAAACAAAGAAGGTTGTCTCAAACGAACTTGAAGAACTTGCAAATGATATACATAAAAAATTTCATAAAGTTTGTGATCTATTAAAAAAAATTAACAAGAAAACAACAACATCACAATTAGTTGATCTTTTAAAAAAAAATAAAATTGAACTAGATGCAAGTTTTGCACAAAAAAATAAAGATTTTTTAGATATGAAAAATCAAATTATTTTAGAGATAGGTGATAACCGATGTATGCCAGTTGTTGAAGCTAAAGATTATCGAAATCCTGATTTTAAAAAATACTCTTTTAGACTTTCAGGAACTCGAGATTTTTCAGGTTTGATTTTGATGTTTGATCATGAAAACAAAAATAAAAATATTTCACTAGTTGATTTTAATAAGGCATTTAAATTGTCAAAAAAAATTACCAGTGAAATTGGATCAAATGCAGAAGAATTGTATGATTTGATAGTAGTAAAGGGTAAATTTGATGATGCTGATAAAAGAATTTAGATGAAAAATGTAACTTCCCAAAATAATATTTTCTGGATGGCACCTATGATTGCTTTAGCAACTGGCTTTCTTCCGATGCCATATGGTTACTATATGTTATCGAGGTTAATTGTTTCAGGATGTGCTTTGTACTTTGCATTCAATTCATTCAAAGCAAAGGATAATGTCAAATTATGGATCTTTGGTTTTATAGTAGTTTTATATAATCCATTAATACCAATTAGCCTGGGTTCTAAAGAATTATGGATGATAGTTAATATCCCAACAATTTATTACTTTTTTATTAATAGGAGTTATTAAGCCTAATGTTTGGACTATTTAAGAATAAAGAAATAGAGAAATTAGCAAAAGAGAATGTTGGTCTTACAAAAACTGTTTGGAATATATTAGACGGTTTACAAAAAAATAAAAAAAAATTTTCAAAAGAAGACATCGCTAAGGAATTAGCTAAATTTAGAATTGGTATTATTCAGCACGATGTTTTTGATCATGTAATTGATTTAACTTATTCAGGATCTCACAGATGGATCACTCCATCAATTGAAGCTGAGGACAGAAAAACATGGAGTAAATTTAATTTTCGAATTATTGGTATAATGGATTACGGAGGGTTTAGTTTAAACTTCGATTATAATAATATGGAAGTTGAGGCTTTCTTTTTAGACAACCAGTATTCTAGAGCAGGCCCTAAAGCTAAAAAGCTTCACGATGAAGTTATCAAAATAAGTGGTTATAAAGAGCAAATATCAATATAAAATGAATAAATTTATTAGTGTCATAGTTTCATTATTATTTCCGTTAACTGCACTTGTGGGAATGTTAGTTGGACAATTAGGTAGTAGATTGTTCTCATCAATTTTCTCTTCATCATTAGGATATGGACAAATTGGGGGTGAGTTTGTTTTTTTTGCAATTTCAGGATACGTAGCTGGTTATTTTTCAGCTTTTGTAATTTCAAAAATTTATAAAAATTTCGATTTTAAATTTACGTTAGTAGTTCCTGTTTTAATAATGATTTATTTTGGTTATCAAAACATAATCACTTCCTCTGAGGTGAGCTTGTCTTTTATGATCAATAGTTTTGTTAGAGATGTAATTATGCTTATTACATTTTATTATATTTTAATGGATAACAGAGCAAGTAATGAATAAAAATTCATTAAATCTTTTCTTAATCATACCTGCAATTCTATTAATATTAGCACCATTAATTAGTTTCCCTTACGGTTTTTATATGTTTTTAAGATTGATTGTCACAATAACGTCAATAATTATCATTATATATAATATTAAAGCTGCAGGAGGTGTTAACGAAATAACAATTTTATTTGGACTAATTGCAATCTTATACAATCCAATTATTCCAGTAAATTTAACTAGAGAAATATGGATGCCAATTAACTTTGTTACTTCAGGCATATACATTTACTGTTTACTTAAAATTAGAAAAAATTAATTATTAAATTTGAAAAAAATTAAAATTAAATCTGTTACTGAAAAAGAAAAAAAAATAATTTTTATTGTAGCCACGCCTCAGTCTTCTTTAACCACGCCACAAGCGACAAGCATCAAGGAACAATAATCAAGGATCTAAGGACATGAGCTAAGCAATTTCGCCAGGACAGACTTACTCACTTAGCTCAAGGAATTATTTCTAATCTATTCTTAGTATATCAAAATAATTTTTATTAGTGAATCTGTTTGTCTACCGTGAGTAAAAAAAATTTTTTACCTGAGTAAGCACCCTCATTGAGGTTAATACTTTTCTTTTACTTTTATCCATAAACAACCTAACTTTTTCAAAGTACTCCATCAAACCAGGGTAACAAACTCCTCTGAATTAAAAAATACAAAAGTGAGAATTGAGTTAGAAAAAAATAAAGCAGCTCAACACATTCACAGTTCACTCATGTTACTCAGCATAAAAGAAAAAGATTAGAGCAATAGACCCACCATGTACCACGAGGGGGCGGATTTATTATTAATTACTTTTTGCCTGATTGGCTGAGTCGCTGAGTGCCACCAAATTGTAGCTGCGATCGTTGTTCCATTTTTGCAAGTTTAGCTTTTAATCTGGAGTTGTCCGCAAGCAAGTATTCCACCATCTGCAACAGGTGATTTACAAGTTTTTTATCTTTATTAAACAATCCCATCTTTAGGTCCTTCGTGTGGTGCTTTCATTCCATATATACCACCAAGTTTTGATGCTGTTGATGATCTAAAGAACTTCACCCAATAGTCCTTTGCAGGTTCAGTAGTAGGTGGAAGCATATAGGTCCGTGGCCGTGATCCATCAGGGCATGTTATTTGTTTGGTAGGTACATTTTTAATTGGGTCCCATGATGTTGATCTTTTCTTCAACCAATCAATAACCACTTCCAACGAACCTTCTTGTTTTAAGTTATTACAACTTCTATGAAGTTCTGTTGCAACTGCCATGTAATTATATGATTTCCATTCACCTCTGGATCTATTGAAAGGTCCTGTTTCAGCATCTCTGTGTTCGTCCAGCCATTTAAAGATTGGGTGTTCACTCATTCTAGCAAGTTCAATCATGTCATCAGTTACAGGTGCTCTTTCTTTATAAAGATCTGGATCATCTATTTTCAAATCCATTAGGTGATGCAGCAAGAATCTTTTACCATCTCCCTTTACCCAATCAAATCGAGGCTTCCAATAATCTCGTAGTCTAACTTTTTCTGTTAGCTTCATAACCCAATATCTTCTTTCATCATCAGCTATGTTCATACAATCTTCATGATTAGAAATTAAAATAAAATTACAGGTATTCGGATAATCAAAACCTCGTCTAAATTTTTCTTCAATGTGTATGTAAGGTTCAGTAATTAAATCTTTTATTTCTTCTGATAGTTCCTGTTTCTTATTATAGTTTTTGGATAGGAATACTTCATTGATAACTGCAAACTGTGCACCAATGATCCATGAATTAAATTTACCTATTACATGTTTATATTTCAAATTAGGTCTAAAATTTTTTAATCCAAAACATTGACCTATTGCATTTGTAACCCAATTTTTTCCAATTCCTTTTTTAGGTGATATCCATAGGGGTGCAAACAATGCTTTTGTGCCTTGGTTTTGTAAGCAGTAAGCAAAATATTGTTCCATATTATGTGCTCTTTTTTCATCATCAAACATGTCAATTAAAGTATCCTTCCAAATGGTAACATCACCTGGTTTAGCAATTATAGATGGTCCCCTGTATCGGTTGACAATAGGAATACCCTGAACATCATTTAATCCTTTAGGTCTTTGTGGCTGAAACTCAAATGAGTGAGCTCTTTTAAATATTTCTGGTTCTTGTTCTAATAGGAAGGTTGAAGGTTTCTTTTTACCAATTTTTAAATAGCCATAGTTATTATCAAATGACTTTAGAGGTGTTAGTAAATCTTTTTTAATATCTAACATCTCATCAAGTTCACCAATATAATAAACATTATCTGCAACACTAAGTAGTCGCTCAACTTTATTATTTTCTAACTCATTAATTTTTTGTGGTTTTAGCTTTTCCCAAATTTCTTTATAATTTTCTATGGCCTCGGTATAGGGTAGAGCATTGGATGCTAATCTATGTGCATCTGTGTCAACATTTTCAGGAATAGAATCTGCCATATCCCACTTTTTTGGAAATTCATCTGGATAAAGAACAAAATTAATATTTGATATTGGTACCTTTAAATCTTCAACTAAATGTCTAGCCAACTTGTGCATAGCATTAAATCCTTCATCATCATTATCAGGAAATAAAATTATAGTTTCAAATCTATTTACAGGTTTCCAATCATTCTTATCCACTTGTTTTGCACCACCGGACCAAGTAGTACAAGCAAACAAAGATTTTTTGATATAGGCATCTGCTGCTTTTTCACCTTCACAAATAATTAGCTTTGGTGATCTTGAGTTTTTTAAGCCTGATAAGTTGTAGATTGTTCTAGGTTCCGGCATCGCTTTTGATTGCCACCTCGTAGAATTATCAATTTTATTCTTCCATTTCGTGTGAGGAAAAAATCTTTTTTCTTGCCTCGTTTCATCAGTGTACTGCCTTTCAACAATGAACGTAGTATTGCCTTCTTCATCTGTGTAGATGTAGTGAGTGTCGTATCCTTTTCTAAGTTTATATTGAAGTTTCTTCTCACCCCCTGGTCCTTGAAAATCAAATGTAGTTGGTTGTTCATATTTTTCTCCTTTTATATAAGTGTAGTTGTTATGGTTTATTTTTGGTTTTGATATTCCTGAATGTGATCCGTTGAGCTTCACAACATTGTTAGCTTCACCGGGATATTTTTTATAAACCCACTCACAACTAAAGCAGTAGCCGTGGCCATCTGCATATACTGCAACAGCATCACTACTAGTACAGTTGAAACATGGTTGATGTTTTTTAAATATTTGGCTTTCTGGTGATCTTACTTTTTTGTCCTGGCTCATATTGTTTCCTATTTTTTAATTATCAACGCTCTCCTCATTAATAAATTTTGTTATTTTCTTTTCATAATCTGCAACTTCACTCTGTACTTTCTCTGCTTCTGCTAATCTCTTTTCAAGTTTTGATAAATCCCAAAGTAGATCCATTTGTTTTGAATTCAGTTCATCTATCTCTCTTTGTTTCATGTCGATTACATTGTTGAGCCTATCTATTTTAGCTCTGTCCTCTTTCATAAATGCTGCTAAATCAATCGAGTGTGAGATATGTTTTTCAATAACTTCGTGATGTTTGATATTGGCTTTTAAAGATAGTTTTGAAAGTTCTTTTAATTGGCTAATCATTAGTGATCTATCTTGCTCTGTAATCTTAGTCATTTCTTTTAACCATTATTGGAGCAAAGGATCTCAACCCCATTGAATTATTTTTGACTTTTTCTTGATACTTTTGTTCTTGTGCAGCCTTATATTTTTCCTCTAAAATTTTTAGCTTTGGATCTATTGGTTCATCGAGTTTTGGTTCAATGCCTGAATAGGGATCACTTATAATAGGATCAGCCTTCATTGGTTGTATTGGTTTTGTTTTTTTAATTGGTGCTTTTACAGGCTTTACTACTTTCCCACGTTGTAGAATATTTTTAGGATCTCTTCCTAATTTTTTTAATGCAGCATCTTCATCTGCTATGGCTTTATCAAACTCTGGTCCAAAATCTTGATCGGAATATAGTTTTATTCTTCTATATAAATTTGGATCTTTACTAACATCATATCCAGGCTGATCTTCTATTGGCAGCTCTTTTTTGAATTGTTCCTCTGTTTGAATACTACCATTATTGACTATTAATGGTTTATCTAATCCATAATATTTACGAGTTTTGGCAGCTCTTTCTTCTAGATATTTTTTGTTATTTTCTTCTGCTTTTTTTGCTTGTTCTGGAGTTCCAGGTTTAACAAGCCAAGCTTTCATGTCATTGTATTTTTTTATCTTCATCTTCTTTTCCTTCTTCCGTCAGGAATAAGCCCCTGAGCTTTTGCGGATCTGGTTAAATCTTTTAATTGTTTATTTAGACAAGCAACTCTTGCTTTGATGTATTGGTTTTCAGTATATAAACCTGGTAGTTTATTTTCACTAAACCACTCATCAAACTTAGCTTTGTTGTATAAAATTTTATGTGAGAAGGGTGCAGTAAAACAAATATCCAAACTAAACCTACCTTCATTCCGGCATCTTTTTAACGTCTTCATTGGTATTTGAAATAATTGAGATACTTCTTTTTCTGATAAATTAATTTGGTCCATTATTTTTTTTCTGCTGCTTTAATTCTTTGAATATAATCTGTTAGGCTTTCACCTTTTTTGACATCAATGCCTTTTTCATATGCATCAATTAAATCTTTATAGTCTTCTACAACACCACCATTTGATAATTTGGATCTAAGCAACCCTTCTTCTTCAAGAAAATCATCATAGCTTTTACCTGGATTATCTCTTTTCCAACTTTCATATCTTGATAATGTTTGTATTAAATCTAAGCTGAACTCTTCTTCTGGTGTTTCGCTCATAGCTGTTTTCACAGCTTCCTTGATAGATTCTTTAGTTGTTGGTGCTTGATAAATCTCTTTATCTACATTGTTTTTACTTTTCATTTGTTGCCTCTATTTTACTTTTAGACTTGAAGACATCTTCAATGACATCAATGTCATAAAGAATTATTCCGCCTTTTCTCTTTTTTGGTTTTCTACCTATAAGAACATATGGAAGTCCGAACCCTTGCGATCTTTGTTTGGCTAGAGTTCCTTCCTTTATTCCGTAGATTTCTTCTACTTCTTTAGGTCTAAGATATTTTCTATTTGTATTCATAAATTTAATTTTCGTCACCGGTCTGTCAGTTTTAAAAGCGTCAGTTTTTTAACTGCTCAATCGCCCCATGAGCTCAGCCGATAAGATTCATATAAACTATGTGATGTATATTTACGAACAGGTAAGAGATAACGATACGCGTTGGTTATCTATTATTTATATGCCTCAGCCATTAGTGAAGCGATCCTGGAGTGGTCTAACTTACCTTTATTTTTTTCTAACTCTTTTCGAATAATTTTATGTTTGTTCCATAAAGCTTTAACTGCATTGTAGTGTTGGAACAAAATTTTCTTTTTATATAGATCTTCTCTATTTTCAGCCCATTCTAATTTTTTTGTTTTACTATTTCTAACTTTTACAGGGTGAAAAATATTATAATTAATCTTGTATCCTTTAGAACTTACCCAATCATTTATTCTATTATCTATCTTGCCTTTGCGGTTGTAGATGGCATGGCAAACTGTATAGACCCATGCTTTTTTTATTATTGCATGGTCACCTGTTTTAGTTGTTTTAGTTTTCTTAGCACCTCTAGGTTTCCAGGTGTTTTTGATTAATGCTTCGACACTTTCTGGTTTTGCATTAGTCGTGTTTAAATATTTTACAAGTCGGTCCCATTTACTCATGAACCATTAATACTAAATCAGGCATCAAGGATCAACGGAACATTAGAAGTACTTAAACAATATTTTTTAATGCAGCTTTTTCTTCAACTTTAAATGCCTTGTTTTTACCTTCAATAACATCTTCATGTTGTGTTTTAGAATACTTACTAGCTTGTTTAATAGTGATGCCTAAAGTATCTGCTACAAGTTTCAGGTTTCCTGTTGCTCTAAGTAGTTGAGTTGCATGTGTGTGTCTTGTTGCATAATGTTTTAACTTTCTTTTTATACCCGCCAATAAAAGAGCTTTCCTCCAAGTCTTATCTACATCAACTAAATAAAATGATTTACCTTTACGACCATTACCAAGATTTCTTCCATAAGATGCAGAAGGAAATACATAATCAAATCTTGGATCTTCTGGTGGATAATAGAACTTACTTGTAGGATTATTTAATCTATCTTTTCTAATAGTCTGAATTATATCTAGTTCATCATCGCCCATTGCAAAGTCTGTTTTTTTATTTTTCTTAGATGTTTTTGTTTTTTCAAGTTTAAGAGTAGGGACCAATCCATCATTAATCATGGACCATTGGATCTTACTAGCTTCTGATCTAGTCCTTCTTGATGAATAAAGTTGATATGCAATTAAAGCACAAGCAACAACTGACAACTTATGTTTCCTATAATGTGAAGTTAAAAACCTACCTGTCTTTAGATCCTTCTGTATTAGAATAGATACAAATCTATTTATTTCATCTGGTCTAAGAAAATCTAAATATTCTTTCTCTTCAAACTTACTTTCCTTTTTAATCTTGCATGGTTGGTTATTTGTGATGCCTCTATCAATCCAAATGTTGTAAAACATTCTTAGATATTCAACTATTCTATTGGCAAGAGTAGGGGTTCTGGCTCCAAGAATTTGATGAAATTTTGCTATTTGATTGTTTGTAATAGATGAAACTTTTATGTGTTGAATATTGTCAAGCTGACTAAATACTTCTCTGATCTTAGGGTTTTTTGTTTTCCTAAAGATATAAGTTCCAAATATATTTTTGATAGTTGCTATTGTAGATTCTGAATATCTTGTTGAAGTAA
>Ga0181553_10005114_pt1 | contig 11034 bp, 7 predicted proteins | sample 011ome_17_FD_133753 | JGI IMG/M metagenome (GOLD analysis project Ga0181553, IMG submission 133753) | Coastal salt marsh microbial communities from the Groves Creek Marsh, Skidaway Island, Georgia - 011502XT metaG (megahit assembly) | ecosystem: Environmental > Aquatic > Marine > Intertidal zone...
AGCAGCAGAGATACACGGAATAAAGTAAAGGGGCCTAACGGCCCCTCTCTTTTTATTTAAGCATCTTATCCCACTTAACGTGTTCTTTATAGTAGTCTATATAATCCATGAACGCATTAAGCTCAGAGTAATTCATATCACGTATGCCGCCATCAAAGCCGTACTCATCTTTAAGATAAGACATTGCGGCACGCTTGTGTGCTTTATTTTGTGACGCAGCTTTACGCTGTAACGCTAGTAGCTTTGTCTCTGCGCCAGAGTTATCCTCAAGGTAAGTTCGTATCTCTTTACCCACATCCGTAAGCATATCCTTCATATGTAAGCGCTGTTTATCCTTGCTTGCGTTCTTAAAATGGTCATAGGATTGCAGTGACTGCAGCTTACGATTAAGGTATGGGGCTATAGTTTCATTATAAGCTTTATCATACGCAGCAATCTCTGTGCGCTCATTAGCTTTATAACGAGGGATGTCCATCTTATCATACAACACTTCAGCTGGTGTACGCCCTTCTACAAGCCGTAGACCTAGCGCAGACAGGAACGGTGCAGGATCCCGCAAAGAACCTTCCCGTGTAGCAACACGTAACTCCTCACCAGTAATGCCGTCAATCTCACCAAGGATAGTCTCTAAGATATTGTCAACGTACTTAGTTGCTGACATAGTAGCAACAGCTAATCCCTTCTCTTGACGTACATCTTTAGCAGCATCGTTATAAGCTACAGCACCTGCCATCTTGTTTGCAAAGTCTAGAGGACGGGTAAAACCTGCAGCAAAGTTACCTGCTTTCTTGTATAGTGAATCAGATATTATTCCAGCCTTACCGTCTTCACTATTTAGCACACCCGATACAAGTGCTGTTAGGCCATTGCCAAACTCTAAGTCTGATGCAAGCTGACCAACGGCAAGCTGTTCTAGTGTAGATGCTACTTGGTCTGCAGTTACCTCATTACCCTTACGTGCATCATTTAGTGTACGTCCTAGTGCTAAGAATAAAGACAGAGGATATGTGTTCTTAGCGTCAATAATAGTATTGCCTGCTTTGATCTGGAACATACCCAGTTCATCCTTTTGGCGCTCTTCATCAAACTGCATAGCTAGACCAATGAAAGCTGTACCTACTGCACCACGAGCAAAAGCCTCATTCAGTGCCATATCCTCACCGCCTTCTTTGACAGACTTTAAGCCTGCAGTAACAAGACCAGAAGGACCCCACTGGTGCGCTGTAGCAATAACGTTATTCATGAAACGACCAAAGGGTAGGATCGTGCCTAAGCCTGGTGCCTGTGAGAACTTCTCAACGATCTCAGCAGCTATACCAAACGTAGCATCCTTTGTATAATCCTTAGAGAATACAGACTTCTGCGTTTGATCTAGAACCTTAGACATAATATCTTCATCAATTAAGTCTGTATCACCTGAGCGCAAGACATCTTGAATAGTGCGGTTATACTTTAGACGTACCTGCTTATCCATCTCTGTCATAAACATAATAGACTTAGTAGTAGTATCCTGTGCACGTACACCTGCAGAAATAGCAGAGGCGTTAGTTACAGCTTCAACAGCCTTAACAAAACCCTTAGAAGGATCAACACCGTAGCGCTCTCCAGCCATGTCAACGCCGCCTGTCAAGCTATCATACAGCGTCTTACGTACACCGTCATGCTCTTCCAGAATCTTCATGTAGGCTTGCTTAGTGGTGTACGGATCAGCTAGATAACGAAGCTTTTGTGTAGTCATATCACGGTATACACGAGCTTGTTGGAACATAACTTGGCGCTGGGCTGCAGGTTTAGTCATAGCCGCAGCATATGTACCGCCCATGGTAAGAACATCAGCAATACTCGTACCTGCAAAGTACTGAGTAAAACCAATTAAGTTGACTGCAGATGTAGCAGGGCTGGATACAAGCATCCGCCGCCAGATACTTTACATGTATCTACCATACTGTGCCTCAGTCATTTCTTCTGTGGCTTCTTTAGTCTGTTCCTCTAGAGCTTTCTGCCCACGCACAATACCTGCATCAAGTGTCTTACGAAGCTGTGACATAGTGTTAAGAGTACGACCCGCATTGCTGATCTGATATGCAGCTAAGTCACGTAGGTTATCTGCTACCTGTGATGTCTCTCCTAGTTTAATACCCGCAGCAGCAATATCGCTGTTAATCTCTGCCAGTTCTTTCTCAGGGATGTATTGTACTAGGTTAGTCATAACATCAGAGATACGCATGTTATCTGGTAACTTTTTACCACGCTCTGCATAAATCTTAGCTACGCCACTCTTACCGTCAGGGCCATACATAATCTCTTTAATAAGATCTACAGCTGTAGGTACATCATCATAAGCTTCTTTACCGCTAGCGACTTTCTCTTTCCAAGACTTGGAAGCCTCACGTACTGCTTTAACCGCCTTAGCCTGTTCTGTCTTCTCTAGCTTAATGTCTGTCATCTTAAAGACTTGCGCTTCAAGATCCTGACGCATACCCTTAGCCATCTTGTTAACGTCTATGTCTGCTTCGATGTTAGCCAAGCCTGATGTACCACGCAGTGCACCGCCTGCAAGCTGAGCACCTGCACCAACAGCCCCAAAGAGCGACGAGAAGCCGGTCTGGAGTAGGCTATACTGTTCTTGAGCACTTACGTCTAGCATAGTGTTTTGCAGCATTACATCCTGCAGTACAGCGGCTGTAGCGTCTAGTCCAGCCGTAGCGTACAGAGATTTCTTAACCGCAGTATTAACTAGGTCACCCTTGAATTGCTCTTCTGCCTTACGGCGTAGGCTATATTCGAATAACTCTTTCTCTCGCTTAGCTGCCTCTTGGATAAGACGCTTACGTGCAGGTTCACGCACTGTACGTTTACCAATAGCCCGTGCTACTTTATCTGCAGCCTGCTTAGCTGCTAGTTGCTGAGCCTCTTTACCTAAGCCATCTCGAACAGCTTTCTCGCCTGCCTCTTTAGCTGCCGCAAGAACCATCTTCTTAGCACCCGCAGTTGCGCCCAGCGCAGTAGCTTTAGCCACACCACCTGTAAGTAAACCTAAGTAGTTCGTAGGATCTGCAGCTGCAGCAAAGATGTAATCCTTAACACCATCAACAGCACCAAAGAAACCATCATTAACAAAGACGTTACCTAGACGGTCATACAGTTCATAAGCATCACTAGCTACAGCTTTCTTTTGGTCATCTGCGCCCATGATACGACGAGCTTCTAGAGCAGTAGAACCTACGTTAGTATTAAACCAACGCATAGAGTCAACGAAACCCTCTACAAGCTGTTCGTCTGTTAGCTTAGCAGAATCTTCACCATACTTGTCACCCATGAATGCACGGATCTTAACCATGTTCTCTTCTGCATACAGATCATCTTTCTTTAGCTTATCTGTGCGGGAGTTCTGCAGAGGCACGTCATCATCTGTAGGTTCTTGAGGGCTTAGGTATGTAGACTTGAGGTAGGCTACAGATCCTGGTTTAGGCTGTTCGTCTTCCTCTGGAGTCAGATTATACTTATTACGTAAATCATTAATAGTTGCCATATCTAATAATCCTTATCTATTAGTCATTGAATCACGTAGTGCGTACAAAGACTCTAACAGTCTATCACGTGTATCCGTCTTAGGCAAATTCTTAGTTTTACGTACTAGCTTAGCAATGTCTGCAGTAGTCATACTTTTGCTACGATTAAACTTCTTAGCTTCTGCAGACTTAGCACCATGTACACGGCTAATCAGTGAACGGATAACATCCACATCATCCCGTGTTGTAGCAGCCACTTCTTCTCCAGCCTTAGCAGGTTGCGCTGGGCGTGACATCATGCCTGTGTTGTTAGGTGCACGGTCACTACCAGTACGGGCTTGTGCAGCAACTTGAGAAGCAGTATCACCATCAACTACATCTAATGGCGTGTCAATAAAGTACTCAGGGTTTGTGCGACGAAGTTCTTTGAAGAACGCATCAACTTCCATCTTACGTGCAGAACCTCGGCTCAGTGTAGACTCAGACATAGCAGTACGTCCTGTACCACGGCGTGCTTTAGCGTCCATACTATCATCGGGGACAGACATTATGCGTCCTAACTGACGTGTTACCTCAATAGCAGCTTTTTCTCCGTTAGCTGCATCTTCAACAATCTTATCCACGTTAAGCTGTTTACGAGCATCCTGCGCTACTTGCTGGTAACCTTTAGCAACAGCTGTTAGATCACTCCATAGTTTAGATGCTTGATCGCCCAGCTTTTCGATGTGCTCAGGTGCACGTTCTGCTGCTTCTGTTAGGTCAGGTGACGGCTCTTTAGCCTCTGTGTCACTTGATAGCAATTCACTATATACATCCTTAATGTCTACAGTGTCAGAGCTTAGCGCCTGTCGTACTTTTGGTGTATTTAATTCTGTAGCGCCTAGTTTAGAAAGATCCATCTCGCCATCATACAATTCCTTTATGTATTGCATCATGCCGTCTTTCATAATATCTTTAGCCACTTCTCGGTTCTCACGGGAGCGCAGCACCTGCTCAGCAGTCTTAGTCTTATCTCCTGTTATGAACTGGTAGGATCTCGCTAAGCCTTCAGAGAAAGCACCCATACCCCACTTAGCACCGCCGAAACCTTTACCAGCTAAGTAATCTACAGCTGCAGGCGCATCATCTACGACTTCACTTAACGCATCCTTAGCCATAAGGAACAACTCAGGAGCAGTTGAACTACCCTCTAGCTCATTATATACCTGCGCATATTTAGATCTCTGGTCCTCTGGCAAATCCATGAGAGACTTATACAAATCTGCATAATCAGCTACATTACCATCTTTATCAAACCGTGCCTCTACTATAGCAGTAGGGGATTCTGCTGTTTCTGCCTTCTCTTGTGATACAACGTCAGGGGCTTTACCAGTAGTAGTAACTTCAGCGCCAGTGCTACTTAGTAGCTGCTTTGTTTCCTCTACGCTAAGCATGTCACCGTTTTCATCACGGATACGTTGCCCTTGGGGTGTTGTTGCTAGGCCATAGGTTACACCATCAATCTCAACTTCCCCAGATAGGTAAGGGGCAAGACCTGACACTGCAGAATCAATAGCGGATTGAACTTCGGGTTCGTAACTTTCAGTGGCTTTTGATGTAGCTGACGTAGGGCTAATACCATAATTAGGTAATACATCTGCCATCATAGAGTCATAGTTATCGTACATACCACGTTTAGCATCTACATATGTATTCATAATTCTTTGGACGCTAGCCACACGGTCTGAGTTTGCTTTTGCTATCTCTTTCTGTTTTAAGTTAAAGTTCTCATTATCATCAGAGGAATATGTTTTCGAGTTAATCTGTTCTATACGGAAATTATACAGATCATCTGCTTGGCTAACCGCATTCCTTTGAGCCTTAGTCAATGCCTCAATCTCTTCAGGCTTTTTAGCTGCGGTTACAAAACTAGGCTCTATGTAGCTTACAAAGCTAGACGGATTCTGACTCTCATAACCAGATACCTCACTAAGCTGTGCAAGGTCATATACAGACATGCCAGTATCACCAAAAGTCTCTGCATCTAGCTCTGCCCGTGCACGAGCCTTAGCGTCTGTACCCATAGCTCTTGAGAACCATCCTGACTTAGGCTTCTCTACATCACCCACAACATAGTTCTTCAATCCATAGCGAGACATGGGGTCTAGGTTACCTGTAGCCTCAAACCCTTCTGGTAGTGATATTTTAGTTTTAACTAAGTCTTCTGTATAGGCAGCGCCATACGTAGCTTTCCACGTTTGTAGCTTAGTAGCCAGATCACGTACACCAGTAGGGCCTGCATCTAGTGCAGCCTCAATCTGCTCAGGAGTAGCGTACAACTGTTTAGCTTGTGCGATATAGCCTTGCTGTGCCTTAGCTGCCTGACGTAACTGACCTAGCTTAGCCTTATTACGATCAGCTGTTTCCATCAGCTTGTCTTTGTAGTCTTCCGCTTTATCTTTGCGCTCATTAATATACCCTGCAGTATCACGCATGAATGCGGTAGCGAATGCTTGCCAATCAGCCATTACATATCTCCCTTAGACATCAAGCCACCACGAGGCGCTTCTTCTTGTACTTCTACTTCTGGCATCTCTTCTGGTGCCTGTGCTTCTGGCATTTCACCTTCTGCAGCCTGTGACATCTCTTGGACCAGAGCATAACCTTCATCCTGCTCTACATCCCCACGTGATAGGTATTCCTTAAGTACACGCTTGATACGGTCTTGGCTTTTCTTACGCTTAACTTCTTTAGGGTCAAGCATAGTCTCTTTGACTTCAATGCCATACGTAGACATAGCAGACTTAATGAATGTACCTACTGCAGGTCCAGCTAGCATACCAGCCTCTACTGTGTGAATACCCTTCATCGTACCTGTAAGCATAAGCGTTTCTACGACTGACTCTAAGTCTGCACCAATCTCAAAGGTAACAGCCAAGTCATCCATAATGTCGTCATCTGCAAGCTTATTGATATAAAAGCGTACTACCTCACCTACCTCTACAATCTCAGGAGGGCGTTCCCATGGCGAGTTCTTAGGCGTGTCTGTAAGAGACTGGCCTGGAATAGGGCGTGCAAACTGTTTCATATTTAAATCCTACTTAGTAAATCCTGCACCAAAGTATAAGCCTACAATAGCTGATACGATGTGCGTGTCTAGGGGTGTAATAACAAAGCCAGAGGCATACTTCCACTTAATGATCTCAGTGCCACCACCGAATAAACCACTAAGGAATCCTGCCTGCATTTCAGAGTAACCAACGATTACTTGTACTTCAGGATACCATACTGCTACCAGCTTTGGCAATACAATAATTGCAAATACAGCTGATAAAGCAATAAGCCTGCGTGTCCATGCAAAGTGTTTATCGTTCTTACCTGCGTCACGTGCCATTGCTACTTGCTTAGCATTAAAGTTGGCACGCTCCATTAGCATCTTCTGTTGGGCTTCTTTAGCTTTAATGCTCTGCCCCCAGATAGACATGACCCCACCTAACACGGTGGAGCCTAACATTGTGATAAGTTCTAGGGGAAGTCCTAACATTATAGATCCTCTGGACGTGGGCGTGGACGTGTAGGCTTAGAGCGTTCTACAATCCAAGACTTACCATCATACACTCTCTCATTATCTGCGTTACCAAACAGGTGTTGTCCAATCTGTACAGTACCACGCTTACGACCCATCATGTCATCTAGCCAATCAGGTGTACTTACTTTAGGGTTTACGTAATGAGTAGCACCGCCTGTGGTATCTTCGTAGTCACCAGAAAGGATAGACTGGGCTGCAATGTATGCGCCTTCGCTAGGCTTTAGCTTCATCATATCTTTGCCTTGCTCACCCTTAGCGTAACCTGTCCAAGAGTTCCATGGAGAGAACTGTCCACGTTTCAGGATAACACCCTTAATGCCTTTACCGTACTTACCTGATGCAGCACGGTTAGCAATGGTTGCACCTACAGCAAGCTTTCCACCATAGTCTTCTACACCAGCTTCTGCTTCAATAGTACGTGCTAGGATTTCAAGCTCTGACATTTCATCTGGGCTTTTATACTCTTTGTACTCAGGTATAGCAATCTCTGAATCAGGTTTAGCCATCAAGCCTGTCTTCTTAGGTGGCATCTCGAAGGTAGCCTCTGCAGAGTCACGAATGCGCTGGGCTTGTAGGTTTGTACTTTCCTCTGCTGTAGCATCATCTACAGTACCAAAGTATTCCATGCCACCGTCACCAGCCCACTCTTCATAGACACGCGCCTCTTCTTCATCAATCCCTACAATCTCAGGTACTTTAATAGAGTTATACATATCTTGTTCACTACCCCAGTAGCTGGCTAGCATGTCTTTAAACTGCTTACGCCAATCCTCTGCCTGTTGTAGCTTCTCTCCGCTAGTTGGCGGCTGGAATATACCTTTGCGCTCTACAGTAGGTGCTGCAGGCTCTTGTGTATCTTCTAGTGGATTCCATGAATATTTAAAAGGGTTCATAGTATTACTCTCTTTATCAACGAATAACGGCTGCAGCAACAGAACCAAGAGCACTCCAGAAACCAGCAGACTTATTGGCAGAAGCCGCTGCTTTAGCATCATCAGAAGAGATCTTAGCGATTGCCAGTTGCGTTGCTCGGTCTGCATCATTGTTCTCCGTCTGCCATGCAAAGCTCATAATGTCACGCACTTCTTGCATAAATGAGTTGAAAGCTAGGTTTGTCATACCGTTAGCTGCCGCTGCGTCTAAGCGGTTAGCTTCATTGATGGCTGCAGTATCTGCCGTTGCAATAGATTTAAACCAGTTTGTGTTAGCCTGATCTACTATGAGTGAGTTAGATGCGTTAAACTGATCACGCATGTTAATCATCTCTGAGTTAAACTTCTCTAGAGCATTAGCTTCACCAGCATTAAACATGTTCATCTTATTAACCTGCTCATTGTTGTACATATCAACAGTAGCTGTAAGGTTAGAGAAGAACTGATCTGTTTGCATCTGTGAGGAAGCATTAAACTGACGTGAAGCATTCTCAGCTGAAGTGTCACTCAAGATAGAGTTAACCATAGACTGCATCTTAAACATGCCTGTCTGTTGTTCGTTACTCAGATTAGCCATGTCCATCTGCAGGAATGATTGAGCGTTTTGAACTTGGGCTTGCTGACGATTGTTTAGGTTCGTCATATCCATCTGCGATAGAGCTGCAGCATCAGAGAGAATCTTAGCACTACTAGAGTCTAGGTTAGCTAGGTTCACGGTCTGAGCCATGCGTGCGTTCTCTAGCGCAACCTGTTGTTCAGCTGAGAAGTTGATGTTAGCAATCTCACTAACACGTGCAGCATTACGTACCTTAGCTTGGAACTTCTGATCAAAGTCTTGGTTCATAAAGTTAGCACGTTGCTCTGCTTTAAACAAAGCCATCTGCTGTTTGTTAGATGCGTCCATCTGTGCAATAGGTAGAGCAGATTCCATAGCAGCCTGTACAATAGCCTGACCTGCCATAGATGAAGCACCCAAACCACGAGAAGCTAGTGCTGCAGTAGCCTGACGCATAGCACCAGCTGCCCATGCAGGAGGCTGCTTACCTTGGAACTGGTTCATCAAGTTAGCCATCTCACCCTGAACGGATGCAGCCTGTACTTGACCTGTACCAAATGCAGCGTCTACCTGTGCTTGGTCAACACCAGAGCCACTAATAGTTTCAGCTGCAGTCATCTGCATAGGAGAAGGCATACCTTGGACAGTAGCCGCTTGTCCTTGTGCAGCCTGTAAGCCTAACTGTGACAGCTGTTGTGGGCTACCCTGTGCCGCTTGTACCTGTGCTTGCTGAGATACCTGACCTTGTGCAGCTTGTTGCCCCTGCAGAGCCTGTCCTACGCCCTGTTGGGCTGTAGCAGTTTGTACTTGTGGTGCAGCTGTAGCTGTAGGTGTTGTTACAGGACCAGCTGTTGTAGCTGTCGTCTGTCCTGCAGTAGGTGCTGGACCAGTAAGCTGACCTGTACTCTCGTCCATAAGCTGGTTAGCGTTGACTTGAGTAGCAGCAACGTCAGTGGACGTAACCATGGACGTAGGATCTTTTAAAGCACCACTAATAAGTTCAGCAGAGGTAGGCATGTTCGTAGTCTTAAACTGCTGTTCTGCTGTAGCTAGCTGTTCCTGTGCTAGGTTAGTATTTGCTTCTGCTGTCTGCAAGGCTGTTACTAGATTTGCATCGCTTGGATTGGCTGCTTGAGCATTACGTGCATTTTGCAATGCTGTTAAAGAGTCTGTATAAACTTTACGTGCAGGATCCATGCCATTAGACTTAGATCTGTCTGTCGGCATATCCATAGTAGAATACTTAGGTGTAGATATACTAGGATTAGGTTGGTTTTGAGCCATACGACCTGCTAGACCTGCCATAAAACCTAAGTCAATACCGCCTGCAGCATAGCCTTTCTTAGCATAACCGCCTTGAGCCATACCGATACGCTGTTGTGCCACCTCTGACATCTTGCCTACACGTGCTGCTAGTGCAGGGTTAGCAGCAATAATCTTCTGCTGTTCGTCTGACTGCATACCTTGCAAGGAAGGGTCAATACGCCCTAGCTGTTCTGGTGTAAAACCTGCAAACTGTTTAACCATAATTATTGTTTCCCTAATTGCATATACACAGCTGTTGCGATAAAGCTAAGTATTGCTACGGTTGTTATTTTAATGAATGTGTTCCATATACTTCTACGAGTATCTTTCCATGTGTCTAAGAGGCTGCGCATCTCACGTAGATCTGTTGCAGCACTCTCATCATGAAGCCCTAGTTGATGCAATACTTCCTTGGCACCACGTCTAGCCGCACGGTCAAGCATAGCCTCTAATTCATCTGGTGTCAAGTTAATCTCTGGCATCTTAAAACCTTGTTACGGTGTTAGAACGTAAGTACCAGGGGTACTATAGGTATAATTTGTCCCATTAATGGTAAGTTTAGCGTAGCCTTTGGCTCCGTTGCCGCCATCATAGCCCGTTGTAGGTGCAATACCGCCAGAGCCTACATAAATAGTTATGCTATAACCAGGGACGAGCCAATAGGATCCTGATTTGTACGATGACGCTACGCCACCTTCTCCAGAGCAACCGCCTGAATCGAATAAGGAGCCGCTGTCACCACCACCGCCGCCGCCTCCAGAGCCGTAGTTAACAGCGTCTGCGCCGCTGCTGTTTCTTGCACCACCAGCCCCGCCAGTACCATAATACGAGGTTCCTCCATTTGTACCTGATGTAGCTCTGTTACCCTTACAGTTCTCACCGCCACGACCACCCCACGAGACAATCTGGGTGGAAGCGAAAGCTATTCTAGACAGACCGCCTGCAGGCGCATAGGTACCTCTATTACCTTCGCCACCATCGTCTACACCGTAACCACCTGCGCCACCGCCACCAATTACAATGTAACTAACTAGGTAGGCTTTATACTTACCTCTCAGGTCAGACATAGAGATTGTAGTACCACTACTAGGTACACTTGTGTTGTTACCTGTAATGTAAGATCCATTATAGTAATACTCTGACAGGCTAATAGGATTAGTA
>Ga0181553_10005119_pt1 | contig 11029 bp, 1 predicted proteins | sample 011ome_17_FD_133753 | JGI IMG/M metagenome (GOLD analysis project Ga0181553, IMG submission 133753) | Coastal salt marsh microbial communities from the Groves Creek Marsh, Skidaway Island, Georgia - 011502XT metaG (megahit assembly) | ecosystem: Environmental > Aquatic > Marine > Intertidal zone...
ACCCAAATCCCTTCTGATCCATTGATATCATTGCCTTAAGAGAAGATTCCTGTGTTGTGGTTTTAGGGGGGTGATGTTTGGGGGATTTGGGGATATGTGGCGGTTATAGCCTAGTTCAAAAACATGAATTAGACCTTTTTAAGATAGCTAATTGAAAATCCTGTTGCTTTTGAAATTTCTTCTTCCGAAGCTTTTTCTCGTCGCATTCTTTTTACAATTTTCAACCTTTCCTTTCGTATGATTTCACCTGGCTTTACATTCCCTAAGGTTTTATATAAAGCATTTACAGGAAGATCAAAAGTTTCACAAATAAGTTCAACACTTACATTTTGAATATTTAGTCTTATAAAGGTCTCTATCTTATCCTTTGTAGTAAGAGCTTCCAAAGCGCGTTGATTTTTAATGATTCTATTTTGACGAATTAGTGTTAGAATAAGAATCACAACAACTAGTATGACTAAAGAACCAACAATAAATGGAAAAATATTTTGCTTAGGCTCTTCTATTTTTGGTTTGTTGCTATCAAACAATGCCATTAAATCCTGATAGTTTAACTCGTATAATCCATTTACTCCCCCTAATTGAATTTTTTGCTCATCACCATAAATAGCGTTGTAATTTAGCTCATCTCTTAAAACGTTTTTTGCTACCTCATTAGAATTTAAATCAAATAAATCTAGGCCTTGATCACTTGTAACCAGGATAAAATTTTTAAACAAGTAAACGTTATTTGTGTTTACCAGGCCATCCATTAGGACTTTATTTTTTCTGGGTATATTAATACTAAAAAATTCGAGCGAATTATCTGTTAAAATAAAGTATTCAGAGGCAGACTTTGAAAAAACATCTACGATTCTATCTTTTATCAATTTTTTTTCTATTCGATTATCCTCTAAATAATATTCCAATATTTGCTTTTCATCATGGAGATACAATATTTTTAAACCACTTGCATTTTTTTCTCCTCTTATAAATCTATATGGCCCATAAAGAGGTTCCTGTAGTAAGATAATTTCTTTTGTATTGGTGTTGAATTTATAAAGCCCTTTTGAAGTGCTTAAATGATAATAAGGGTGTTTAATTTCATAACTATCAAGCGCTTCCCCATACAATTGATTATTAATTTTGATCCCTCCCACATTAACATCGATATTATAATAATCTTCTTGGAAGCCGTTTTTAATTAAAGAAACGCCCCCCCAGTTTATAAAGGTAATACTGTCGTATTCTCTAATGTGTCCAGAAGTATAGGAAGGAAAATCAAGCTTCAATGAATCGTTAAAAAAAATCCCATCATAAGTTCCAACATGATTTTTAGATATTGATCTGATGCTTGGAAAAGACTTTAGATTATAGGAGCTAGATTGAAAAACAAATAAATCACCCTTGCAAATTATGTAAAGGGTATTATCAAAAAACACATGGGTAGTTCCTAGCCCTTTGTATGAAGAGGGCAATAAGTAATTATAATAATTATCATACTGAACATTACCTTTTTCAATTTCGCCATTTACCTGTACAATGACTCCTTTGATATTTGGATCAACGATAAAAGGTGTAGTGTTTTTAAAAGAGACAACTCCAGCTTCTGTTCCAAACAATACATCACCTTTGTAAATTATTGCGTTAAAGTAAAAGGCTTCAGTATTTGAAAAAAGCAAGCTAAAGGCTTCTTTTTTTTGACCAAATGCAAAACTTATACTAAAAATAGTATATAAAAAAATTATCTTTTTTAAAAGTCTAATAATATATAAAAATTAAATTTAAAATATTGATATACAGATATTAATCATAAAAATTAATTGCAAATATATTTATTGTTATTAAAAAAAAAAATAAGTTTTAGAATTTGGGCTAAAAAAAAGTTACTGTAGAATATTACTTTATTTTTTTTGTGAAATTTTTTAGGTTGAAGACAAAACTCAGGTTCTTTCTAATTACAATTTTATTTTCCATAAACTTAATCGCACAGAGTGATTTTGGATGGAAAGGGGAATCGAAAACATTTAATGCTTTTATTGGTGAGTATAGTTTTTCTTATCAAAACGAACTCTATCATATTTCTAAGAATAATATTTACAAAGTTTCGTATGACGGAACTGATTTTAACCGTGAAAAATTAGATTACCCAATCTTTTTTCAAGATGACGGACAATATGATCCTGACGGCAGAGTTTATAATGCTCTTTTTACCTCCGACGGAAGTCTGTACGTTTTATATAGCAGGGGTCAAACATGGGCCAATGGTGTTTTAAATTTAGCAATTTACAGTCCTGACAAGACCTTAAGTAAAAACATAGTTTTAAACCCCAACATAGGCAATACTGCAAAGCCAAGTTATAATAATCCTAATAATTATGTTTTATTAAAGGACTCAAGTGACAATGTTTATGTTTATTATAAAAAGGGTTCAGATCTGATTCAATTATCAGGAGAAAACTTTGACCAAATTTCTTTATTAAACTCAAACTTAAACGGAAATTTTACGGCAGATACTTTCGTTCTTAACGGAACTACATCCTTTTATTTTGTTTTAAATACTTCTGCAGGTATTTCATTAAAGAAATTAGCACCCGGCGCTACCTCATTCACTGAAATAGGTAATTTTAACACAAATAGTCTTACATCCCTTGCAAGACTACAAATACACCATTATAATGGTTTATTTTATTTAGTTTTCTTCAAAAATGGAAGAGCCCATGCGTCCCTTATTAATTCAAATAATACTCCAGCTACTTCAGAATATCTAGAATCACCTACACCAACATCAGATATTCATATGAGCTCTGCCATAGATAAGTATGGAAAATTATGGGTATTAGGCTCTACAGGAAATGCAGAAAATGAAATACCTAAATATTGGAGTGGAAGTGGTTGGCATTATACCAAACAAATCAATTCTCCAAGACATTACGCACGTCTTGTAAATGGAAGGATTAAAAGATTTTACAATTTCAATGTTCGCCTATTTACTTTTGACGGAGATATTTATGTGTCAACCTCTGGCTCACCATCCACAAATGCTAACGTAAGAAACGGGTCTAGTTTAGAAAAGTATGTGTTCAATGGGATAGAAATTTACAGTATTAATTACCACCCAGACTATATTCCCTCTTCTGGAAACTGGTTCAGCCCAAATGATATTGATAGATCTGATTCCAAATCTGAAAATGACATTTATTTGGTGGTAACTCTTTCAGATGAGGTAACCGTTCCAAGCACATTTACGAACACCCCTACAATTAATTTTGGTTTAAATACTTATATGGGAACATCTTGGGTTTCTGCGTCACAAAATTTTTATGGCTCAACGGTGTCAAATAATGTTAGTCAAACCCTGAGCTTAATAAATAAAAATGATGACAATACCCTTTACACAAATTTAAAAGACAACCAATTGGTTTTTAAGGGGACAATTAATAAAGCTATAAATCATCCTTCTGCCGAACGAAATGACCCATTAACGTATTATAAAGATAGATCAAATTTTAACGAATTTTCTTCTACACGTTCATCAACATTATCTATAATCACCCCTAATACATCATCATCTTCAGAATTTGAATACGATATAATAGGTTCAGAAATTGGACTTCGAATGGATATCGATAGACCCGCAATTTCAGGCGTTCAAATTAAAGGGAGACAAACTGAACTTGGAACAGGGCTTGGTAATTCTCATAGAGCAGGAGATGAAATTAAAGTAATAGTTGATTTTGACCAAAAGATAACCCCTACTGGCTCTATTACTGCTACACTTAACATTGGAAGATTTACAGAAGATGGTCAATCCCACACTACTTCTACTGTAATTTCTGGAAATACTATGGTTGGAAATAGCATAGTTTTTAGCTACATACTTCACGAAAGAGATTTTGTCATGGGTCTTGGCACCATTGCACTTACTTCTTTAGATATTTCTGAATCGGCTATAATAGACTATTATACTGATGTTAATGCAGACCTTTCAAATCTTTCAAGCTTCCAATCGGTAACATCACCATTTTTTATTAGGCTTGATGATCCTAGAATTATAGATATCAATACGGTTAAGGGAATAAATGGCATTAGTACAGAAGATGGTACCCATCCAACCTCGGGTGTTCCATTCAGTCTTAACATGCAGATGAATTATGACACTAAGTTTCAGCTTCAGCCTGGTTATAACAGAACCACAGCATATTATAAAGTCTACTATGACAATGGTCATACACAAAAATATCTATGGCAAAACAGAATTACAGGTGGATGTTCTGGCCTTATAGGTGGGTACAGATCAACCATCAGGAGTAATCTAAATTGGCACATTGAAGAAGGATGTAATGCACCAACATTTTATTACCCCGCCCCAGGTGACACTCCCGATTTGAATGTAGTGGCGGTTGAATTTGTGGGAATAGATTTAATTGACCCAGACCGCAGGATGGAAAGTGAAAGGCCTTTCTACACCGAAGACTACACTATAACTTTAAATGACGGACGTTTTATAGATTTAAAGTCTCCATATAAGGAAATTCAAGATAATGGAGATGGGACCTACACCTTACTTACCAAAATACCCAAATCTTTAGCAGACAACAGAGCTATTGTTCAAACTGGCGCTTTGCCAACCATTACCTCTATTGAAGGGGTTAGTGGTACTTACAACTCAGGCACGGTCACATTAACTTTGACGACCTCAGAGGGGGTATATCTCTCAGGGAGTAACTCACCAACTCTTGTTGTTAATGTTAAAAATCAATCAGGTTCTACTACAAAAACTACTACATTCATAGGTGCTTCAGACTTAAGGACCTATGCAAACAATAATACAACCACCACTACCACCAAACTCAATTTTAGTTTATCTGTAGATGCTGGCGATTATACAAATGGAAAGCTAAATGCTGTTGCACTAACCCTACCCACTGGATACACCATTACTGATGAGAGTGGAGGAGGGAATAATCTTGATTTAACATTACCCACAAGCCAAAATATCTCTGATACAAGTGCAATTTACATTGATAATTCTGGACCAGTCATTGAAAGTATTGAGGCAAATTTCAACAATACAGCACTTGTTGTTACTTTCAACGAAGAGATTAGTGGTTCTTCAATAGAAGCATCTGACTTTACTCTAGCCGTCACTGGTGCCACATTAAGCTCAGCTACACCTTCATCAGTTAGTATTACATCAAGCTCAAAGGTTACCCTTGGCTTTTCTTTATCCTCTGGATCCCCAACAGGGACTGAAACTATAACGGTTACCCCTTCGAGTGACATTCAGGATTCCTCAGGTAGATCCTGGTCTGCACCAGATGCTGATAAAATAGTTTGGGGCTATCTTTCAGATCAAACGGCACCTAGCGCTCCTACCATAGATCTAATCGCAACATCAGATACAGGACGTGAGTCAGATGATAATATTACCTTAGACACCACTCCTTCGTTTACCGTTACTGGTAACAGTAGCGATACGGTAGAGTTTATCTATCATACAGGAGGAGCGACCTCTACACTAGCGAGTTTTACCTTGGATAGCGCAACGACCACCGTTACGCTTCCTGAATTTACTACGGATGATACTTATTACATTTCTGCTCGCCTTAAGGACTTAAATAATAATACCTCCCCTTATTCTTCTGTGGTAACCCTTACCCTTGATACCTCGGCTCCTACTAATCAAAATAGTGTTTTAGCAGCTAATTTTTATACTAAAGAAACTGGGGCAGTCTCTGCAACCGTTGTTAGCTCAGGAGCTGTTTCTAACACATTGTGGATAGCACCAGAAGGAACTACTAGCTTTAGCCAAACAGCCACAGCTACTCAAAATCTTGATGGAACCACCACAAGTGTGGCCCTCCCCACTGAAGAAGGAGCTTATAAATTATACGTAATAGATGTAGCTGGAAATGTTTCTAGCCCAACTACTGCTACTCTGTATAGAGATCTCACAAAGCCTGAGGTATTATCTGTAACCACAACTAGTGCGGATGGTTTTTATACCGCTACAGATACAATCACGATTACAATAACGTTTACAGAAAGCGTTACCCTTTCTGGAGTTCTTTCGGTAACCTTAGATTCAGGAGCAGAAATTTCACTGAGTAGTTTGACAACTTCCAACAGTATTGATTTTACCTATACAGTGGGGGCGACTGACAACTCATCGGATCTAACGGTAAGTTCTGTTGAACTTACCAGTGGCTCCTTGTTGGATCTAGCACAAAATGAGCTTACTTCTACCGTATCAATAACTGCAGGCAACAACTTAGCCGATAATGCTGCTTTAGTAATTGATAACTCAGCTCCAAAACTGACTTCTGTTCGTTCAGAGCCTACGAGTGGTTCTTTTAAAACAGGAGATCAGCTAACGCTAACCTTAGGATTTGATGACGTGCTTACCTTAAGTGGAGGAGAAGTGGGAATTACCTTAAATTCTGGAGCAACTGTTTCCGCTACCTCAATAACAAGCTCCAATACAGTTCAAATTGTATATACGGTAGCAACAGGAGATTCTTCATCAGGAAATCCATTAAATGTCACTGCAATAAATCTTACAGGTGCGTTAACAAACGAAACGAATCAGTCCACTACGACTCTCTCTTTAAGTGCGATTTCGTCAAATATTTCTGATACTGCTACCGTTTACATTGATACAACTTCACCTACTTTAACATTAGGGACTGTTGGACCCGTTAATAACAGTAGCACAGTTTCCTTTACAACAGATGACGCTACTGGAAACGCGTATATAGTACTTTCAACGGTAACCGTAAACAGCCTAGCAGATATTACAGCACTGCCTGATAGACAATACAATTCAATTACGATTAGTGGAGTTGGAACTCAAGCAGTTTCCACTACAGCTTTAATTGAGGGAGGATATTATATCTATCAAATTGATGCTGCTGGAAACATTGGAAAGACTTCAAGTACAATACTTGTAGACACTACAGCACCATTTGTTGCTTTATTAGAATCTAGCGGAAGTACGTTTGGGCCCAATCAAAGTATAACCGTTCAGATGGGTGAAGAGGGAAAACTATTTGTATTATCCACCTCGGTATCAGACACTACTTCTTTAAACGCTTTGATTGCTGACGTGGCAGAGACAGCCACTGCAACTAATACCTGGAATTCTTTGACTATAACCTCTACGATGGTTTATATGACCCAAGAATTTAGTCTTTCTGGTTTAGACCAAGATGGTTTACATTACCTGATAGGAGTAGATAAGGCAGGAAATATTTCCACCTACAGGTCTCCAATGAGTTTTATTTTGGATGCAACAGCCCCTTCTGCAACCATAAATTCAACGGGAACATTTGGAGTCAACGCTTTAATTAACATTAGTAGTTCAGAAAATGGTAAAGCATATTTAGTAAAGTCTGGAAATGCGATTAATACTATAGAAGATATTTTAGCACTTGCAGATAGTTTTTATGATGAATATGATTATTTAACCGCAACAAGTTCAATTACAATAATAACAGATAACCTTACAGACGGAGACTACTTCTTATACACATCAGATAATTACAAAAACCTATCTGACGCATCTACTTCTTCAATAACGATGGATGTGACATCATTATCTGTAAACAGAGCATTCATTAGATTAGCGGATGGGTCTGAATACGATAGTGGAAATACAATCCCATTACAGAATAGTACAGAGACAGAAGGTGAATTAATTATTGAATTTTCTGAACCGATCAAAATATGGTATGGTGGGGTTGAAGTTGATTTGGCTAACCTTACACCTTCCTCAATGGGTTATGGCTCTAACTATTCTGGCGCAACCTCTGAATTTATTAACGTATATCCTTATGGGAATGGTACTTTCAAGGGTGATGCCTCATATCCAGGATCTACAAGAAATCTTTTTAGACCTTTTTTTACAGACAGGCATTTGATTAAATATAATTCAGATCAGGCTTGGTCATATAACTCTTCAACAAATACAATTAGCTTGCCGATCAAGTTTAATTCTCAAAATACAACAAGTTTTGATTATGAAACAGTAAACGCTTCTCAGGGCGCAAGTTCACCATTTACCTTTAGTATCAGGTATGATATTTTTGCAAAGTCTGGTACAATTGGAGATTATCAATTTATAGACAACTCTGGTTCTACATTAACTTATAGTTGGGTTCAAACAGGAATTTCTGATGTGGCTGGAAACTTTTTAGGAAATGATAATGACCCCAATTTACTTAGCTTGACAGAGGCCAATAGAAACACATATGTAGCCTATGATTGGTATGGAGGAACTGAATTCACTGATTTTTCATGGAATGTAGCTTGGAACAATGCTACAATCAGTGTTACCCAAAACATTTCTCCAACATTTTCTGGAACTACCCTACAAAATACCATTACGAGTATTTCAACCGATACGACAAGTTTTGATTTATTGGTTTATGCCTACTCTAGTGACACACCCGATGTAGTTGCTAATACTTCTTCTGTCACCTTTACGAATCTTAAGAATACGTCAATTACAGAGGTTACCTCAACCTACTCCGCTACTTTTCATACAGAATCAAGTAACAATTACTCAGGTTTAAAAGTCTTTAGAATTCAAGCAGAATCAAAAAAGGCAGGGGACGCCAAAATCACCTTTGAAGAAGGATTTATTACGACAGCAGGATCACTTCGTTCTGCTACACAATCCATTACAATTTCATATACGGGTGGCGATAATTCGGGGCCTCAGTTTACCCTCACTTTTACCGATGCTAACGGAAATACTATTGAAGATGGAGGCTACTCTACAACTGCTTCAGGAACCTTAAATATTTCTTGGGATGAGAATATTTATTTAGAAGATGCTTACTCCTGGGATGCTGGGACAACTACCCATACAATTAGTTTTACGCCTACCTATTCTGGTCTACTAGACACAGCATTAGGAAGTGCTCTTAACTATAGTTATAGCAGGGTAGCAACTATAGTAGATGATTTAGATTTTACCGCTCAGTATACTTCAGAAGATGATTGGATTACACAGAATATCTCTAGTACTTTAAATACACATTTAGAGTATACTCCAAATCTAGTTTGGGATGGTACATCAGAATATTTAGAAGCTAATAATGCTTACTTAGCTCTTTTAGAAAATGAAGGAGTTTATATTCCGAATAATAGCACAGTAACAACAACTCTAGGTACTGATAAATTCTACCCTCAGAGTAGTGTAATTTATACTAATACTTCTTCCTATACAATTAGTATGCCTAGTGGATTAACAGTAGTAAGTGGTGCGTTTATAAAATCCATCTTGATAGATAATTCGAATACTAACGTTAACTTGGTTATAAAGGGATCAAATATAGATGTTAATGTTATTACTCTTACTTCGAGTGTTGATGATAATGCATACTATTCATTGGAATCAAATGAGGAATATATTAGGAATGCCTTTTTATATCCTTCATATGATGGTAATGATAACAAAATTTTAGACGGAGAAGAAATAACAAATTTTGAGAGTGGGCCTGCTGGTCCATATCAGGTAAGCCCACCACAAAGCCCTTCTTTTGCCTCAGGTGATTCTAGATATCCTGTATCTTCTATTTTTCAAAATAATGGCGGTGTATCAAGTGGTTACAGTTATATTGATTATATTTTCGATACGGGCACTTTGTCTACATTTAATCCCGACAATACAGTTAATACAGATCCATATATACCATATGGACAAGGGCTTCAACAAGTTTTGTCACCTCAATCGGGAGTTAATTATGATTTTTTAAGGGTATATTACGATATTGTAACTTTTGACGAAAAGGCTCAAATAGTATCTGAAAGTTTCAATAATTACAAGATTGAAGAAAATATAACATTAGCTAATTCTTCGATTGTATCTGATACTAACTTTGTACAATATTACTATTATGATGACATAGGGAATGGAATAAACAGCTACTTGGCAACTGATAACAGAGCAAATACTGTAATGTCATCTTACCCTATACAACAAGGAGTATATATTTTAAATAACAATGGGTATCTATCTAATAACAAAGATGGAAGTTCTCCATTAGATCCTTATACTAGCGTTAATCTTAAAGTAATTGCCTTTCAGCCAATTGCATCTGCTGGGAACAAACAATATCAAGATGACGGAAGCTTTAAGTATTATAAACTCATTTCAAATGAATACCTAACCAGTGGCACTATTTCTAACACATCAGCTGATATTACCTCTTTCCGATCCAATATAAATACCATTGAGACTACTAAAACGATCTCTGTTACGATTCAATTTGATCAAGACGCCAATCAGCTTACTTACACTATTCCTTACACAGAAATAAGAGATCCAAACGGTAACTTTATCAATTCGTCTGCCACTTCCTCTGGCACAGATTTTATCTTTACTCTAAATAGAGATTTAATAGCTCCAACAGTGAGCTTTACACCTAGTAATACTACTTTCTTTACCAACAATAGTACAGGTCAAGTGAGCGCTACTATGAATGAGGTTGGTAAATTATATGTAGTAGAAGAAACTACTGGTGTAAACTCTTCTACGATTACAACTGAAACGGACATTTTAGCTCTAAATGATGATCAGTATAATGTAAGGACTGTTTCAGCCACAGAGAGCAACACCTTTGTTCAAGTTTCTGCCGTAGGGCTTAAAGAGGGTTATTACAGGCTTTACGGTTTTGATGGGGCAGGCAACCGCTCAGAGCCTTCTGAAAATGTCTTTGGTATTGACACAAGTCCTCCAACAGCCATCTTAATAGCAGACCCTGTCGTAAAGGCAGATGGAGATGTTTATGTTCAATCTTCTGAAATTGGAACTGCCTATTTGGTAGACATAAATTATCCCGCTTCCTCTGTGGCAAGTATTACTGGATTAGTTACCTCTACACTATATAAATCCTATCCTATAACTGCTGCAGATTCAAACACCCTATTTAATGTTAGCGGTTTAGCAGACGGAACTTACCAGCTTTATGTGGTAGATCGAGCTTCTTATATTAGCGCGGCCAGTTTCAACCAAGTTATTGTAGACGCAATTGCGCCCACG
>Ga0181553_10005121_pt1 | contig 11027 bp, 6 predicted proteins | sample 011ome_17_FD_133753 | JGI IMG/M metagenome (GOLD analysis project Ga0181553, IMG submission 133753) | Coastal salt marsh microbial communities from the Groves Creek Marsh, Skidaway Island, Georgia - 011502XT metaG (megahit assembly) | ecosystem: Environmental > Aquatic > Marine > Intertidal zone...
AGCCGCTGGTGAGTTTACGCAGCAATCGAATCTGTAGCGAGGACGTGTCCTGGAATTCATCCACCAGGATATGCCGCAGATGGTAATCAAGGCGCAGGGCCAGGTCGGTGGGATTGTCTTCATCACCCAGTGCATCCAGTGCGGCGGCACTGACATGACTGTAATCGGTCTTGCCGTGATGGGCGAAAGCCAGGCTCAGGCGCGATACCAGTTCCGGCAATATCACGGTCAGGCTTTCCAGTACACGCCACTGGCTGTCACCAAAGTGGCTGTCCGGCAGAAAACCGATTTCCTCGAATTTCACCAGCAAACGGGTATCGGCTGCCATCTCGCCAAGCACTTCTTCCATGTCGGCTTTGTTCTGCTTGCGCAGGGCCTTGTCTTCCTTGCTGCCCGCAGCGGATTGCGCAGGAAAGCCCTGGGCTGCCGTGAGTTTTAGCCGGGGTGTCCAGTCTTTCTTGAGCATGATGCCAAGCAAACATTGCCAGCACGCCACCTAAGCCGGGGTGGTCTCCGGCAGGGAATCGGAGATATCCAGGGGGGTGAGGGGGCAATCCGTGTCCTGCAGGTTACTCACGGCAAACTGCAGGGCTGGCAGCAGGCGTGGCAGGTAGGCACCCAGGGCCTGGTCCAGTTCCTGCAGGTTCTGCTGAATAATGCCGGACAGCGTGCCTTCCATGAGATCACGGGTTCGAGTGCTGCCGTTTCTCAAGGTGAAAATATAGCTCAGCCACTGGTCCCGCCTGTCCAGCAAGCCGCAAAGCAGTTCTTCCAGGGCAGACCAGCGATTGTTCAGGTGCAACAGCAGTACTTTGAGTTCATCAGCCAGGTGTGTCTCGCTATCCAGTTGCGTCATCATGTCCCTGACGGCTTCACGATAAATCTCCCGGGGCTTTTCCGTGATATCCGGCAACATGCCCAGGGCAGATGTCACCGGTAGCTGGTTGACCAGGAACTGGTTGAAACTGTCGATGGTATTGATACGCAGGCGCGAGGTATTGCTCAACAACGACCACCCCTTGTGCTGGTCCTGCGCAAGAACGGCCCTTGCCAGTGACAGGGTGTATTGTTTATGGGGTTTGCAGGCAGCCAGGTCAGCATCAGTCAGGTTGCTGGCTTCCTCGAGATTCTCGATCAGGCGATTGCGCATCTCCGCTGCCGCCTTGCGGGTGAAGGTAATGGCCAGAACTTCTTCGGGGCGTTCACAACTGGCCAGCAGTTTCAGTATGCGCTGGGTCAGCAGTTCCGTCTTACCCGACCCGGCAGGTGCCTGGACACAGCAGGACAGGCTGGTATCCAGCGCCATCTCCCGTTCCCTGGCATCCTGGGGGATAGAGGTCGTCATTGGCCCATCCCCTCATCGATGCGGCACACCGGCCGGATGAAACAGTGATCGCAGCATTGCCTCGACTTGGGTGTGATGGCAACACACCCGTTAAGGAATTCGTCGACCAGCAAGGACAGGGATTGCTGCCATGACTGGCGCAGGTCATGCCAGGCTGCCATTTCAGACAAGCCGCGCCATTGCCCACGCAACTCTTCCACGCTGCTGCCGGGGTAAACGCCTGGTTCATCTGACAGGCCGGCATAGCGGGTGTTTTCTATATTGACCTGGGCAAAGTAAACACCATTGACTGTTCCGGCCTGCTCCAGTTCTTTTGAACCACCCTCACGCATCCGGTCTGCGGCCAGGGCATAGAGCATCAATTGCGAATTGGCCGGACGCTCATCTTCCCAGTCAACCCGGGTTGAGCGCGAGGTTTTATAGTCCACCAGGACCAGGCGTCCGTTTTCATCCTGGTCAATACGGTCTATGCGCAGTGATAGTGAAAGCTCGTCGTGTTGCCAGTGTGCTTTCAGCTCACTGGCCAGCACGGTGAAACTGCCACGCTTGCGTTCTTCTTCCAGCCATTGCAACAATAAGTCGTTCAGGCGGGCTTCTTCCAGGACGCAGAAGTTGTCTGTCATGGTATGGAAGTGGGATTGGCGAATACTATTGACCGCGGCTTTGACAATCCTCGCGACGAGGGACTCAAGTGCAGTAGCAGCCATGGCAAGCAGTGCTTCCTGGGAAGACAGCTCTTTCCATAAAAGCTCAAGCGCCAGGTGTACCAGGTTACCCGACGTGCGCGGTGCCAGACCATAGACAAGCTTTTCCAGTGGCCTGGCTTTCAAGCGATGACGGGCAAAACTTCTGAAGGGACATTCAGCCTGGTCAGACAGCAGGGCAGTGCCACCCCGGATTCGGCCGGTATCGACAAGTGGCAGCCTGTTGTCATCTTCAAGCAGCTCGGTTGCAGTAGCCGTCATTGGCTCTGCCAGGGGATGACCATACCGGGTGGCAACCGGTTCTTCGGTTGCGGGTTGCTGTCCCGTCAGTGTGAACAACATGCGTGCCGGTTTCAGCGGTATGTCATCGCGCAGGGCCGGGTAGCTAAAGACCATTTCCTGTTCCGTGCGGGCTGCCAGGGAGGAAAGCACCTGCTGCATGATTTCGGTGTACTGCTGCATGTCGGTTTCAGGAATTTTCCTGGCTTTTTGCAGGCTATAGGGAATGAAAGGTGAAAGCCGCGGGGTTGGTGGCCACTGCTGCTCGGACAAGCCAAGCATACGGCAATGGGTAAAGTGCAGACCGTCGGCTTCCAGCGGCGTAAGAATCCTGATCCTGCTGTCATCTCCGGTAGTTCTGCAGGCATGATTGTCGGCGAGACGGGCCAGCAGGGCGATGGCCGCATCGAGGGGCATTGGACCAAACACCGGCGCCATGTTGTAGAAGGTCTCCAGGACGTCATGCCAGTGTTCCTGGACAGCAATTTCCTCAGCCGCCAAATGCCTTTCCCCGGGCCAGCCCAGGGCAGCAAGCTGGGCCTCGAAAAGCTCTCTCCATTCCCGTGTCGTGCGGGGGCGACCACTTGCCGGCCTGGGAATGGCGTCAAAGCTTTCCAGGGCCGAGACCAGGGCAGGGCAGTAAAAGGCACGCTCCTGCATGCCGCCAAGTTTTTTCAGGTCTGTATTGCTCACCCGGGGCTGGTTACGGTCACGCAGGAACTGTTCAAGGCTTGCCCTGGCGCTGGCTTCATTCTGCGCGCCGACCAGGAATGGAGAACGCAGGAACTGGCAGGTTTCCAGGGTTTCTGTGGCCATGTTGTTGCGCCGCAGGGCCATCAGCGCGAACCTGACCAGGGGTAGCGAGCCCAGGGAACGTCCTGCCGAAAGTGTGAATGGATGCCCGGAAAATGGTGACAAATGACGAGTCTCTTCAGGACTGAAACAGCGGGAGATAAGTCGTTTCACCTGGGCCTGCCGGTTATGTAAGTCGGTAATGATAATGCCGATACTGGCCTGCTCATCTGACAGGCTGATCTGCCTGGCCCATTGTGCGGCTGCCTGTATTTCAGCGCTGGCATCTTCACACGGCTGCACGTGAATAACCGGGTGCCTGTCAGGGATGTCCAGGTGCTGCGATGCACGCACCTGTTCCAGGGCATCCAGTAAAGCCTGGTAAAGTGGTGGCGGATTGCTGAAGCCCAGGAGGAAAACCTTGTCAGGGAGCTGCATAGTATCCTGCTTCACAATGGACACCAGCTGGTGCAGCAATTCCACCTGTGTGACCAGTTTGCGTTTGCGGCAGTACTGACGGAACAGGCGCATCCACTCCAGGAATGCCGCCAGGTCATCATGCCCGGGGCCTGTCATGCCGGAGGCACAGGCTTCCAGTTCCCTGTCCCCAATCTGCCAGAGATGGACCAGTGTCCAGGTTTCCTGGGCTGCTTTGGCTGTTGCCGAAGGGTTTAACAGCCCGGCACCGGTATCCGAGTGGCTGACCACCTCGTACCAGATGACACTTTCCTCGGCAGGGCTCAGCAGGGTGACGGCAGGCAGGGCAGGGTTACCGGCTTCCAGCAGATCGCTGCACATGCGCCGGATCCAGATATCAACGGGATAGATTTTCGGGCTCAGGCAGACCGGTCTCAGCTTGTTTGAATGGCGCCACTGTCCGTACCACTCATGCAACTGCACACTGGTGAGGTGGTTGGGGGTGAGCACGAGGCTGCCGTTACTGATGGCTGACAGCAAGGGCCTTAATTCTTCAGGGCATGATGGCATGGGCTGTCAGGTGGCCCTCACATGTTGGGGTAGTTAGGACCACCACCGCCTTCAGGAGCAAGCCAGTTGATGTTCTGTGTCGGGTCCTTGATGTCGCAGGTTTTACAATGAACACAGTTCTGCGCATTGATCTGGAAACGGGTTTCACTGTCACTGCGCACGATTTCATAGACCCCGGCAGGACAGTAGCGCTGGGCAGGCTCATCAAACTCGGCAAGGTTGAAACTGATCGGTGTCTCCGGGTCCAGCAGTTGCAGATGGCAAGGCTGATCCTCTTCATGATTGGTATTTGACAGGTAGACAGAGCTGAGCTTGTCAAAACTGATTTCATTATCCGGTTTGGCATACGGGATGCGCGGTGATTCTTCTGCCGGCTTCAGTGTCGCATGATCGGGTGTGTTGTCTTTGAGGGTAAAAGGCATAAGCCCGCGAAAAATTTTCTGGTCGACAAAACTGTAAAAGGCGCCGAACAGTGTGCCGAAACGATGCATGGCAGGGGCGATATTGCGTGACTGGTGCAATTCCCGGTAGAGCCAGGAGCGCCTGATACTTTCACTGTAACTGGTCAGGACACGGTCGGGCGAGAGGCTTTCGTCCTGCAAGGCAGAAACAATATTTTCCGCTGCAAGCATGCCGGATTTCATCGCCGTGTGTGTGCCTTTGAGCTTCAGGAAATTGAGGAAGCCGGCATCATCTCCAGCCAGTACCCCTCCGGGAAAAGCCAGTGCAGGCAGCGATTGCAGTCCGCCTTTCACCAGTGCCCTGGCACCATAGGAAATTCGCTTGCCCCCCTGCAAGACCTGCTTGTACAGGGGATGATGCTTCAAGCGTTGAAATTCATCATAGGGGCTCAGCCAGGGGTTCTGGTAATTCAGGTCCGTAATCAGGCCGACAGCCACCTGGTTATTGTCCAGGTGGTAAAGAAAACTGCCGCCAGTGGTTTTTCCCAGGCCCAGTGGCCAGCCAATACCGTGAACAATTTTTCCCGCTTCATGATGTTCGGGGAGGACTTCCCAGAGTTCCTTGATGCCCAGGCCATAATGCTGCGGTTGACTGTGCTGGTCCAGGCGAAACTTCTCGATGACTTGCTTGCCCAGGTGGCCACGGCAACCCTCGGCAAAGATCGTGTACTTGCCATGCAGCTCGTAGCCAGCCTCGAAACTGCCTTTTTCCTGGCCTTCCTTGTCACGGCCCATGTCGCCAGTGGCGACACCGATCACGGCACCCTGGTCATCATAGAGCACCTCGGCTGCAGCAAAGCCGGCAAATACCTGGACGCCCAGGTTTTCCGCCTGCTCACCCAGCCAGCGGCACAGGTTGCCCAGGCTGATGACATGGTTGCCCTTGTTATGAATCTGGCCTGGCAATGCAAAGCCCGGCAGTTTCAGTGAGCCGGCCCCGTTATAGAGCAAATGCACTTCTTCCTGTGTCACCGGTACATTGACCGGTGCCTGCATGTTGCGCCAGTCGGGAAAGAGTTCATCCAGCGCTGAATGCTCCAGGACTGCCCCGGAAAGAATATGGGCACCTATTTCGGAGCCTTTTTCCAGTAAACAGATTTCAAGGGATAAATTATTTTCCTGGCTGAGTTGGTCCAGCTTGCAGGCCGCGGCCAGTCCGGCGGGCCCACCCCCGACAATGACGACATCAAAAGGCATTACTTCACGTTCAGACAAGGTTTCATACATCCTTAAAAGAGACTTTTTTGGTTGACCTCATTATAATTGCGCTCTGATTTAATTTCATAACTATCTCATCGCAGGTCCCCACATGAAAATCCTGGTAGCCGTCAAACGCGTCGTCGACGCCAATGTCAAGGTGCGAGTCGCCGCTGACAACTCCGCAGTCGATCTTGGCAACGTCAAAATGGCCATGAACCCGTTTTGCGAGATCGCTGTTGAAGAAGCAGTACGCCTCAAGGAACAGGGCGTGGCTGATGAAGTCGTTGCCTTGACCATCGGAGAAGAGAAAAGCCAGGAGCAGTTGCGCACAGCCATGGCCCTGGGAGCCGACAGGGCCATCTGGGTCGAGCAGGCCGGTAACACAGAGCCTTTGGCCGTGGCCAGGCTACTCAAGGCCATCGTGGAAAAGGAAACACCGGACCTGGTGATCCTGGGCAAGCAAAGTATTGATGGTGACAACAACCAGGTAGGACAAATGCTGGCTGCACTGTGTGACATGCCGCAGGGCACTTTTGCCTTTGACCTGGTCATTGAAAACGGCAGGGCACAGGTGAGTCGCGAGATCGATGGCGGCGAACAGGTCGTGAGCCTGGCATTGCCTGCCGTGGTGACCACTGATTTGCGCCTCAACGAGCCTCGCTATGCCAAGCTTCCCGATATCATGAAAGCGAAAAAGAAACCCCTGGAGCATCTCACCCCGGCGGAGCTGGGTGTGGAAGTGACCAGCAGCCAGACCGTGCTGGCCGTCAATGAACCGGCAGCGAGAAAAGCGGGCATCCTGGTCAGCAGTACCGAAGAACTTGTCGACCGCCTGCGCAATGAAGCCCGGGTTATTTCCTGATTAATCAGTAACAGGCAGAAATATGAGCGTCCTTGTCATAGCAGAACACAACAACAGTACACTGAGCCAGGTCACGGCAAGTGTAATAACCGCAGCCAGCCAACTGGACAGCGACATACACGTGCTGGTAGCAGGTGCCGAATGTGATGCAGTTGCCAATTCGGCAGCCAGTCTCACAGGTGTCAGTCGCGTATTAAGCGCTGACCATGCAGCCTATGCTCACCAGTTGCCGGAAGCGGTTGCCCCCCTGGTCAGGGATATCGCGGCGGACTATTCCGCTGTTCTTGCCGCGGCGGGAACCACGGGCAAGAATCTGATGCCCCGCGTAGCGGCCCTGCTTGGTGTGGGACAGCTGTCCGATATCATTGGTGTGGAATCGGCGGACACCTTCATCCGCCCGGTCTATGCAGGCAATGCCCTGGCCACAGTACGCTCGAATGACCCGGTCAAGGTCATTACCGTACGGACCTCTGCTTTTGAAGCCACAGGCAGTGACGGTAGTGCTGCGCTGGAGAAACTGGACACGGTGATCGAGCAGGACAAGAGCCAGTTTGTCAGTGAAAACCTCACCACCAGTTCGCGTCCGGAACTGGCCTCCGCCAGCATCGTGGTTTCCGGTGGCAGGGGACTGGGCAGTGCCGAGAATTTCCAGATCCTGGAAAGTATTGCCGACAAGCTTGGTGCTGCTATCGGTGCCTCGCGGGCTGCCGTGGATGCCGGATTTGTCGGCAACGACCTGCAGGTTGGGCAGACGGGCAAGGTGGTTGCACCGGACCTGTATATCGCCGTGGGTATCTCAGGTGCCATCCAGCACCTGGCCGGCATGAAGGACAGCAAAGTCATCGTGGCCATCAATAATGATGCCGATGCGCCCATTTTCCAGCTTGCCGATTACGGCCTGGTCGCTGATTTGTTCCAGGTATTGCCGGAGATGGAAAACCTGCTATAGGCATTTCCTATCAGCACGATTTCAGGTTTTTGCCGGAATCGCTCTATAATTGGGACACGTTCTCAACGTTCTGACCTATCCCGTCAATGGAGTACACATGAGTTTTCCCAATATTCGTACGTCTGTCGCACTGATCACTCTTGCTTTCACCGGACTTTTCCACACCACAGCGTTTGCCGGTTGGACCCTGGATAGTGATGCTTCCAGTCTCTATTACGTCACCAGCAAGGCAGCGGCCGTCTCCGAGCTGAATTCATTCGCCGAGCTTTCAGGCAGTATTGATGACAACGGCAATGCCAGCGTTGCAATCAGCCTGGCCAGCGTGGACACCGCGATTGATATCCGCAATGAACGTATGCGTAAAATCGTCTTCCAGGTAGCAAGTTTCCCCCTGGCGACAGTCAGTCTGCAGGCAGAACAAATCAATACCATGAGTGCTGGCGATACGCGCATGCAAACCTATGATGCGGTAGTGGACCTGCATGGCATTGAAGCAACCGTGTCGGTGGAAGTGATGGTGACGGCGCTCAAGAACGGCGGACTGCTGGTCTCACTGGCCCGTCCCCTGATTATCAATGCCGGTACCTTTGGGCTGGCAGACAGTGTTGAGCAGTTACGTGAAATTGCCGGTTTGCCGAGCATCAACAACAATGTCGTGGTGGATTTCACGCTGCAGTTTGATGCTGACTAACAGACCTGTCAGCAAGCTTCCAATAAAAAAGGCCCGGTGCATCGCACCGGGCCTTTTTGGTTACAACCGTGTGTAATTACTGATCGCTGCCACTGTGTGATTTACCGAAATCACTGGCAGGTTCATTACTCGCTGTATTCGCGGGTTGTTGGTTGACGTTTTTCACCTCACCACCATCCTGCGAACCACTACCGGATGCCTGGTTACCCTGGCTTCCGGATACGCTCTGTGACTGCTGCTTGTCACTGGATGATTGTGGAGCAGAGGCCTGTGGTTTCTCAGTGGCAGTTGCGGCCTTATCTCCTGTCGAGGAAGCCGCAGAAGGCTTGTCGTCTGCTGACTGATTCTTCATCCGGTTGCGCGGGTCATTGGGTGCCCGTTGCCTCTCACGCTTGGGGGGCGCTGAATCAGCAGCTGGATTACTGGCAGTGGTAGTCCTGGCGGGCTCCTGGGGCGCAGGGCTTGAGGCAGTCTGCGCAGGAGAGGCCGGGCTGGCGTCTTTATCCTGTTTGTCCGCCCTCGCAGAGTTATTCTCAGCTTTATCGCCACTAACACTGCTTTCATTGTTTTTGGCTTGCCCGACAGTCTTGTTGCCCTGATCGTCACTTCCGCTTTTCCCGGATTTGACGGGCGCATCAGCACTGGAGGCACTGGTTTGTGCCGGTTTTTCTTCCTGGACTGACGTGGTTTCAGGCTTGGCCTGGTCAGTATTGCCGGGGGACACCTTGTCCTGTGAAGCCGCTTTGTTTTCAGCCTGGGGCGCAGGTGCTGACTCTTGCCCGCTATCACCAGCTATCGGAGCTGGCTGCTGACCTTCAGGCTTGTCCTGGGCAGAAGTCCCGGGTGCCTGTGCGACAGGGGCAGGGGATTTGTCTGCTTCGGCACGGGATTCATTCCCTGGTGCCTGGGCATCAGCTTCCTGGTTTTTGTCCTGGGCGGCAATATCCTCACGGTTACCACGACGGCGCTGTCTTGGTTGCCTCTGGCGCTGATCGGATGGCCGTTTGCGTGGCTTGTTCTTCCTGTTGTCGTTGCTTTCATTGGCGCCGGCATTGTCGCTGGCGTTGTCGTTGGCAGTGTTATCAGTGGCGTCGTTTCGTTCGCCCTTTTCACCTTTCTCAACCTTATCGCCCCTGGAGCTTTTCCTTTGACGCCCCTTGTTACCGGCGTTTTCCTGGGTATTGTCCTCAGACCTGTCCTGGGCGTTATCCTGTCCGGAGCCGGCCTGGCCTTTGCCACGGGAGCGTTTGCGTCCGCTGCCTTTACGACCTTCGCGACGGGATTCTTTCTTCTGTTCAGAACCCTGATCAGTGTTTTGCTCCTGATCATCGGGTTTGCCACGTGACTGGCGCTTGCCATCTGACTTGCGTCCACTTTTCTTGCGAGTGCCGTCACTGCGTGAAGAACGCCTGCGACTGCCATCTCCGCGCCGGGATGATTTTTCTTCATCCTTGCTCTCGGTAGCAGGTTTTGCCTTTGGCGCTTCCTTGGCAGGGGCACTGAACAGGCTGCTCAGTGCAGAACTGATACTGGAGAGCAGACCACCACTGTTCTTTTCCTGCTGCGGGGAGGATGCAGCCGGTGGTTGCACGGCAGGCGTGATATGCGGTGCCTTGACTGCTGCCTGGTCTGCCACTTCAGGCTTCTTCGGCATGAATTCGGTAATTTCCTCGTGATCCTCATCATGAATGTTGTAGCTGCGCTCATCCGTTTCATCGGCAATGTTCTGGATATCGTAATGGGGGGTGTCCATGTTCGGATTGGGCACAACCACGATCTTGGTTTTGCTCTGGGTTTCGATAGCACCAATTTCATCGCGTTTTTCATTCAGCAGGTAGGAGGAAACGCTGATCGGCACAATGGCACGTACTTCACGTGAATTGTTCTTGTTGGCTTCCTCTTCCAGGATGCGCAGGATGGACAATGCCAGTGATTCGATGTCACGGATGGTGCCCTGGCCATTACAGCGGGGGCAGACGATGGCACTGGTTTCACCCAGGGAAGGGCGCAGGCGCTGCCGGGACATTTCCAGCAGGCCAAAGCGGGAGATGCGACCAATCTGTACACGGGCACGGTCCATGGCCAGTGCATCACGCATGCGGTTTTCCACTTCACGCTGGTTTTTCTGGGACATCATGTCAATGAAGTCGATGACCGCCAGTCCGCCAAGGTCACGAAGACGCATCTGGCGGGCGATCTCGTCCGCCGCCTCCACGTTGGTCTGCAAGGCAGTTTCCTCGATGTCGGCACCGCGTGTTGCACGGGAGGAGTTGATATCAATGGATATCAGCGCTTCGGTGGGATCAATCACGATGGAGCCGCCGGAAGGCAGTTTGACTTCGCGTGTGAATGCGGTCTCGATCTGGGTTTCTATCTGGTAATTGGTGAACAGCGGGACCTTGCCGTCATAAAGTTTTACCCGGTCTTCAAACTGGGGCATGACCTGGCGAATAAAGTTCCTGGCCTCATCAAAGGTGGCCTGCGTGTCGAGAATGACCTCGCCGATATCCTGTCGCAGGTAATCGCGAATAGCACGGATAATGACATTGCTTTCCTGGTAAACCAGGAACGGGGCTTCCCGTTCACTGGCTGCCGTCTTGATGGAAGACCAGAGCTGGAGCAGGTAATCCAGGTCCCATTGCAGTTCTTCAGGGGCTTTGCCGACACCGGCAGTACGCACTATCGTACCCATGCCGTCAGGAATCGTGATACTGCTGAGGGCATCACGCAGCTCTGAGCGGTCATCGCCTTCAATGC
>Ga0181553_10005126_pt1 | contig 11022 bp, 9 predicted proteins | sample 011ome_17_FD_133753 | JGI IMG/M metagenome (GOLD analysis project Ga0181553, IMG submission 133753) | Coastal salt marsh microbial communities from the Groves Creek Marsh, Skidaway Island, Georgia - 011502XT metaG (megahit assembly) | ecosystem: Environmental > Aquatic > Marine > Intertidal zone...
ACGGTGCCGGCCTCGACATCGAACGGGGTGACGGGAATCGGAGCCGCTTCCGGGCCTGCCTCGGCAACGTCAGGCTTCACGGACACCGAGAGTGCGTCGTAGCCGCCGTGGTAGCCGCCCTCGAGCTTGATGATGGCCTTGCGTCCCGTGTACGCGCGGGCCGTGCGCACCGCATACATCGTCGACTCGGTGCCCGAGTTCGTGAAGCGGAGTCGGTCGAGTCCGAAACGCTCCTGGTAGCGCTCGGCCACCTCGGTCGCCGTGGGCGACGGGGTGACGAACAGGGTGCCTGTCTTCTCGAGGGCCTCGGTGACCTTGGCGACGACGGTCGGGTTCAGGTGGCCGACGAGCATGGCGCCGAAGCCCATCGAGAGGTCGAGCAGCTGGCGGCCGTCCACGTCGGTCAGCCAGGCCCCACGGGCGGACACGATCGAGATCGGGTACGGATCCCAGTGCTGGAATGACGACGTCACGCCGAGCGGTAGGGACTTGCTGGCACGCACGTTGTGCTCACCGGAGCCCGGTGTGGACGACGTGAACCGATCCCACTCCTCCGCCATCAGCTCGGCGACGCGAGCCTTCTCGACCGGGGTCGAGGTGGCAGGCAGATGGCGCCAGGTGGCCGGATCATTCAGAGGTGCGGTCATCATCACTCCCATAGGGCATTCCGTTGTCTTACAGCAGGCTAGCCCACGAAATCGCTTTGGGCCAGCCCCTTTGCAACGAAATCCGTCGTTTTGCGCCTTGGGTGGGGGAAATCCGCACTGCCGAGACCCGCTTGCCGGCAAGGGATGCGAGGCGGGGCGCCGAGACCACGTCGGCGCCGTGCCTGAGGGTCAAGATCGTTGCGCCGCAGGGGATTACCCCGCTTCTGCCAATCGTGTTACTTTCGCAACGTGCTCCTTCCTCGTCCACGCACAATCGCGGCCGTGATTCTCGCCGCCGGCGTGCTCAGCGGCAGCCTCGGCCTCATCGCCGCGCCAGCCGCCGCTGCGGGTGATGATCCCGTCCAGACGGTCGGGCTGGGGGGACGACCCACCGGAGCGGTCATCTCGCCCGACGGGCGTCTGGCATACATCAGCAATCCCGGCGCCAACTCCATCGACATCGTCGACCTCACCACCGCGCAGCTCATCCAGTCCATCGAGGTGGGTGCGGGCCTGCAGTCCCCTGCACTCAATACGAGCGGCACCCGGCTGTTCGCGACAACGCAATCGGACTCCACCCTGCTGATCATCGACACGGCCACCCGGGCGATCGCTGGCCGAGTGAAGGTCGGCACGCAGCCCACCATGCCCGTGATCAGCCGGGACGGAACTCAACTGTTCGTGGCCAACGGTGGCAGCGACAACGTCTCCATCATCGATCTCATCTCGGGGACCCTGACGGCCACCGTCGAGGTCGGCGACCGTCCCCTGGCACCAGTGCAGGGGACGGGCAGTCAGTACTCCCCGCTGGATGACTTGCTCTTCGTCACGAATGCCGACGCGTCGACGGTGTCGACCATAGACCTGTCAACCAACAAGATCATCGCCGAGGACGCCGTCGGAAGGGTGCCGACGCGCCCTGCCGTGTCCCCCTTCCTCGGCGTCATCAACAACGAGATGGTCATCTCCAACAACGGTGACGGCAATGTGACGATTCTCGATCAGGCGCGCGGGGGCAGCACGAGTTCTGCTCGCGTCGGCGCATCCCCCGGCATTCCGGTCTCGAGCATCGACGGCACCGAGGTGTTCGTGCCGAACGGCGCATCCGCATCGCTCACCGTTCTCGACATCGAGACGTCGCCCGCTTCGATCAAGGCCACCGTTCCCGTGGGCAAGGGCCCCACGATGCCCCTGCTCAGCCCCAACGGACGCATCCTGTTCGTCCCCAACACCGGGGGAACATCCGTGACCGCCATCGACACCAACAGCCACACGGTGCGGGGCAGCTACAACGTCGACCGCGGACCCGTGAGCCTCGCACTCTCACCTGATGCAAAGACCCTGGTGGTGCCCAACTCCGGGAGTGGCACCGTCTCCGTCATCGACCTGACCAGTCAGGCGCTGCCGTTCGCGCCACCGGACGTCACCGTCGCGCCGAAGTCCAAGAAGGCCAAGGTCTCCTGGGAGCAGTCGAATGAGATCGGCGTCACGGGGTACATCGCCACCGCGATCCCCGGCGGTGCCATCTGCACGACTTCCGGGAGCGCCTGCACCGTCAAGGGACTCATTGGCGGCAAGAAGTACTCCTTCTCCGTGCAGGCCGTGAACGCCTACGGTTCCGGTGCCGCGACCCTGAGCTCCAAGATCAAGGTCCGGCGTTGATTCGGCCGGCAGCGCTCGCCATCTCCGGACTCATCGTCGGCGCCGGTCTCACCGGATGCTCAGCGGCGGGCGTCGATGCCACGTGTGATGTCGACGGCGTCACCGACGAGGTCCATCACATCCTCTCCGATTCGGATGGAGAGATGGGTGACCTGCTGATCCTGAACTGCGCGGACGACTGGGCGGTCGCCTCTGTCGCCGTGACGCGTGCGTCTGGCGATCAGGCGGAGTCCTTCGTCTTCCGAGGCTCGGACATCGGCTGGATCCTCACCTCACCGGTCGATGCCTGTGCAGCAGACGGTCCACTGGCGGCACCGGCAGCATTGCAGGATGAGGTCTGCGCCCTGACGGATCCAGTCGACCCCGCCTGAGGTCACGATGTCCCACGGACGCACCGGGTCAGGCTCCAGGTGGCTCTTCCTGGCGCTGATGGCCGGTGGTGCGCTCGTATTCGCGGTGACGTTCATGATCGTTCAGGCGAATCCCGCTGCCCTCGACGACACCGTCGCTGACTGGGTGGCGAACTCCCGGTCCGACATCCTCGGACACTGGGGCGTGGCGGTCGCGGCAGTGACCCGACCGCTCGTCGTCACCGTCATTGTCGTGGGGGTCGGCATTGCTCTCGTATGGCGCGGACGGATCCGCGATGCCGTCATGCTGGTCCTGGCGACCCTTGCAGCCGATGGCCTTGCGGTCTTCGTGAAGGAGTGGACGCAGCGCCCCCGCCCTGAGGCGCCGATTGCCCTGTTGACGCAGGCGGAGCCGTCGTTTCCGTCCGGTCATGTCCTGACCGCGACGACCGCATCCTTCGTCCTGGTCCTCGTCCTCTGGCCGTACCTGTCTGCGCGTGCACGCCGAAGGTCCCTCGCAGCAGCAGCGACCTTCACGCTTATCGTGGCCGTCGACCGCCTTCTGGTCGGCGCACACTGGCTGACGGACGTCATCGCCGCACTGGCCGCATCAGCGGTACTGATCGGTGTGTCAGGCCTGGCACTCTCCTGGCACCGTGGTGCGAAACACCGTGGCGATCACTCCGAGACGCGAACGACGACCTTCATCGCGGCCGGGTCCTGACGCGAGTACGTCAAGGCCTGCTCCACTCCATCCAGGCTGAAGTTCTTCGACACCAGCGCATCGAGGTCAATCGCGCCGGATGACACGAGGGCCACGGCCTTGGGGTACGTGTGCGCGTAGCGGAAGGTCCCCGTGATCCACAGTTCTCGTCCTTGGATGACGCCCACGGGCAGTTCCACCATCGTGCTGGGCGACATTCCCACCAGGACCACCTTTCCTGCAGGCGCAACGGATCTGATGCCCTGATCGATCGCCTGGGCAGCGCCACTGCATTCGAGCAGGACGTCCGCCTCGACGGCGTCGGGAAGGGACGTCGATCGTGAGTCGATCGTCGAGAAGCCCAGCTCGGCGGCACGCGCGAGTCTGTCCGGGTTCACATCACTGATGGTGATCTCGGAGGCGCCGTTCGCTCGCGCCACCAGAGCGGCCATGACGCCGACGGGGCCGGCTCCGGTAATGAGGACCCGGACTCCCACGCGCACATCACCCTTCTCGCAGGCCCAGACACCGACCGACAATGGCTCGAGCAGTGCGGCTGCGTCGAAGGAGACGTGGTCCGGGACGGGATGGACGAACGCCCGCGGCAGCGTGACGTACTCGGCGAAGGCGCCGTCGATCGGAGGCGTCGCAAAGAAGCGCACGTCCGGGCACAGGTTGTAGCGGCCGGCCCGGCACTGCTCACACGCTCCACACGGCACCCCGGGCTCCATCGCCACGCGGGTGCCCAATGGGATGTCTTCGACACCCGCTCCCACGGCAACGACCTCACCGGAGGCCTCGTGACCGAGGACGAGAGGAGTCTCGACGATGAAGTCGGCAATCCGCCCATGCTCGAAGTAGTGGATGTCACTTCCGCAGATGCCGACCGATCGGACCCGCACGAGCACGTCACCGGCCGCAGGCGAGGGGACGGAGCGCTCCTCGACGCCGATCGAGAGATCTGTTCCTAGAACACTGACGCGCTGGGCGTCCGGAAGGCTGGGCGTGCTCATGCTGGCTCCTCGTTTCCGCTGGCATTCAGCCAGGCGAGTGTGGCACGTGACCCCTCATTGTGGAGGAGGTCGAGCACCTGCAGATACGGAGTCGTGAATCGCGGATCGTCGACGAGATCACCGAAGAGCTCGCGGTTGCCGAGGAAGGCGAGCGGCTGGTCCCGCTGACTCTGCGCAATCGGGACAAGGACGTCCTTCAAGGGATCGACGACGTTGATGGGGTGGCCAGTCTCGTCGACCCCCTCTGCATAGCGAGCCCAGCTGGCGACGATCGCCGCCGACATGGACACGGAGCCTCCGGATGCCAGACGATCCCAGACAACGGGGAGCAGCCACTTGGGGATTCGATCGGAGGACTCCGCGCACAGGCGAGCGATGGTGTCGCGGACCTCAGGGTTGCTGAACCGCTCGATGAGCTGGGCCTTGTAGAAGTCGAGGTCCACACCCTCGACCGGGTCGAGGGTCGGGGTTGCCTCCTCGTCCATGTACCGACGCAGGAAGGCAGCGATGTCCGGATCCTGCGTCGCGTCGTGAACGAGGTCATATCCCGCCAGATGACCGAAGTAGCACAGTCCCTGATGGCTGGCGTTGAGAAGACGCAGCTTCATCTTCTCGTAGGGGGAGACGTCCATGGTGACCTGGACACCAGCGCGCTCCCACGCCGGTCGACCGGTGGGAAAGGCGTCCTCGACCACCCACTGGAGGAACGGCTCGCAGACGACCGGGCACTCATCGACAACGCCCAGCACCGAGCTGACAGCCTCGACGTCTGCGTTCGTCGTCATGGGAGTGATGCGGTCGACCATCGAGTTCGGGAAGGAGACGTGGTCCTGCATCCAGGACGCGAGTTCCGGATCCTGCAACTTGGCGAAGGCCAGGAACATCCGGCGAGCGACGTCTCCGTTGTGCTGGATGTTGTCGCATGACATGACGGTGAACGGCTCAACACCGCGGGAGCGCCGGCGAGAGAGTGCTGCACAGACGATTCCGAATGCCGTCCTGGGCGTAGCACCAGGCTGGAGATCCGCGGCAATGGCGGGGGTATCCGCCATGAAGTCCCCGGTCAGTCGATCGAAGTTGTAGCCGCCCTCGGTGATCGTCATGGAGACGATTCGGATGGCGGGATCAGACAGGGCCTCAATCACGGCCTCGTAGTCGTCGGGCGCGAAGAGGACGTCCAGGATGCTGCCGACGACCCGGTGGTCCCATGAGCCGTCAGAACTCTTCTCGACGAGCGTGTAGAGCCCGTCCTGCTGGTGCATGGCGCGCGCAAGTCGCTCGTCTCCGGGCAGCAGTGCGATCCCCAGGATCCCCCAATCCTGTGCGGTGCCCTGCGACAGGAGTCGATCGATGACAAGGGCCTGATGAGCCCGGTGGAAGTTTCCGACACCGATGTGCGCGATGCCGGGCGAGACCGTGCTTCGGTCATAGGACGGCATGTGGACATCCCCCGGGAGGCTTCCTAGGGCGCTGGCGCAGAGTCGTTCGGTGGGAGCCATGCGGACTAGTATCCGGCGCCAGAGCCGTCAGGGAATCAGGTACATCGGATTGGGCAGCAGGAATCCGTGACCGAGGTGCCCGAAGGACATGTCACTGATCTGGTCGCCCGTGCTCGGCCCGATCTTCCAGCCCCTCGGCTGCAGTCCCTTTCGGGCCTGAGCCTTGTACACCGGGGCAGGTCGGTCGTCACCCTCCGCACGCATGACCAGCGCCTGCCAGCCGGACACGCCAAGCGACTCCAGGCATGACGTCGTCCCATCACGCTGGCTCTCCGGTCGTCCCGTGATCAGGATCGGAGTGACACCACTGCGCTGCAGCCGCAGGAACAGGCCCCTGGTCGCCGTGATGACCGGTGTCGTGCAGTCAGTGACGTACGCGTTCGAGGTCGCCGAGTCGCAGTCGTAGGCAGGAGTGTTGGGGCCAGCCCGGGTTGGGAGGCGACGTGGACGCATGTCGGAAATCAACCCGCTTTGCACGTGTGCGTCTCTCCCGGGGACGGATCACACCGGACAGTGCGTGTGTTTCGTGCACGTCTACCCGCCGAGGACGCCCTCGCCGATGAAGCCCCCAGCACTTCGGACACCCGGCGGGATCGCGAAGGCCGAACTGCTCCGATAGGAGACGAACCGATTCATCAGATCCGACTCGGACAGCTGCCGCTGCATCGGGATGAACTGCGTCTGCGGATCCCGATTGAAGGCGATGAAGAACAGGCCAGCGTCGGGGCTGCCATCCGGCCTCGTGCCTTCGATGTAGTTGTAGCCCCGCCGCAGGATCCTGATTCGCTGCCGGTTCACCGAATGAGCCAGAGCCAGATGCGAGTGCGGATTGATGAGGCGTGCTCCGGAGGCGTCGCTTGCCCGGAAGTCGGGGCGGGTCCTCTCGGTCCCGCCGCTGAGCGGTGCACCCTCCCCCTTGGTGCGCCCGAAGACCTGCTCCTGGGCGCCGACCGGCTCGTCGTCCCACATGTCCAGGTGCATCGCGATCTTGCGAGCTGCGAGGTAGGTGCCGCCCGCCATCCAGTCGGGGCCGTCACCGGGCTGGACCCAGACGTAGTCGTTGTGCTCGAGGGTGTCGTTCGGCGGGATGTTGGCCGTGCCGTCCTTGAACCCGAACAGGTTGCGCGGCGTGGGCGCCCCACGACCACTCGCCCCGACCGTGCCGGCCTGTGTCCACCGCGTGACGGTCTTCCCTCCGGCAGCACGCACGAGCTCCCGCATCGACTGCTGCACCGCCTGCGGATCATCCGCGCACGCCTGAATGCAGAAGTCGCCGGCAGAGATCGCCGCCTCCACTTCGTCTCCGGGGAACACCGGCAGGTCGGTGAAGCGGCCCGGCTGCTGCGCCGCGATACCGAAGCGGTCTACGCCGTCGAGAGTGAAGAGCGACGGGCCGAAACCGAAGGTGAGGGACAGTCCATCACTGCGACGTGACTCCATCAGACCGGCGGCAGCATCCGTCCATCCGCGCAGGACGCCGACAAGCTCATCGCGCGAGGCTGCCGTGACGTCGAGCGCCGTGAACGCAAGATGAGCCTGTGCCGAGGTGATGACCCCCTGCTGGTGGTCGCCGTAGAAGGAGCCCATCGCACCGGGATTGCCCGCGCGGTCAGGACGGGCCGGTCGGTCACCGCGGTCAGGACGGTCGGGACGCTCACCGCGCGGAGGATGGTCATGCTCGGCAGCAAGAGCGGGGGCTGCACCCACGATTCCGACGGCGCCGACTCCCATGAAGGTGAGCATGGAGCGGCGGGAGATTCCTCGTGACTCGTGCGACTGATCCGACATGTGATCCTCCCTGCGCTCGAGGGGGGGTCTCGAGCTCTCAGGTCCTATATCGGCAGTCAAGGCTGGGAACTTCCTGGGAAATCGCTGGCGGGTTCCCCAGAGTCGTCCGGGGTACGGGTATCCCTCAGCCGCCCGCGTGATCGGCCGTCCTGGATCTCTGACAGAGTGTGCCGACCCGTGACCGAGGAGGCCGTCCATGCCCGCACTGCTGGCGATGTTCTCGAGCATCGCCTGGGGCATCGCCGACTTCGGTGGCGGCTTGGCCACGCGCCGTGTCGGGCCCCTCCGCGTGCTGACGGTGTCCTATCCCGCGGGAGCCGTGGTCATCACCCTGCTCGCCCTCACCATCATTCCCGGATCCCTCACCTCGGGTGCCATCGAGCTTTCCGTCGTCACCTCGATCGCCGGGACGATCGCGATGGTCCTGCTCTATGCCGCTCTGGCCGTCGGGCCGATGGGAATCGTGTCGCCGCTGACGGCGGTCGGGGGCGCCGCGGTGCCCGTCATCGTCGGCATCACGCGTGGTGAGACCGTCACTCCTCTGATCGTCGGCGGCATGCTCCTTGCGGTCATTGCGGTGATCCTCGTCAGTCGCGAGTCCGGCCCTCATGCACGGGTGTCCCTGCGCGGACTGCTGCTCGCTGGCGGTGCTGGTCTGTTCATCGGCCTGTACCTCGTCGGTCTCGGCAGTGCGCCTGAGGGTTCGGGAGTGTGGGTCGCCGCGCTGAGTCGCTGGTGGTCGACGCTCGGAGTGCTCGTGGTGGTCGGGGTGCTTCTGCTGCGACGGGGGCGATCCTCGAGGAGCCCGTATCCGTGGCTGCTCGCGGCGATGGCTGGAGTCCTCGACGCCTCCGCGAACGGCATGTTCCAGCTGGCCGCCCAGGGTGGCGAGCTCGTCGTGATCGCCGTCATCGGCTCTCTCTATCCCGCCGCCACTCTCCTGCTTGCGCACTGGGTGCTGAAGGAGCGGATGTCCCGCGTGCAATGGAGTGGAGTGGTCGTCGCCCTCGCGGCGGCCGTCGCGCTCACGGTGTAGTTCCCGGCCACGTGCTGGTCATGAGGACTCAGAACGCTGGTTAGGGTGAGGAACGGCCACCCGCTCGGGGTTGCCCCGAAACGTGGGAGCTCCTCGTGAACCGCCGCCTTCTCATTCCCGCCAGCGCACTCGCCGCAATGACTCTGGCCATCACCGGGTGCTCCAGCACCAGTGACACGACTCCAGCGGACACGGCGGCGTCAGAGGCCAGCACGGACGCGGGCGCGGAGGCAACCGACCTTGCCGCTACGACCAGCGAGGAGTGGCTCGCAGCCGTGACCTCATCCGAGGCGTCATTCTTCGACGCCGGCCAGGCTCAGGCACTGCAGGTTGTCGTCACCGTCACGGACTCCGTCGAGGGCGGCGCCACCGCCGACAGCACCTACAACCCGGACGACACGTTCGTGGGGTCGTCGACCCTCACGTCGGCCGACGGCACTGAGTCCACTCTCCGCGTCGCCTGCACGGCGACCATGTGCTTCCGCAGTGAGGAGGGCGCTCCTTGGGAAGAGGCGGATCGAGCCTTGATCGAACGTCCCGCTCCCGGGGCAGTGGGAGCAGCGGTCCAGAATCTCGAGTCGGTGGGGACAGTGACCTACTCGACCAACGGCAACGACTTCGCCGCCAGCGTCGTCATACCTGAGGCGGAGGGCCAGGCCGCCGGAACTGCCGAACTGACAGAGACGGTCGGTGAGTCGGAGATCACGACGACGATGACCGTGACCTCGGGAGAGAACACCAACACCACGGTCAGCACGATCACCTACGGGGATGCGGCTCCTCTGCCGACTGATCTTCCCTAGCCTGATCCCGCAATGACCGAAACCGGCTACCGGCGCCCGTCGGGCGTGAGCGTCCGGCTCCTCGTAGGCGTGGTTCTCGCTGGGACCCTCTCGGTTCTGGACTCGACCATCGTCGTCCCTCTCCTGAGTTCCATCGGTGAGGATCTTGATCTGCTCCGAGTGCTCCGGCACAGCCGCAAGGTGGACCTCATGGCCGTCGAGGGTCATGCCTCCGGCGAATGCCTGCCCGGCGTTGCCTGCACTCAGGATCGCGATTCTCATGGGCTGAGGATAGGGCGTCCACACGCCCGGTTGGGTTGCGGAGTCGCACAGCGTCGCCACTCCCGGTCACAACCGACGACTGCACCTCGCCGAGCCTCGAAATCTGACGAACAATTGCCATAACTGCAGAGGCCCGTGAGGGAATCGAGGAATTCTTCAGAGGCGCCAGGAAACCAATTCTTCAGAGGGGATCCGCCTCCGGGTGCGCTCACTCGAATGCGTGCATGCCCAGCGATCGTGAAGAGCAGCTACGCAGGTGTGAGCCCGAGTCCGCTCCGGCCGGTGGCGTTGAGATCGGACTCGGCAAAGCGGTTGTCCCAGTCCCGCTCGTAGTGCTCCTCGGGGAAGTCACTCGGGCTGGAGCCCGTCGAGAACGCTGCCCGAACGTTGGCGGAGTACTTCTCGTTGCGTGGGCACCAGGGGGCCGCGGGGATGTACATCACGTTGCCCCAGCCTTGCTGGTTCTGGACCGGTGCGACGCCGTGGATCATGTCGCAGTGCCACCAGACCGAGTCGCCGGCCTTGACGTCGGGGATGCCGGCCTTGGCCCGCAGGAGAAGTGAGTGGTATTTCTCGGTGGCGGGGAAGACCTGGTTCGTCATGACGCCGCACATGTCATCGTCGGGCACGTCATCGAGGAGCGGGCGCAGGAGCAGGTAGCCCATAGCCTCGGGAATCGGAATGGTGTGCAGGACGCCCTGGTCGTGGTCCATGTCCGACAGCGCGGTCCAGCCCTGGAAGGTGCGGAACGCCGAGCACATCGTCGAGCCGTCGTACTGCGGCCCCGCCGTGCGGTGCGAGGCATCCCACGGGTCGTAGGCCTCGACGCTCCCGTCGTAAAGGTGCCGGAACGCCTGCTGATACGCCTGTGTCATCCACAGGTCCAGAGTGCCCGGGTCGAGGTGTGTGCCGAGCCCGGCGGAGTCGGCGCCGGGTGGGCGGCGGCGAATCCGGTCGGGGTAGAGGGAGTCGCGGTCGGGGTCGAACCACTGCACCCCGTCGGACTCGTTGCGCCATTGGCGGTTGAGGAAGGCCTGGACCGTTGCCATCTCGTGGCTCTGCCTGGCCTCCATCTGCGGTCGGGACCAGTAGATGGGGTAGATCTCGGGCTTGGAACCGACGCTGCCGAAGAAGTCGTCGCCGGGACCGCGGTAGTTCTCGAAGAAGTGGTTCGACTCGACGTAGTCGACGATGTCGGTGTCCCACGCCAGGGCGCGCTCCCGCGGAAATTGGCCGCGCACGACGAGGCAGCCGCGGCGG
>Ga0181553_10005128_pt1 | contig 11019 bp, 10 predicted proteins | sample 011ome_17_FD_133753 | JGI IMG/M metagenome (GOLD analysis project Ga0181553, IMG submission 133753) | Coastal salt marsh microbial communities from the Groves Creek Marsh, Skidaway Island, Georgia - 011502XT metaG (megahit assembly) | ecosystem: Environmental > Aquatic > Marine > Intertidal...
GAGAGTCTTCGTCGTCTCGTCTTTAATAATAAATCGTCGGTCGTCTTCTGAATCGTGTCGCTGTTATTCCCTAAGCTACTCGTACTACTACTACTACGTCTGTCTTTCTGTGTGAGTGCGTGAGTGTGTACGTATGTGTGTATTCCTCTTCCGCTCTCCTCGCGTTCTAAAAATGACGAGAGAAAGAGAGAAAGAGACAAGAAAAAGAAGAGACGAAAAGATCACTTCTTCTCTTCATTTCTTTGCAAACACAAACACAAGAAGGGGCAATCGTTTGGCATCTGTTTCTTCTTTTTTCTTTCTTTTTTTCTTTTTTGCAAAACACAAACACAAAAAGGTCGTCGAAAACTTCGTTCGTTTAAAAATAGATATGGATGTATGGATTTAGAGAGCGAGGGAGAGGAGGAGGACGAGGCGGGACAGGAACGAGAACGAGAACAGCGATTACAGCAGCAGAGACGACGAGTGTTCGTGGCAGTTTGCTTTGAAATCGAGGAGGAGAGTGGTAATACTAATAATAAGGATGATGATGATGAAAATGCGAGCGAACTAGAAGAACGTCTTCTCGATGTTACAATTCAATGGAAGAGAAGACGGTTGGTCGTGCACGAGTGGAGGACGGTGAGAGATAGAAGCGGAGCTCGATTAGAAGAAGAAGAAGAAGATAAACTCGTGGGTGTCGGTGGCGGAAAAGAGGGCAAGCTGTATTTTGATATCCTTTTGTCGTTTTTAGGGACGTCTGGGGACGAGTCTCTTCTGTTGAGAAAGATGTGGACGCGAGTCGTTCGTCACGAGAAAAGGCTCGACGTATTTTTGAAAGACGACTTTGGAGCCGACGACGGGAGGAAAAGGAGGAGCAGGAACGCGATGATGATTACGGCGAAGGACGCGGACGTGTTGATGTCGGCACCGTGCCGGTTTCCGTTTTTGAAAGACGAGAGCGAGAGTTGCGACGGTAAATACAGTTACGATAAAAGACACGAGAGAGAGAAAAAGGACGACTTGAGAGAAAACTTCCGAGCGAACGGGTATTTGATTGCTGACGGTGGTACCGCTGCGAAAGGAACGAGCAGTTGTCGAGTGTCAAAAACGCTCGTTGATTCGTTTCGAATGAAAACGCACGAGAGAATCGAGGTAATTTTAAGCGCCCTGCGAGAGAATCATTCGCACGTTTCTGTTGGAACCGACGCGTTTGCTTATAAAGAAATCGGGAGTCGAGGGAAGTATCGATTCGACGCGTTATTCGATAAAGAAAAGGAGGAGGAAGATGCACTTTTTAAGTTCGCTAAATCAGACGCGCCGTGGGTGGAACCGGTGAAGGATATTTTACGGAACGCAGAAGATATAGACATTAACATATCCATCGTTTGGACGGAACCGAACTGTTCAGACCAAGAGTGGCATTGCGACGGCGCGCACAGAGGCGACCAGGAAACGTACGACGAACAAACGGGCGCTTTAGTCAAAACGCACGGTCCACCGTACGCCGTGTGTGTATTCATGACCCTCCTCGATTTGGACGATACGGTTGGATACACAGAATTTTGGCCAACTTCGCATAAAAATGCCGGTTTACTCGGGTTCGGAGCAGCCGCGCACGCTTTAGGTGGCGTGCAATCGAACAAAAACGCTAAAGCGGGAGATTGGGTCGTGTACGATTATCGATTGATGCACAGAGGCATCGGAAACGAAAGTAAAGACACGCGGCGACCGATATTGCAGTTTATGTATGCCGTGGACGGGTATAAAGAACGGAAAAATTACGGCCAGAAGAGTGTGTTTAGTCCCTGTTGAAGGTGTCGTCGTTTGCGACGACACGTGTATTTTTATTAGTGCTGCTACTGCATCTGTGCGCTACGTGCTACTACTACCACCACTCCCACTTGTGCGACTCCTACTTTCCTCTAAGCTCTCCGACATCCGTCTCCTCTTCTCCCTCGCTTTTCTCCTCGCCTCCTCCGCCGTGACATTTTTAGGTAAACCAACGCTCTCAAAGTTCCCAACTTCCTCTCGTAACCCCTCGTGTACAATCTTCACGTCCCCACCTCCTGAGCTCGTCACGTTCGCCATCCTCTCGTACGCGATGCCGTAGTTTTCGCACATGTAAATTCTCGTGCGAGCGTAATCAATCGCTTTTTGCACGTGCGCGTGGTCTTTCAAGAATCGGTTTTCTCTGAATCGATTCTTGCACTCCGAGGTGATGTATTCCGCCTCTTTAAGGCTATCGCGTTTCATTTTTCTCGCCAAGCGAAACATGTGCCGGAAAAGCGAGAACACTTCCGCCCTTTGAAGAAGCGAAGAAGACGGAGAAGACATGAGTGTTACGAACGAGTTTTTGTGCGCGCGCGTAATGATGTGTGACGAATTCGTGGAAGTACTTCTCTTCGGGGATTTTCAAATCTATTTTACTCTTCGTCTTCGCTCTCGTCCTCTAAGTTCGCCGCGGCGTACATCTGTTTCGTAAACACCGGCCTCGTCGATCGACTGGCTCGTCCACCGGCGATGATGTTTGACTGGTCGACTTCGTCGCCGGATAAATCGTCGATGACGTCTGAGTTTTCCGAATCCGAATCATCTTGTTTCTTCTTCTTCTTCTGCTTCTTCTTCTTCGTGTCTGTCTTTTGCTTCTTTTGCTTCGGTTCACCTTCGTCGTCCGTGCTCTCGGCTTCCTCCTGATAAATTTTATGCGCACAGAGAGAGAGAGAGAGAGAAAAGGAACTCGTCAGCACTTCTGCGCGAGAGTACCGCGGAGGCGCAGCGCGTTTCGCGCCGCGAAAGACACGAATTGAATTCAAAAATCATCATCCCCCAACACACACAAAGCGCTCTTCTAAGAACAACAACAACGACGACGACGACAACGCGACAAAGAAGAAGAAGAACGAGAACAATAAATAAACATAATAAATACCTCGGAATCGGAGGATTCCTCCTTCTCCTTCTTCTGTGGGAGGAGGACTTTCTCCTCGTCCTCGGAATCGCTCTCTAACACCACGCCCATGATATGGTTGCTCTTTCGTTGCCTCTGTCGTGTGTTTCAAATTTAAGTGAAGATTTCCCCATTGCAACGAAGAAAGAAACACTACTCGAAAAGCTTCGCCGAAAAAAGGACGATGACGAGCAACGACACCACCATCCAAACGACCATGACGAAGATTTTCTGTTCCATATTCCTGGTCTGTTTTACCCTCGGTCGATTCTTGACGACGAAAAAGGAGAAGAAGAAGAACGCGACGTCGTCGAGGAGGACGGCAGCGAGAGCATCGTCCTCGTCGCATTCGTCGTTCTCGTCGTTTCAGTGCCAAACAAACCCTTCAAAGAAAGCGGCGGAGAAGTTTACATTCACCGTTTCCTTGTGCTGGATAACCTCCATCGCGATAATAATTTTGCTTAAACTGTACGAAGGGTTCACGCGATGGCATTATTTACTCTATTGCGGTGCGTGTGCGTTGCCGTATGTTGTGTATCCTCTGTGGAAACCGTTCGAGGAGGATAAAGGCGTACCGGTGTGGGAAAGATACGTGGTGAAAGCAAACGCGTGGATTGGCATTTTGTCCTTCGTCGGCAATTACATTTGGACGCACTATTTTTATTCCGTTTTAAACGCCAAGTACACGTTTGACGCGCACAGGTTGAACGACGTGCCGATTTCGATGTATCTCATGACGCACGCGTATTTTATGTTTTACCACGCGATGACGAATTCGATTTTACGGAAGATTAAGACGAGTTACGAGAAAGATGTATTCAGAGACGTGTTTTATGCGACAGTTGTGGCGGCGTTAGCGTACACGACGGCGTTTATGGAAACGTTGACTATATGTGCGTTTCCGTACTGGGAGTTTACCAATAGGAACATGGCGTATACGCTCGGGAGCGCGTTTTACGGGATTTATTTCATAGTCAGTTTTCCAATGTTTTTGATGGTGGATGAAGACGTGACGACCGCGAAAGGGAAGAAGAACACATATTCCATGTGGCGAGTGGTATGGGAGAGTTTAGGGAGTTGCATGCTGGTGACGCTGTTGTTGGATTTCGTGAGAATTGGTTTGACTGATGTCAGTTTTACGATGAAATAGATGAAATAGAGAATTGAAATCAAGCCGCGTTTCGCGTCATCATTACAGAGTGTGTATTTTTATCAATATGTGTAAACAAACTGCTATGCTATATGGTGCGCATTATTTACGCCATCTTCTTTTTCTCTTTGAGCTCTAACAAGCGCGGTGAATGGCGCACCGGAGGTGAAGCGATGGAAACTATTTTTTTCTTCGACGTTGGTGATTTCATCACGTGGCCAATACTAATAGGTTTCTTTTGCGGCGAGGCTTTTTGCGGCGACGACGTTTGCGGAAGGGTAGCTTGCTGTTGATGCTGATGCGAGTCCCAGACGCTTCTTCTCTTCTTCTTTGGCGTTTGCGCATACTTCCAAATCGACGGTTGCGCGTCTCTTAAACACTCCAACACTCCGTTCAATCTTTCCGCGTGTTTCTTGCACTGCTCGGCGGACGCTCGCAACTCGTTCAAGATCATCGCGTCTTCGTCGTTGACTTCGTCTTCATCGTTTCCAACAACTACATTCTTCTTCTTAATAGCCGAAGTTAACACGTTCGCGCGATTTTCGTTCGTCAAGGAAAGATACATGGTCGTATCTTTAATTTTACGACATCTGGCGACGTCTCGAGCGTATTGATGCGAGCGCATAATCGACTCGCAAAATTTGGCGTTTTCGTACGAACAAATGGTGTGGAGGATATCGCACGCCAACAAGAACGGATTTTCGAGATCTGACTCGCTCTCGTAATCTCTGCACATTTGCAGAGTTTCTACGAGGATAGTCACCGAATCCGGACACCGTAAATAACAGGCTTCGATGGCAAGGTAACCAAAGAGTTTGGACTGGCACACTTCCGCAATCTTCGCATAGTTCCCGGCTAACGTTTTGACATCTTTACGACCGCAAGAGCGGGAAGATTTGAACAAAGTGTTCATCGTCCGTTCGATGTGCTTTCGTAAGTGATGCTGCCGGTACAAGAAACCGCGGATGTGTCTTTGCATCCTGATGGCCGCGAGGTGGCATTTTCGGTTATTCTCTTTCGACGCCTCTTTGAAAGCTTTGCGCGCTAAAACACCTCGAACGCGCGCCTGGAACTTGACCAGTTTAATCGCCGCGTTTTTATCTCGACGGTATTTGCGGAACTTCAACAACTCTTTCGCGAAATACATTCTGTAATAGCACTGTATCGTGATTGCAGCTTTGACTCGCTCCTCTTCCACTCGATTCTTCTCTTCAATTTCTCGCAACATTCGTCGCTCGCGATTCGCCTTTCGAAGCGCTCTTCTCTCTCGATGGATCCTGTAAATGTGTTGCATGTTCTCGGTGTAAGCACGTTTGAGGACGAATTCCTTTCGTAACTGGAATGCCCGAAACCTACTTTGAATTAAAGTAGCAGATGTATCCAAAACTAGCGCTTCTAGTTGCCTCTCTTCTTCAATCAACCGTTCCCGCTTTTCCTCTTCCTCGCGCCTCTCCATCTCGACGCGTTCTACTTCCTTCCTCTTCGCCTCTTTCATCTCCTCTACGCTTTTGCGGCCTAAATACCCCCGGTAACATTTCTGAATATCAAGTATCGCTTTTTTCTGCACGCGCACCGCGCGTCTCACTTGCCATCCTCTCGCCGAAGCTTGAATTACCATTGCAAAGTTATACTTGACATTTGCTTCCACCGCCGCTCTTTTCGCGCGGTAAAAGGATTGCATTCGAATGACATTCTCGCGCAATCTTTTGTATCCTTTCTTCGCAACGAAGCCTCGCGCGTGTTTTTCTATAACAATCGCCGCATTATGTCTCTTCTGGAGCATTTTTCGATCGGCTCGTCCTCTGCACATTTTTTGAAACGTCACCACGGCGTCCAACGAACGCTCGTACTCTTTCCTCGCGAAATAACCTCTTAAATGTTTACTAATCACCGTTTGCGCGCGAGACCACATGCGAGCGACATCCGCTACTTTCGGTCTATTTGGACGTTTTAATCGCCACCAACGCTGAATCTTCTTCGCTGAATCCACGCGTTCCACGTGCTGAATCACTCGCGAACACAAACACAAGAGGTACGTCGCCACGTCGCCGGTTTGCGGAACTGGGATATCTTTCTCTAAATTGAAACTGCCACTGCTGTTACCGGAGGACGGTAACGCCGAAGCTGACGTGTGGAAGCGAACATCGAATCCAGGAATCGGGACACCACCGATAGCTTTTAAACACTCGGCAACTTGCAAAAAATTCCTAGCGGCGATTTCTCTCGCGCGTTTGCGCTCGTCCATATCGATCGGGTGGTTCAATTCGAGATTTTCTCGCGAAAGACGTCTCGAACCGGTAAGACCCGGCGCGTATTTGCGAAGGATGGCGAGTAATACTCGTCCGTCGGCAAAATCGCTTCCTAAATTGGAACATTTGATCGAGTAGGAAGAAGAGAGAGATAATTCGGAACAACACGCTTTCGCCCACGTCAAGAGAAGCGCCTCGAGGCTGCACCTCGGCATGCCGTTCGGACGAGACGCGAGAGCGCCTTTGTTGTTTCGCATCTCGCGTTCTAAAGCTTGAATCGTACTGGTAGGAATCTTCGCGTTCGGGAACTTGCAAATTTCTTTCGTCAACATGTTCTTCGGGGCCGCGAGCGAGTTGCGGCTCATATTTTTCGTGTGCTCGTGCGTCATCATCGCCCATAGAATGCCACAAGTCGCCTCGCGATGACCATCGACGATATCCGACGGCGTGATTTTCGACCATGCGCCAGGTAACGCGACGCCTAAAACATCCTTTGCAGCATTCAAAGCCACTCGAACGTTGTTCAATTTATCCTCTCTCGTCTTCACTGGAAACGCGCACTCCGAAAGCAACGAGTGATGTTCGACCACTTTTTGTGTCTTCTTATCGATGGAGGCGAAAGTAACGTCCGGCGCTAACATTTCGATGAGTTTACACAGTCGAATACCATCTCTGAGATCGCTGGCTAAGTTTGTGACCGTGAAGTCGTACTCACTCGCGGCTGTTTGTTCGTAAGGCACGATGAAACCAGCTTTCTTCAAGTTGCGCAAAATGTCGCCTTCGCCGTAACACGACGCCGTGAGCAACTTTTGCGCTAATTCTCTCGTCGACTTGATGGAGGCATTCAAGTTGAACAGTTTCGGTGCTTTCGGGTGAGCTTTGTGGTTTTGCGCGCGGTCGAGTAACAAGACGAGCATCAAGATTCTTTCCAACACGACGTCGTTCAACGCGTTCTCGTACCCTTCCGCAAACGGCGGTTGGCCGGGAAACTCGTCGCCTAATCCGTATTTGATCTCCATCTCGTGCGAACGAAACAACTTTTCGGAGCATTCTTTCGCGCATTCTCTCGGATTCTGCGGTTGCCATCTCATGGTGTCTCCCAAGACGGCATCGACGCCGAGTTTAAGCCAAAATGTATTCACCGAGCTGAGCGTTTTAATGAAATCTTGCTTCATGCGCAAGTCGCGAAGGAAAATACCGCCGTCGCTTTTTAAACGGATAAGTTTACTCTCAATTCTATATTCCACCTCACGCATGATGACGCCAACTTCTGCATCTTGCGTGTATAGATGCGCCATGACTCGTCGCGATGCAGCTCGAGCGTCTCGAAACTCGCGCGCTCGCATCTGTTCGGATTTCATTTTCACAGAGTGAGACGTCGACGCCGCTACTTCGGAGGTATCCCGAGGCGAAATCGTTCGGTTCAGCCAGGACACGAACTCGGCTTCTTGTTGACTCGCAAACTCTCTCGCACTTTCAAACCCATCAGATGTGACGGACGAGGATGTTGCTTTTACTTCTCCTTTTATTTCTTTTGTCGGTTTTGTTGATGATGCATTCTTGGAGTTGAGCAAACGCAAGGACGCCATCGTTAGCGGCTCTTCTTGCTCTTCGCGTTCCAACTCCTTCGCGTGTTGTTCAACAGCTTTCGAAGCGGCCACGTGCTTCGCCAAATTCTCCTGGTTCGACTGTCTTCGCCACGAAGCTGACGCCGCGTACGCGCTCGGCAATCCTTTAAAGCCTTCGTACGCTTCATCAAACGCATCATCCTCGATGACATTCTCCTTGTTCGCGCCAAACGCGTCCTCCTCTTCACTATCTCCTTCATCGATCATCGCTTCCATTTTATCTCGTTCTTGTTTTCGCGGCTTCTCCGTCGTTCCTTCTTCCTTCTTCACCACGGTCACCCCTCTCAATCTCACCGTAAATGTCTTTGCCTCTCCTTCGTCAAACACCTCCGTCGCGCACGTCTTACACACGAGCTTCAACGCCCCCACCGCCGTCGCTTTCTTCGAGACAACTTTCGGCGTCCATTTAATCGACACCGTCATTTCTTCGTCTCTCTTTACAATCTTCGGGAGTACCCCTCCTGCGAATCCGAACAGTTCGTATTCGCTTTTGTCTTCTTCTCCTTCAAACCGATACTCGCAAATCTTCCAATTCCGGTTCGTATCGTTGACTATTTTCACGCGCTCTTCCGCAGACGTCGTAATCTCAACCACACCAAACCTCACCACGGGTACCACTGCCATCGAGCGCAGCGATAAACCGTCTTTCTTCGCCTCTCTCTCCTTCGTTTTCTTCTTTGTCTTCTTCTCGTCGAAACTCTTTTTGTTGTTGTTGTTGTTGTTTGCAAAATTCTTCGGTGGCAGTTGGATGCGTCGTCCCATCACATTCTCGTTCTCGTTTCGCTCGGTCAGCGCGTTCCACAGCGCATTCGTCGTCGTATCATCACTACCACCATCAAAACCACCCTCCGCGTGCGCTTTAATGCGACTCACAGGAGAAGACCGCACCACCATTTAATACTAGTAACTTGTGCGTTTACTCAATGTAAAGAAAAAAAGCTGTCGTGTTCTTTTTTTTGTTCCCCTCTTTGATTTGATGCATTTTTTATTTAGGGTTTCACAAATCCCCTAAAAACACCCCTTTGAAAACTCTCTTCTTTTCCCTCATTTTAGTACACTTACCTAAAATCAGATATATCTACCTGTTGTGCGCAAACAAACGAACGAGAAGAAGAAGACGAAGATAAATGCCACCTCCACCATCATCTCGAAGAAGAGGAAACAGACGACAACAGGCGACGACAGGAGGAGGAGGAGGAGTTTCTACGAGGAGGAGGAAAAACTTGAGGGAAAAAGATCCGATGCAATATTACTCGCGAAAAATCGACCGGTATTTGGACGCACACCCGTGGTTCACGATGGTGTTGACGCAGTGTTTACTCTTTCTCACCGTCGCGATCGTTTGGATGATTTTCGGGGAGAAAATACAGAAAGTACACTTTGAACGGGTGAAACCATATCTGAGAGAACACGTGTGGCCGAAAGTTTTGAAGTTTTCGAGGGAGAATTTGCCGGAGAAGTGGCAGTTGAGCGAACGCGTGGTCGAGAAAGTGACGCAGAACTTAGGAAACGGGGCGGAGAGCGCGTCGTCATAAAGGAGTAGTAAATATATATAGTCATCAGTTCTTCCATTATTATTAGCATAACTTCATCCTCCCTCTCTTCATCTCTCTCTTTGCACTTTGTTTTTGTTCAAGTTGATAAAAAACCTCCTCTCTTTTCCCTTCTCTTTGATTCGCTTACGCCGCCGTGCGCGTCGGCGAAAAGAGTATCGCGCGAATCGATACGAGACGCTCGTCACGCCGAGATGCCGTTGAATTGCATCTCTCGCAACGACATGTTCCCGATCGCCATATCCAACTCTCTCTGTTCTTTTTCCGCCACTTGCACTTCCAAACTCTCTCGCCACTTCAAATCGTTCAGTCGTCTCGTTTCTTTCTCTCTCCTCTCTCGCTCCTCGAGCGCTTCGATCTTCTTCCTCGCCTCCAAACGAAACCTTTTCTCTTCCATCTCGAGAAACTCCACTCGTCTCTTTTCGATGCCTTCGCCGTCGCCTTGCGCCATTTTCGCTTCCACCAATAGCAATCGCTTCCTCTTTTCCTCCGCGCGCTTCGTGTCCAACATCTCCTGCGCCTCCTCCGCTTTCCTCACAAACTCCGCCGCGCGTTCCACGTCTTGTTTTTTACGCAACGCTTTCTCCTCTCTCGCTTTGCGCATCTCAAACTCCGCCTCTCTCGCTCTCTCCTGATCCAACTGTCTCTTCTCCGTTTCTTTCCTCTTCCGTTCCTCGTCCAACTTTTCCGCCGTGCGTCTCTGTTGCGTGTCCAACATCCTCTCGACCATTTTTTCCTTCTCCTTCGCGAGTCGTTTTTGCTCCTGTTGCGAATCGAGCGTTTTGCGTATGTTGGCTTGCGTCTCGCGTTTTTTACGCAGCGCTTCGTCCGCGTCCCTTTTCGCTTTTTCGTCCGCCTCTTTCGCGAGCGCGTGGAATAACGACGCGCGTTTGAGCTGCAACGTCATCGCGCGCTTGTTGTTGACACCATCACCGTCACCACCATCGTTATTCTTCAAAGACAAAAACGAAGAGAGGCTGGGGGGGTCAACACCTAAAAAGTTAAAGCTTTCGTCGTCGTCGTCGTCGTCCTCGAGTCGTCGTTCCTCTTCTTCCTCTTCAACCCCGCGTTGTTGTTGTTCGGCAGAGAAGAAAAGCTCGGAGTGTGATGCGGGCGTGGAAGGCGGCGTATTCGTCGTCGTCTGAATCGTCGTCGTCGCCATTATTCGCGTGTTCTGATATGTATCTGCAAACAGCGTTTCTCTCTGTTGTTGTTGTTGTGTGTATTTTTAGAAAAAATGATGGAAGAAGAAAAAAAATACAGAAAAAACAAGCAGACAGAGAGAGACAAAAACAAACAAAAAGAAAGCAAGCACAAGAACACAAGAACAACGATACTACTACTACTACACGCGACGACAACAAAAAAAAAGACACGCACACATAAAAGACGCCGGTGAGGTTGAATCGAACAACTGGGCCGTCAAGCCCCCACAGGTTTGAAGCCTGCGCTCCGAGCCATCGAAGGTCACTCCGGCTTTAGTATGGAAGAAAGAGAACGCTCCAAGAGC
>Ga0181553_10005131_pt1 | contig 11017 bp, 12 predicted proteins | sample 011ome_17_FD_133753 | JGI IMG/M metagenome (GOLD analysis project Ga0181553, IMG submission 133753) | Coastal salt marsh microbial communities from the Groves Creek Marsh, Skidaway Island, Georgia - 011502XT metaG (megahit assembly) | ecosystem: Environmental > Aquatic > Marine > Intertidal...
ATCAAATAAAGGCAATTATCAACGGTATTGACAGGATTGAAATTGGGAAGCAACTACAACATATCCCCTACCCAATTTTTGAATTTAATATTTACAAAGGGCATAGGCTCGTTGTTTTCATTAACAACTTTACCTTTTACTCTGGTAGTTTGCGCCTTAGAAAAATGAAAAACAGTAGCAAATAAAAGCAGAAAAAGAAGACTATTTTTTTTCATCAAGTGGGCTTAAATTATAGCAACGAATGTACTATTATTTTAAGTCATTTGGAATTTTACATACAGGAATTGGAATCATTTTGTGCGTGTTGGCAGCGTTCAATCTAGTGTAGATGTCCAGAACGTTTTGTTGTCTTTCGTTCAGTTCAGAAGACAAGCCGTCAAATGACATAGCCCATTCTAATTCGGCATAAGTTGCCCCAATTTGATCTTCATCACTCCTATTGTCGCCCCAAAGTCCGTCGGTTGGTGCTGCAGTTAAAATATCATCATTAACACCAAGTTCTTTGCCTAATGCGAATACTTCAGTTTTGAGTAAGTCTGCAATAGGACTAATGTCCACGCCTCCGTCTCCGTATTTAGTATAAAATCCGATGCCAAAATCCTCAACTTTATTGCCTGTACCAACAACTAAATACGAATGTAATTGGGCGTAATAATATAAAGTAGTCATTCTTATTCTAGCGCGTGAATTGACTAATGAAATCATATGATTTTCAAGGCTTTCATCAATGCTAACGGTTTCAACAAACTGATCATAAATACCGCTTAAATCTACACAAGCTGAACTAACATTTGGATACGTTGATTTTAGCCAGTTTATGTGCTGATTAGCTCTAGTTACTTGTTCTTTTTGTTGATGAATAGGCATTTCCAAACATAAAAAAGGGACGCCAGTTTTTGCCGCTAAAGTTGATGTGACTGCGGAGTCGATTCCTCCAGAAACACCAATTACAAAACCTTTAGATTTTGACGTGTTAAGGTAGCTTGACAGCCAATTGCAAATGTATTCTGTACATTCTTTTGTTCGCATAGTCTGGCAAAGTTAATAAATCGTAATTTTACAACATGAAAAAGTTAGGATTAAGTTTGTGTTTTTTCTTGCTAGTTATTCAGTTTTCGTGTGATAATTCTAGGCATTACTATTCAGATTTAGAAGTTTTACGTTTGGATAGCCTATATGTTGTTGATGTAGAAAACGCTTCTTTTAACACATATGCAAAAGATTATGGATACTTCTGGGAGTTGTATACCCAGGAAGTGATTCCATTACCTGAGGAAAATTTTAAAGATTCGCTCCTTAATTTTCAAGAAGAAGAAGATTTTCAAAAACCTTACAAGCAATTAAGTAAACAATTTGCAGATTTTTCAACTTACGAAAAAGAGTTTGCCGAGGCTTTTTATTATTACAATCAGTCGTTTCCAACTAAAGTAGTACCTAAAATAGTAACTTTCTTTGGCGGGTTCAATTATATCGCTATTGCTACTGATAGTACACTCGGTATAGGGCTAGAAATGTTTTTAGGAAATGATGCTGAATACTACCAGAAAATAATTCAAAAATTCCCGGCCTATATGCATTACCGCTTTCAGCCAAGTCATATGGTAGCTCTTTCTGTTGATGGTTGGTTAGAGTCTGAATTTCCACTTATTCATGCAGATTTTCTATCACAAATGATTCATTATGGGAAGTTAAAATACGCTTTGAGTCAGTTCATGAAAAACACCCCAAGTCATATTATTATGGGGTATTCCAAAGAGCAACTAGACTGGTGTGAAAAAAGCGAGTTTTCAATTTGGAAATTTTTAATTGAAGAAGGATTATTATACAGTACAGACCAATTTTTAATTAGCAAATACATTATGCCAGCGCCTTATTCCAAAGGTATGCCTATAGAATCGCCTGGACAGGTAGCCGTATGGGTTGGGTGGAATATCGTCAAAGAATTTATGAGTAATCATCCTGAAATCAGTATCAATGAGCTTTTTCAGATTAACGATGCTCAGTATATTTTAAACGAATCAAAATATAAACCAAGATGACAAAAAAACAATCAGAAATAAAAATCAATATAGATTTAGATAGTAATAATGTTCCAGAACGAATGCAGTGGGAGGCTTCTGATGGAGGGCAAAATCTTTCAGATTGTAAAGCTGCTTTCCTTTCATTTTGGGATACAAAATCAAAAGAAACGTTACGAATTGATCTTTGGACTAAAGAGATGAGAACCGATGAAATGAAACATTTTTTTCATCAAACTTTAGTGTCAATGGCGGATACCTTAGAGAGGGCAACTTCGGAGGATAAAATGGCGGCTGATATGCGCGATTTTTGCCATCACTTTGCTGAAAAGCTATTGAAATAAGGCATTCGTCTTTTCTACGAAAGCAAGTATTTCATCCTTTCCATTTTTGTTAACGGACGAGCTTAAAAATATTTGAGGTAATTCTTCCCAACTTTTTAACATTTCTTTTTTGTAATGGGCTAAATTTTTTGCGCTTTCTGTTTTAGACAGTTTATCTTGTTTAGTAAAGCAAATAACAAAAGGAATGTTATTTTCCCCTAGCCATTGCATAAATTCGATATCAATTTCTTGAGGTTTTAATCGAGAGTCGAGCAAAACACATAAGCACATCAAGTTTTCTCTTTTTAATAGGTACTTTTTGATGAATTGAGAAAATTCTAGTCGTTTGGTTTTAGATACTCCAGCGTATCCATAACCTGGCAAATCGACTAAGTACCAATTTTTATTTATGAGGAAGTGATTGATGAGTTGTGTTTTTCCTGGCCTTCCAGAAACTTTAGCCAAACTTTTTCGTTCAGTAAGCATATTGATTAATGAGGATTTACCCACATTAGATCGACCAATAAAAGCGTATTCTGGTAAATTAGGAGCGGGGCATTTTTTAATATCAGTATTACTGATTATAAACTCAGCATTTTTGATTTGCATCGTTTACTTTTTAATGTTCGCGTCTAGCCATTTCGAAAGAATTTCTAGAAACTGTTTAGGGTGCTCCCACATTGGAGAATGCCCACACTTGTCGATCCAAAATAATTCTGAGCGACTAAAAAGCCTATGAAATTCTTCAGCTACATGCGGAGGCGTAACGCCATCTTGCTTACCCCAAATTAAACAAACTGGAAAATCTAGCTCAGGGATGTCTTTGCTCATGTTATGCCGTATAGCAGATTTTGCCATGGCAAGAAGTCGAATGACTGAGTTGCGGTTATTAGCAATTTCGAATACATTGTCGACTAATTTCTTAGTTGCCATTTTTGGGTCATAAAACACCTCTTCAGTTTTTGTTTTGATATAATTATAATCGCCTCTTCTTGGGAAAGTATCTCCCATAGAATTTTCATAGAGTCCTGAGCTGCCCGTTAATACCAGAGAATGGACCATTTCAGGAAAATCTTTTGCAAAAGCCAAGGCAATATGACCTCCTAAAGAATTACCAAGCAAGGTGACTTTTTCAGCTTTCTTAAACTCAAGAAAATCATGAATAAAATGCTTGAAATTATTAATGTTTGTCTTAATTAAAGGCTTGTCAAATAAAGGTAAAATAGGCCCCAAAACTTTATAGCCAGAGTCCACAAGTCCAGGGATAATACTCTCAAAATTTTCTAACCCGCCCATCAAGCCATGAAGCAGCACAATAGTTGGTCCTTCCCCAACCTCTATGTACTCATAACCGTTCTCGTTAATTATGTCGAAGTCTTCAATCATATCAGGGGCAAAAATACATAAAATAAGTTGTCAAATCACATGATGAAATTTATCTCACAATTGAGGTTTTTGGAAAAATATGTGAAATGTTATCAACAATGTGGTAAAAAGTGGTAAAAAGTGGAGTAAAATTATATATATTTACAACTTGTATCTATAAACGAATGATAAACCTAATAGGAACATACGAATGCAAGATTGATGCTAAGGGTAGATTGATGCTCCCTTCAGTATTGAAAAAGCAATTGGCTCCAGTTATCGCAGAAGGGTTTGTGCTCAAGCGCTCTGTATTTAGCAGTTGTCTTGAGATACATCCAGTGAGCGAGTGGAATGTTCTTATGGGAGAAGTGAATAAATTGAATCGTTTTGTAAAGAAAAATAACGATTTCATTAGGTTATTCACTGCTGGTGTGAAAATGTTAGAAGTGGATTCTAATGCACGTCTACAAGTGCCAAAAGATTTAATTTCTTTCGCCTCAATTTCAAAAAATATTGTTCTTTCTTGCTCCTTAAACATGATTGAAATTTGGGATAAAGACCAATATGAGCAAGTTCTAAAAGATGCAACTTCCGATTTCGCAGACTTGGCCGAAGAAGTAATGGGTTCAATTCAAAACAAGGACTAATGGGGTATCACGAGGCAGTATTACTAAAAGAATCTATTGCTGGCCTTCGTATTGACCCTAACGGCACCTATGTTGATGTCACTTTTGGTGGCGGAGGACATTCAAAATCTATACTTGAAAAACTAGATAAAGGAATATTGTTTGCGTTTGATCAAGATGCTGATGCACAAAAAAATTCAATCGATGATAACCGTTTCGTACTTATCAATCAGAATTTCAGATTTATGCAGAAGTTTTTGAGGCTAGAAGGGGTATTGAAAGTAGACGGTATAATAGCAGATTTGGGTGTTTCATCATATCAATTTGACACGGCCGACAGAGGTTTCTCAATACGAGAAGAAGGAGAGCTAGATATGCGAATGAATACCACTCAAGAGTTGTCCGCAAAGCAAGTGGTGAATGAATATGAACTTGATGAATTATGCCGAATATTTAGAGAGTATGGCGAATTGAAAAATGCGTTCTCAATTTCAAAATCAATTCTATTAGCTAGAGAAGAAGGTGAAATTCTTACAACCGAAGACCTCAAAAATGCGGTAAAAAAACACATCCCACCATACAAGAGCAATAAGATTTTAGCTCAGCTATTTCAAGCCATTAGAATTGAAGTTAACGATGAGCTAAAAGCGCTGAAAGAGATGCTCTTACAGTCTGTTGATTTATTAAAAACGGGGGGGAGACTATCCGTGATTTCATACCACTCTTTGGAAGATAGACTCGTTAAAAACCTAATTAAATCAGGCAATTTTAAGGGTGATATTGAGAAAGACTTTTATGGCGTTCCAAACCTAATTCTAAAAGCGATTAGCAAAAAACCCATAACAGCTTCGCAAGAAGAGTTAGAAAGCAATCCAAGATCAAGAAGTGCAAAACTAAGAGTAAGCGAAAAGTTAGCATGAAAGATTTAAAGCAAACATATGAACCTAACAAAGGATTTCAGAGTAATTTTTCTGATGTATTGAGCGGAAAAATTTTAGAAAAAGGACTTTTTGAACTGCTTCCTTTTTCATTATACATCTGTTTGTTACTAGTGTTTTACATAAACAATTCGTACAGAGCTGAAAGTAGCGTTCGAACCATTTCATCTCTTGAGCGAGAGCTAAAAGATTTGAGATCAGAATACATCACTACCAAGTCGTTGCTAATGTACCAAAGCAAACAGACTGAAGTACAATCGCTAGTGGCTGACCACGGGATCGTAAAAAGCAATCAGCAACCATTTATAATTCGTGCTAAATAATGAATCATCCTAAAAACATAAAAAGGCGAGCTGTTGCTATTTATCTTTTTATGATTTTAATGGCACTTGCCATAATAATTCAGCCTTTATACACGCAATTTTTTGAGTCTCATTTATGGAATACCGACAAGTTTAACGTTACGCGAACCGTAAATGTAGCAGCAGCTCGAGGGAACATTTATTCAGACGATTTATCATTACTAGCAACATCCATTCCTGAATATGAAATTAGATGGGATGCCAAACAAGTAGATAAAGAGCTTTTAGAAGACAACATAAATGAATTAGCCAAACAGCTATCTATTCTTTTCAAGGATAAAACATCTTCTGATTACGTTTCTTTACTTAGAAAAAGCTGGAATCAAAAGAAACGCTATGCTTTAATCAGAAGGAACGTTAACTATAACGAGTTGAAATCTCTAAAGCGTTTTCCAATATTCAAAGAAGGGCGCTACAAGGGAGGTTTCAGATACATTCAGTTAAATAATAGGCAACAGCCTTTTCAAGAAATTGCAAGCAGAACCATTGGTTATCACAAGCAACACTCTAAGTCGGTAGGTATCGAAGGGGCTTTTAATTTTGATCTGAAGGGTATAGATGGCGAACGACTAGAGCAACGACTTGCAGGTAACGAGTGGATGCCAGTTCGAGAAAGAGAATCTTTTCCAGGAAAAGATGTCATTACTACCATTGATATTCGTTTTCAAGATGTATCTCACAAAGCATTAGAAGATAGATTGCGTTTTCATGATGCCGACTTTGGAACCACCGTATTAATGGAAGTTTCAACAGGTGCAGTTAAAGCTATTGTAAACCTAAAGAAAAACGACAACGGAAGTTATGTTGAGCGTTACAATTATGCCATTGGCCAAAGTGTTGAGCCTGGTTCAACATTCAAACTAGCTTCAGTAATCGCAGCACTTGAAGATGGTTATCTTGATGAAAATGATTCCGTTAACACAACAGGAGGTAGTCATCAGTTTTACGATAGAGTCATGCGTGATTCGCGTGAAGGAGGATATGGTACCATTTCTTTAGAAAGGTCATTTACTAAATCATCAAATGTCGGAATTTCAAAGCTAATTAATAAACACTATAAATCAAATCCTTCACAGTTTGTAGACAGAATTTACAGCATGGGTCTAAATGAAGCTTTAGGTATTTCTTTATCTGGTGAAGTAAAGCCAGATATTAGACACCCCAAGCAAACGAAAAACTGGTCCGGAACTACCTTACCATGGATGTCCATTGGTTATGGTATCAAGCTTACGCCAATTCAAATATTGAGTTTTTATTCCTCAATTGCCAATGACGGACAGCAAATGAAACCCTATTTCGTCAAATCAATCATGAATAATGGTATGGTCGAGAAAAACTTTTCGCCAGAAGTTCTAAATCCTTCAATTTGTTCGATGACTAGCATTAAAAAAGTAAAGAAAATGTTAGAGAATGTTGTAGAAGATGGAACCGCAAGCAACATTCGTTCAAAGCAGTACAAAATTGCTGGTAAAACAGGCACTACTCAGCTAATTATTGATGGTAAATATACCAATGAAAGACACTTAGCATCATTTGTAGGTTACTTTCCTGCTGATTACCCCAAATACGCTTGTATAGTGATGATTAATGACCCCATGCAAAACGGTAGTTATGGTGGAGATGTTGCTGCACCAGTTTTCAGAGTTATTTCTGATTATGTGTATAACACAGACTTATCCTTACAGAAGCCAGATACCGTTTTTTACGCCCAATCACCAGTTTCTAAAGATGGCAATAAATCGGATTTAACTAATGTACTAAATGAATTGTCAGTAGAAATATCAGATGACAACCCCCTTTCTGAGTGGGTACTCACAAACGCTAAAAAAGATGCGGTAGAGTTTAGCACGAGAAACATTCATAAAGATCTTGAAAATAATACCATGCCAAATATAAAAGGTATGGGTTTGAGTGATGTGCTATTTCTGTTAGAGAATTACGGTTTGAAGGTAAATTACAGTGGTAGAGGGAGTATAAAATCACAATCAATTGACAAAGGACAACAAATTCGAAAAGGACAACAAATCAATATAATACTATCGTGAAGTTATTACAAGACATATTATATAAGATTGAATTACTTGAGTGTGCTGGTTCAACTCACATTGCCATTCCTCAGATATGTTTTGATTCTAGAAACATAGTCAAAGATTGCTTATTTGTTGCTGTTAAGGGGACTCAAGTCGATGGGCATAAATACATTGAACAAGCTATACAAAACGGCGCTGTGGCTATTTTGGCTGAAGAACTTCCACTTAGTAAGCCCGAGGGCGTAACTTATATTAGAGTGAAAAATAGTTCAGAGTCCTTGGGTATTCTTGCCGCTAATTTTTATGACAATCCTTCAGAAAAATTAAATGTTGTTGCCATTACTGGAACAAACGGAAAAACTTCGGTAGCAACCTTGTTACATCAGTATTATCAATCGATTGGTGAGAAGTCAGGATTATTATCCACCATTACAAATAAAATAGGTCATAATGCTTTGCCATCTACACATACTACGCCAGATGCTCTCAGCATAAACCTCTTACTATCAAAAATGGTCAATGAGGGCTGTAAATACTGTTTCATGGAAGCAAGTTCTCATGCTATTCACCAAAACAGAATATTTGGGTTATCCTTAAAAGGGGCGGTATTTATGAATATTAGTCATGATCATTTGGACTACCACCAAACATTTGACGATTATATTTTAGCAAAAAAAGCATTGTTTGATAATCTTCCAGAATCTGCTTTTGCACTGGTTAACAAAGACGACAGACATGGTTTAAATATGTTACATCATTGTGCTGCCAAAGCATACGCATTTGCTCAAAAATCTTCAGCGGATTTCAAGGTCAAAATTTTAGAAAGTCGTTTTGATGGCACCTTACTAAACTGCAATGGAAAAGAAGTATGGACGAGATTGATAGGGCAATTCAATGCCTATAATCTTCTAGCCATTTATTCGACAGCCATATTATTAGGTCAAGATGAGACACAAGCCCTCACTACAATTAGCGCATTAAATAGTGCGGAAGGGCGATTTGAAATTAGCCGATCTGAGGATGGAAAAGTAGGTATTATAGATTATGCACATACACCAGACGCTCTGTTAAATGTGATTAATACTATAAATGAAATTAAACAAAATCAACAGTTAATTACAGTATTTGGTTGCGGTGGCGATAGAGATAAAAGCAAGCGTTCTAAGATGGGAAAAATCGCTTCTGAACTAAGTGAAAAAGTCATCGTTACTAGCGACAACCCTCGGTCTGAAAACCCCGATGCTATCATTGAAGAAATCCTTTCAGGCGTAGATGCTATAAACCTCAAAAAAGTTATTGCTATTAGTGATAGGAAGGCAGCTATAAAAACAGCTTGTTCATTAGCTCAGCAAGGTGATGTTATTCTCATTGCTGGAAAAGGACATGAAAAGTACCAAGAAATTAAAGGGGAGAAATTTCCTTTTGATGATAAAGAAGAATTGAAACACACATTTAAAATTTTACAAGAATAATGCTTTATTACCTTTTTGAATATCTCGATTCAACTTACCAGCTTCCAGGAGCAGGTGTATTTCAGTACATTTCTTTTAGAGCAGCGATGGCGGTAATTACGTCTTTGTTAGTGTCAATGGTTTTTGGTGGTCGTATTATCAATTTCATAAGAAATAAGCAGATTGGTGAAGAGGTAAGGGAACTTGGATTACAAGGTGAAGCACAGAAAAAAGGTACGCCAACAATGGGTGGTCTTATTATCATAGCCGCTATTTTATTGCCAACAATTTTATTTGCAAAACTTTCAAATATATATATCCTTTTAATGATAGTCTCTACGATATGGTTAGGCATTATTGGATTCATTGACGATTACATTAAAGTCTTCAAAAAAGACAAAGAAGGTTTAGCAGGTCGCTTCAAAATTATTGGACAAGTAGGTCTAGGTTTTATCATTGGGTTTACCATTTATTTCCACGATGGGATTACAATTAAAGAAGAAATTCGAGGAGATTTAATTCCAAATCAGGAAGTGGTATTTGGAGAAGAAGTAAAGTCACTTAAAACAACAATTCCATTTGTAAAAAATAACGAGTTTGATTATTCCAGATTAGTATCTTGGATGGGTGACAGCGCAGCATCATATGCTTGGATTGCCTTTGTCTTGATAGTTATTTTCATAGTTACTGCTGTAAGTAATGGAGCAAATATGACTGACGGTTTGGATGGTTTAGCAACGGGGACTTCGGCTATTATTGGTGCAACCTTGGGTATTTTGGCATATGTTTCTGGTAATGTGTTTTTCGCTGACTACCTCAATATTATGTATCTGCCAAATTCAGGTGAATTAGTGATTTATATGGCATCATTTGTTGGCGCATGCGTAGGGTTTTTATGGTATAATTCTTTTCCTGCTCAAGTTTTTATGGGAGATACTGGAAGTTTGGCTTTAGGCGGAATAATTGCCGTATTCGCAATAGCAATAAGGAAGGAATTATTGATTCCTGTTTTATGTGGAATTTTCTTGGTAGAGAATCTTTCCGTAATGATGCAGGTATCTTATTTCAAGTACACCAAAAAGAAGTTTGGCGAGGGCAAGCGCATATTTAAAATGGCACCCTTACACCACCATTATCAAAAACTAGGAATGCATGAGAGTAAGATAGTCACGCGCTTTTGGATTGTGGGGGTAATGCTAGCGATAATAACCATTGTTACTTTAAAATTAAGATAATGGAAAAAGTAGTTGTGCTTGGCGGTGGAGAAAGTGGCTGTGGAGCGGCTGTTTTAGCACAACAAAAAGGATTTAATGTATTTCTTTCTGACAATGGAAAGATAAAGGAGAAATACAAAAATGTTCTTACACATAATGAGATTGAGTGGGAAGAGGAAAAACATACCGATTCACGTTTTTTTGACGCTGATATAATCGTTAAAAGTCCTGGTATTCCTGATTTTATTCCATTAATAGTGGATTTGAAAAATGCAGGTATACCTGTTGTTTCAGAAATAGAATTTGCAATTCAATATACTGACGCAAAAATTATTGCAGTAACAGGAAGTAACGGAAAAACAACCACAACACTATTGATAGTTCACATACTTAAAAAAGCAGGACTTAGCGTAGGAGTTGCTGGAAATATAGGTGAGAGTTTTGCTTCACAAGTAGCTACAGAAAATTACGACTATTATGTGCTTGAACTTAGTAGTTTTCAATTAGATGGAATTCGCTCCTTCAAACCCCACATCGCAATTCTGTTAAACATTACCCCTGACCATTTAGACAGGTATGGCAATAATATTCAGAATTACATTCAATCAAAACTTAGAATTACTATGAATCAAAACAGTAGCGATTATCTAATCTATTGTGCTGATGACAGTAATACCACTGAACATATAA